>ERZ773063.1583-NODE-1583-length-13231-cov-12.010777_pt1 | contig 13231 bp, 10 predicted proteins | sample MGYA00580625_ERZ773063 | MGnify/ENA primary metagenome ERZ773063 (study PRJEB29015, sample SAMEA2738022) | human oral metagenome | biome: human oral; feature: human-associated habitat; material: dental | place: China | collected 2042 ...
TCTTTGAGCTAAGGCGAGGCAACGCCGTACTGGTTTAAAGTTAATCCACTATACATTCAACGCAAAGCAATGCGCCCCAATCTTGCAATGACGGTTATTTGTCTTTTATTTTGCCGCGCAAACTCAAGGTTTGCCTTACCGGATGCGAATAGGTGTCTTTTTCTGCTGTCAGTTCCAACTCCAGCTCCGTCAGTTTTTGCAAATACTCGGAAGCTTTAACCGTCGGCTCATTTGTCAATTCTTCAAACTGCTTTTTCGCCTCATCAAACCGGCTCAGTTTGCGCAACATTTCTCCGCGCACAAGCTTGGTATTCACACGTTTTTCAGCCGGCAGGCTGTCATCTTTCAAAGTCAAATCGGCGTAATGCAGGACTTTCTCCAGATCTTGCTGATGACCGCCCAGCCAACTGGCATGCAAAAATATCGACATCATTTGTTCTGCGTTTTGATTTTCGCCTGCCAACTCCAACATCACCCCCGCCAACCTTTGCGCTGAGGCCTTTTCAGCCACCTGCTTGAGATAAGCTTCGCTCCGGATGACTTTTTCATACTTATCCAATTCTTGTTGCGTAAAGTCGTCCTTAAACATGACAAACTTATTGCTCGGACAAACCGGAATGGGGGCAGGCGCCATAACCATGCCTACCGGCTCCAAATCAGTCTTCATATCGATCGAAAAGCCCGACATTACCATAACCGATGTGAATTTTTCGCCGCCTATCGGGCAAGTATGCTCAACCGGACGCGTAGTCAGCGCATGGGCATGCGTACAAACGGCAAGTGACAAAACGAAGGCTGAAAGTTTGATTTTCATTGGGATTTCCTTAATATTTGCGTATTTAAAGCGGCATAAATCTTGTTTTGCCTGCCCAAAATTTGAATTTATCATCAAAACGGGTAATTCTAATCACAAAGAACCCATATTCGCAAACAATAAAGGCTTGCACCAGACTCTAAGCCTGGTCGCAAGCCTTCTGCTCTCACATACCGTGATTGATTCACGCTTCCGCCGATTTGCCGGTCACTTTTTCAAACGCTTGAATCAGCCTTCCAATCACGGCATCTTCGCCAAACTCGTTCAAACAATCTGCACGCAATTTTTCCGCCGAAAATTTCTCGCGTTCTTCATACATCCGAATCAGTGCCTCGCTCAATGCCTCTATGTTTTCAGTCGGAATCAGATAACCATTATCCTCATTAACTATCGACTGAGGTCCGCCGCACATTGTCGCAATGACCGGCAAGCCTTGTGACAGCGCTTCGATAAACACCACGCCGAACGTTTCCACACGGCTGGCGAGTACAAAAGCATTGCTATGGCGCATCAAGTCCAAGACCTCATCCGTCTTCAACGCGCCCAAAAAGGTGACGGCATGACCGATGTTCAATTCGTTGACCAAGCGGCGCAGATTTTCCGCCTCCGCGCCATTGCCACCGATTTTGAGTTTGAGGAAGGGATACTTTTCCAAAGCCTTGGCAAAGGCGGGAAGCAATAAATCATGCCCTTTCAGATGGCGCAAGTGGGAAACGGAGCAAAACGTGAAATCCTGATGGGACTTATCGAAAGGCTCGAACGAACGCGCAAAGTTATCGCCCAAAATATTCGGCAGATATTCCCAATCCAAACCGTATTTCTCGCGCAGCAATGCACAAAAATCCTTGCTGACCGCAAAACGCGCCTGACAATGTCGGGCGGATTCTTTCATACTGGGCCATTGGTTCGGACGGACCAGGTTGCGGGCAATCGCGCTGCTGTGTTCGGTAATCACATAAGGAATACCGTATTTCTTAGAAATTTCATGCGCCAAAACGCCACCGAAATTCATCGTATGCGCATGGAGGACATCAGGTTTGCCGTTTTCTGCCACATACCGCTTAAAAGCCTTCATGCCCGCCCTTACCCAACGGATACGGTCGATATCGACGACGGGGCAATGCGGGAAAAAATACATACTGTCGTAAACATAAGTATTCAAACCGCCCTGCCGGTGATGCCGCATTCCATAAGGTCCGGTCAAAATACTTTTCCACTCCGTCCGCAACGAGCGGAACAAAGGCGCAATGACCCCTACTTTCAAGCCTTTGCGCTGCAAAGCTTGAGCTTGCAAACGGAAGAAAATCCCGTCCACATCCGTTTCGGATTTCGGATACCACGATGGAAGAACGACAACATGCATTTTTTACTCCTTACGCCAACCCTGCCAAAGACAATCTGCATCATTGCCCACAAAGTCAAAAAATATAAAAAACAATAATTTAGTTATATTACAAACAACCGCAGGTTTTCAAGTGATTATAAATAACAGCATTACAACTCAAAGCATGAATTAAAACATATATATGACAAAGTACCCAAACCGCAAGTTAAAAAAACCTCTCCTTTTTCTCAACCGCCTGATTTAAATCAAAATAATATATGATATATAACAACACTTTTAAAACCACATCCATCAAACCATCTCATCACACGCATCACCTTTTCCCGTTTCAGACGACCCATAGGCTAAACAACGACAAGACTATGTTGTTTAATCCCCCCCTCGCCCGATAAAACATGTTCATCCGCACCACAAGCCAACTGGTACATCAACCGTCATTTCCTTGAAGCAAAACAATAAAAAGGTCGTCTGAAATCTCGTATTTGATTTTTCAGACGACCTCTCAGTCATAGCAAAAAGGTTATTCGTATGCCGCAACCTTTTCAGACGACCTCATCAAACCAGCAAACGTGATCTTTGCCGTTTTAAGCTGTCGTTACAGTCAATCAGGCATCTACCGGCTTCCAGTCCGCGCCTTTTACCGGTGGCAGCCACGATTGCGTACCGCTGGCGGAAAATTCCCACAGGATGTCGGGGAAGCCGTAATGGTCGGCGCGCTTCGGGTCGAGTTGCGTTTCGATTTCGGCTTCGCGGCCTTCACTGATTTGTGTGGCGATGTGCGGATTGATCATGACGGTTTTGCCCAATGCGATAAATTCCGCCCAGCCGGTTTCAAACGCCGCCAGAATATCGTCGGCGGTAAACAGGTTGCCCACGCCGATAAGGGGCAGTTTGCCGTTGATGCGGTCGTGGATGAACTGCATACGGGTTTGCGCCGTATCGCCGCCGCGTCGGATTTTCTTGTCGAATTCCCACAAGGAAACGTGCAGGTATTGCAGCGGCTTTTGCACTAAGGCGTCAATCAGTGCGCCGGTTTCGGTCATGGTCAGCCCGTCTTCGCCTGCTTCTTCGGGCGAGAAACGGTAGCCGATGATGAAGTCGTTACGTTGGTGTTTGTCGCGGACGGCGGCAACGGCATCGACGACGGCGAGCGGAAAGCGCATTCTGTTTTCCAAGCTGCCGCCCCATTGGTCACTGCGGCGGTTGCTTTGGGCGGAGTAAAACTGTTGGATTAAATAGCCGTTCGCGCCGTGGATTTCCACGCCGTCGAAGCCTGCGCGAATCGCCAAATCGGCAGCTTGGGCGAAGGAGGCGATGAGTTCTTCCACTTCTGCGGCACTCGCTTCACGCGCACCTTCTTCCTCGCTGGCGGACGCGCTGATTTTGTCGCGGCGGTTGAGTTCCGCCATCGCTTTAGAGCCGCCGTGATGGATTTGCAAAATCGCTTTCGCGCCTTGTTTTTGAATGATTTGGGCGGTTTCTTTCAGGCTGTCGAGGCAGTGTTCGCCCGTAGCTTCGGGCTGTCCGCGAAAAGCTTTGCCGCCGTCTTGAACCAAAGTGGCGGCGGAGATAAAGAGACCTATATCACCTGCGCGGTTGCCGAGAAATATGCGCTCTTGGTCGCTGATTAAACCGTCGGCGTGGGAGCCGAAATGGGTCATGGGTGCAACGGCAAGGTGGTTTTTGACGGTTACGCCGTTGTTCAGCGTGAAGGGTTGGAAAAGCGGGGCGTATTTGGGATTCATTTTGTTCTGTCGAAAATTAATAACATCGACAGAATTGGGACAAATAGGGAATTATCAAGAACGAGGTCGTCTGAAAACACGGTTTCGGAGAAACGAAATGTTTTCAGACGACCTTTCGGCGATACACCTAACAACGATTACCAGAGGTAAGTTACGCTTGCACCGCCGCCCGCACCGCCTTTCGCCGCACCGACTGCCGAGCCTTTAACCAGCCATTTGCCGCTGGCGGATACTTTAGAAATACCTACGGCGTAACCGCTTTTACCGCGCCAGATACCGCTTGCGACGGAAACCGCGCCTTGTCCCGGCTGATATGCCTGTCCGAGGCTGCCGACTGCGATTGCAGCGGCGGAGCCTGAATCGGCGCGCTCTTCAAGTTTGTCCATACGGACTTTGGCTTCGTTGCGCAAAGCGGCGATTTGGGTCTGGTGATTGCTCTCGGCTGCAGCAAGGCTGTTTTGGGTTTGGCGGGCAAGGCTTTTCACTTGGGCAACGTTGACCGCATCCGTATCCTCCTTACCCGCAGCAACATTAGTAATCTGGCGGCTGTTTTGTTCGCTGCCGACAGATAACGCGCCCAAAGTCGATACCCATGCCTTACCCGTTTCGGTACTTGCCGCGCCGGTGGCAAAGTCATGGCCTGCAACGCCTGCCGCAGTATCGGCAACACTGTCCGTACCGAGCGCTACGGAGTTTTGCTGACGCGCTTCCGCTTTGTAGCCCAAAGCAGCGGATTTTTCCTCAAATGCGGCAGCACCTGCGCCCAAAGCCGTTCCGCCCGATTTCCGTACCCGTGCGCGCGTGCCTGCGGCAAGACCGTTGAGTGCGGTGGACGAAGATTCCACGCCCAATGCCACGCTGTTGGTTTCTTCGGCAACCGCGCGCGTACCGACTGCAACCGCCTGATAACCGTTTGCCTCGGCAGCAGATGCCAGCGCAACCGCCTGCGTACCGTTGGCTTTTGCCCTATCCCCGACAGCAGTGGAACTGAGTGCATTGGCTTCGCTGCCCCGTCCAAACGCAACCGCATCAATATCGCCAGCCTTCGCGCTTTCACCGACCGCGATAGAACGCAAACCCGTTGCCTGCGACATCAAACCGACCGCCACCGACTGCCCACCGGAAGCCTTCGATGCGCCGCCGACGGCAATATCGTTGGTTCCTTTTGCATTCGCCCTGAAACCGACAGCAACCGTCCGCAATGCTTCCGCCTTAGCCTCGCTGCCAAATGCCGACGCGCTCAAACCCGAAGCGTTTGAATCATAGCCGGCAGCAACAGACTTATAACCCGCCGCAGCCGATTTATCGCCCAACGCAGTCGCATTCTCCCCCGCCTTCGATTCTTTGCCCAATGCGACAGAACCGTTTTTGTGCATCGTCCCTGTCGCAATACCTTCCGCAACACAAACATTTGCAAAAACAAGGGACAACACCAAACACAGCGGTTTGACGGATAAGTTTAGTTTCATCTTTTCATTCTCCATTTTTGAATTTTTAACAATACCAACTAATCCCAAATAATTATATTTAACTATTTAGAATTAGTTATATTGTATAGTATTATTACAATATTATTAATTATATGTAATTAATATTTGATTTGAATCATCTGAAGAAAATGATACGCAAGGTTTATAGAACGTACGCAACCCATTCAGATTGATAGAACCCAATCATCTAAAAAGGTCGTCTGAAAACACGGTTTCGGAGAAACGGAATGTTTTCAGACGACCTTTTATAGTGGCAAAAAAAAGGCGATACCTTTCAGTACCGCCAAAGCTGCTTTGGTGATGAAACCGGTTATTTCGAGGCGCAGCGGAAGCCTAGGTTGTGCAGGACGTATTTGGATTGCAGGCTGGTGCGTATGCCGTAGCGCAGGAAGGCGGCGTAATTCGATGGGTCGCTGGAGCCTACGGATGCGCCGCTGCAAAACATTTGCGTATCGGCATTGCCAGACGAGAGCAGGCTGCTGTTGAAGTCTTCCGTCCATTCCCAAATCAAGCCGTGCATATCGTAAATGCCCCAATAGTTGGGTTTGCTTTTACCAACGTCGTGCAAGCCGTTTCTGCCGCCGTCTGCATACCAGTCAAGAATGGTACGGTTGTAGCCGGGTTCGGCAGAACCGTTTTTCTGTGTGGCAGAGGCAAGTCCGGCAAATTCCCATTGGTCTATGGTCGGCAGGCGTTTGCCTTGCGCAGTACAGTAGGCATTGGCGGCAAACCAAGATACGTTGGTTACCGGATGTTTCAGTTCGTTGGGTTTGGGCGCGTAGCTGTTGCTGCCGGTTTTAACCCAGTGTTTGAGGTAAGCAGGCTCGGCTTGTTTGGAGCTGACTTTGCCTTTTTGCCACTGCGGGTGTTTTTTGACAAACTCTGCAAATTCGGCATTGGTAACGGGATATTTGTCGATTTGGAAGGGTTTGACTTTAATGAGGTTTGTTTCTTTCTTCAGATAGAGCGGGCGGTAGCTGCCGCCTTCAACTTTTGCCATTTCGGCCGCCGCTGCACTGCCGCTTGCGACAAGGGTAAAGAAGGCGAGGAGTGGTATGAGTTTCATAACGGGCTTTCTCATCTGAATACGGAGTATTAGGCTCTGATTATATAGCGAAACCGGATAAAAATCCTTAAAAGCCGTCTGATTATTGTGCTTTGGGCTTGTCGGTTCGTGCATATAGTGGATTAACTTTAAACCAGTACGGCGTTGCCTCGCCTTAGCTCAAAGAGAACGATTCTCTAAGGTACTGAAGCACCAAGTGAATCGGTTCCGTACTATCTGTACTGTCTGCGGCTTCGTCGCCTTGTCCTGATTTAAATTTAATCCACTATACTTGAAACTGGTTTTTCAGACGACCTTCGATACTTGATAGGTCGTCTGAAAAACCAATCTTTCGATTGGTTGTGGAAGAAAGCCACTGTTGTCCTTGCATCAGCCGGAACAGCAGTGGCTTTTTTCTGTCTCTACGCCGAGATGACTGGATTAGTAGCCGCCTTTACCTGCAGATGCTGCGGAAGCAGGCGCTGCTGCGGAAGATGCAGGGGCAGCCGGAGCTGAAGCGGCAGGGGCTGAAGCTGCACCGCTACCTGCATAGGCTTTGTCTTCCAGTTTTTTGGTCATGATTTCAGGGTTCTCTGCGCCCTCTACTTTCAATTGACCCAACGCGCCTTTGTTGAACGCACGGAAGATAGAGTGGTCAACCAAAGTATAGCTGCCCGGAATATCGGCTTTAAATTCGATAATCGCTGCGCCACCGGCAGGGATCAGGGTGCTTTGTACGTTTTCGTTGATCAGTTTGCCGCCTTCTACGTAAACTTTGTCGAAGATCTCACCGATAACGTGGAAGGAGGAAACGAGGTTCGGACCACCGTTACCAACGTACATACGAACGGTTTCGCCTGCTTTGGCTTTCAGGGCGTTGTCGCCGGCGATAGCGCCTACGTGACCGTTAAATACAACGTATTCAGGTTGTTCGGCGATGGCTTTGTCCATATCGAACGGTTGCAGACCTTGCGCACCTTTTTTACCTTTGGTGTAGAAGTCGCCTTGTACGATGTAGAACTCTTTGTCCACTTTAGGCAGACCTTCTTTAGGTTCAACCAAGATCAGACCGTACATACCGTTGGCGATGTGCATACCGACAGGGGCAACGGCACAGTGGTAGATGTACAGACCAGGTTGCAGGGCTTTGAAGCTGAATGTAGAAGTACGGCCCGGAGCAGTGAAGCTGGCTTCTGCACCGCCGCCTTGACCGGTAGCAGCGTGGAAGTCAACGTTGTGCGGTACGGTAGAAGACGGGTTGTTAGAGAATTCGACTTCTACGGTATCGCCTTCGCGTACGCGGATCATGCGGCCCGGAACGTCGCCGTTAAATGTCCAGTAGTGGTATTCCACGCCATCGTCCATTTTCATGGTTTTTTCGACGGTTTCCATTTTCACGCGGACACGTGCAGGATGGTCGCGGTCGATGGCAGGCGGAACTTCAGGAGCGTGGGTAGTTACCGCGTCGATAACAGGCAGCTCGGCAGCGGGGGTTTCGGCAGCAGCTTGAGCACCGGAAGCAGGAGCCTCGGAAGCTGCAGGAGCGGAAGCGGAAGCGGTTTGCTCGGCAGGTTTTTGGGCAGCTTGCTCACCACAGGCGGCTAAAGCAAAAACTGAAGCAATGATTGCAGCTAAAGCTTGGCGTTTCATAGTTGTCATTTCCTTTAATAACTATTTTAAGAAGGTCAGGGTATATTTTTTCAACCTTTGTCGTCCGCGGCATACCGCTTTCGGCTCTTTCAAACTGCCTTATTCCGGGTCGTCTGAAAGGCATCTCTTGTGAACTTTTGTAGGATTATGTAGGTGGTTTTACCGCTATATCTTGACTTAAATCAATTAATTCATCAAAGATGAACTTTTACTACCTGTTTTACTACTTAATAACTAGATAAAACTACATCAAATCGTCTATTATTGTTCACATGTTTTATCCAATTCTTTACAAAAATGCCATCGTATTTTTGATAATAAGAATTATTATTGACTATATATCTGTTTTTTAAAGATTGTTGTTAAGAGAATATTTCTTTTGCCTGAAAAGAGTGCTACAATCTTTAACATTCATATAGTATGAATTTATAAGCAACCACTTTTTACCAAAATAAGGAGTTCTGAAATGGGACAGTACAAGAAGCTATGGTACTTGCTGTTTGCCGTCCTGGCAGTCTGCTTTACCATTCTTGGCTACATGGGCAGCGAGGTTTATAAAAAAGCCCCGCCTTACCCTGAAAGAGTCGTTTCGGCATCAGGCACTCAGCTGATGACCAAAGACGATATTTTGGCAGGTCAGTCTGCCTGGCAAACCACCGGCGGTATGGAAGTCGGTTCCGTATTGGGACACGGCGCATACCAAGCTCCGGACTGGACAGCCGACTGGCTGCACCGCGAGCTTGTCGCATGGTTGGATTTGACCGCGCAAGAGACTTACGGCAAAAAATTCAACGAAGTTTCTCCTGAAGAACAAGCCGTACTGAAAACCCGCCTTGCCGACGAATACCGCAACCAAAGCCGTATTAAAGAAGACGGTAGCGTCGTTATCAGCGATACCCGTGTCAAAGCCATTGAGAGCATCCTGCCTTACTACCACGGCGTATACAGCGATGATCCCGCCCTTCAGACGACCCGCGAACACTTCGCAATGAAAAACAACACATTGCCAAGTAAAGAAGCGCGTGAAAAACTGTTCAACTTCTTCTTCTGGACTTCATGGTCTGCCTCGACCAACCGTCCTGACGAAACTTTCACCTACACCAACAACTGGCCGCACGAGCCTCTGATCAACAACGTACCGACTACTGAAAACTACATGTGGTCGTTCACCAGCGTTGTATTGCTCTTGATGGGTATCGGCTTGCTGATGTGGGGTTACTCCTTCCTGACCAAACACGAAGAAGTGGAAGTTCCGACTGAAGACCCGATTTCCAAAGTACAGCTGACTCCTTCCCAAAAAGCATTGGGCAAATACGTCTTCCTGACAGTCGCCCTGTTTGTGGTACAAGTGTTGCTGGGCGGCCTGACCGCGCACTACACCGTCGAAGGTCAAGGCTTCTACGGCATCGACGAAGCACTCGGCTTCGAAATGTCCGACTGGTTCCCTTACGCATTAACCCGTACTTGGCACATCCAATCCGCCATCTTCTGGATTGCAACCGGCTTCCTGACAGCAGGTCTGTTCCTGGCTCCGATTGTTAACGGCGGCAAAGATCCCAAGTTCCAACGCGCCGGCGTGAACTTCCTGTACATCGCCCTGTTTATCGTAGTCGGCGGTTCTTACGCAGGTAACTTCTTCGCCCTGACCCACGTCATTCCGCCTGAATTCAACTTCTGGTTCGGACACCAAGGTTACGAATACCTCGACTTGGGCCGTTTCTGGCAACTCCTGCTGATGGTCGGCCTGCTGTTGTGGCTGTTCCTGATGCTGCGCTGTACCGTTTCCGCCTTTAAAGAAAAAGGCGTGGACAAAAACCTGCTGGCAATCTTCGTTGCCTCCATGGTCGGTGTCGGCGTGTTCTACGCGCCCGGTCTGTTCTACGGCGAAAAATCCCCGATTGCCGTCATGGAATACTGGCGCTGGTGGGTGGTTCACCTGTGGGTAGAAGGCTTCTTCGAAGTATTCGCTACCGCAGCCTTTGCCTTCATCTTCTACAACATGGGCTTCGTCCGCCGCAGTACCGCTACCGCATCCACTCTGGCCGCCGCCGCCATCTTCATGTTGGGCGGTATCCCGGGCACGCTGCACCACCTGTACTTCTCCGGTTCTACCTCCGCCTCTATGGCAATCGGTGCCTGCTTCTCCGCATTGGAAGTCGTACCGCTGGTATTGCTGGGTCGTGAAGCTTACGAACACTGGTCTTACCAACACCTGTCTGAATGGGCGAAACGCCTGCGTTGGCCGCTGATGTGCTTCGTAGCAGTTGCCTTCTGGAACATGATCGGTGCCGGCGTATTCGGCTTCCTGATTAACCCGCCGATTTCCCTGTTCTACATCCAAGGTCTGAACACTACTGCAGTTCACGCTCACGCGGCTCTGTTCGGTGTGTACGGCTTCTTGGCACTGGGCTTCGTATTACTGGTTGCCCGCTACCTGAAACCAAACGCAAAATTCGACGACAAACTCATGACTTGGGGCTTCTGGCTGCTCAACGGCGGCTTGGTCGGCATGATCGCCATCAGCCTGCTGCCTGTCGGCGCCATTCAAGCATACGCCTCCATCACTCATGGTCTGTGGTATGCCCGTAGCGAAGAATTCCTGCAAATGGAAATCCTCGACACCCTGCGCTGGGTACGCACAGCAGCCGACTTGATCTTCATCGGCGGCGCAATCTGCGTAGCCATCCAAGCAACCAAAATCGTATTCAGCCGCGATAAATAAATCCTAGCTTGAATGCAATCAAAAGGTCGTCTGAAAATTTTCAGACGACCTTTTTTGATGCCTGCCTACTTACTTTCATTTCAGCAACAGCCCATCCCCGTTTAACCGCCATACGCACAGAATACCCTTCTTTATCTATCTATCCCTACCCTACTCCCCGCCCTCCTCCAACGAATTGAATCCCTCCCCATCCCAAGACAGCCGTCCTCCCCGTTTTCCCTATTTTTCAGACGACTCCAATGCCGTTTAGAAAACAAGGTCGTCTGAAACTGGAAACAGACAAAACACAGACAACAAAAAACCGCACATCCAAGCGCGGTCGGTTTTAAAACGGTTTTTGTCGGAACAGAAAGCGAAGGGTTTTTCAGACGACCTCTGAACATTTAGGGGTTGTCTGAAAATTTATCTACGGTAATCAGGATGAAAGGAACATCCCGAATAGCGAATAGTACAATCATTTGCTCGTTTACTACATCCAGCTAAAGCCTTCTTTTCTGCTTTCTGCAAAGAAAGATCACTTCCTCCAGCAACTCCACCTTTACCCATTACTCCACCTAATGCAATTGCTCCACACCTGTTCATAAACTCAGTCATTGCATGACAACCCTCTCCATGACGATCCAACGGATTTTCCCCTCCTCCAGCTTTAATACAATTTGCCAATGCCTCACGCCCAGCAGCCTCTTCACCTTCAGTATTATTTTCCGAATAACCAATAGCCCAGTTAGCCGCATTAAAATAAATCGCTCCCCAACGATTCGGCACTTTATACACCCGTCGAGAAGACGAACTGCTACCTCCCCAACCGCACGCGCTGCCATCGACAGTTTGGCAATAACCGTCAGTCGGATTCCCTCCCAAAGGGTTGCCCAAAACGGTAAAACTATTCAAAGCCAACAACATCAAAAATATCTTCTTCATCTTTATACCTCTTAATCTTTTCCGCTATTCGTTTCTCTCAAAGCCCTGTCGCATAACCCGACATCGCTTTCGACCTTCTCGCTGCAAAATAAGTTTTCAGACGACCTCCGAGCATTTGGGGGTCGTCTGAAAAAACAAATCAATCAGTAACGGTAATCAGGATGTCGCGAACAGCCAGAGTAACGGATAACACATTCATTGGAATGTTTGCTACATCCTTTCATCGCAAGTTCTTTGGCAATTTCCACATCATCCTCTCCGGCGGTTCCCGTCCCTCCTTTACCTTCTTCCTTACCACCAACTGCAATAGCGGCACAAAGATTACGATATTCGTGTTTCAGACGGCAACCTTTACCATCACGAGCAATCGGATTTTGACCGCCACCCGCTTTGATACAACTTGCCAACGCCTCTTGACGGGCAGATCTTTCACCTTCTGTATTATTTTCCGAATAACCCACCGCACGATTGACGGGATTAAAATAAATCGCTCCCCAACGGTTCGGCACTTTATATATCCGACGTGCCTGCCCTCCTGACTGATTATTACCGCTACACCCCGCCAAGTCCGGTCTTTGAATACAAGGATTCATTACAGGATCGTTAATCGCATTCAATCCGTCGGCTAAAACAAAGGGGCTAACCTGCATTGCCAACAACATCAAAAATATCTTCTTCATCTTTATACCTCTTAATCTTTTCCGCTATTCGTTTCTCTTAAAACCTGCCGTATAAATCGACATCGCTTTTGATCCTATCGCTGCAAAATAAGTTTTCAGACGACCTTTTAGCATTTAGAGGTCGTCTGAAAAAATCATTCTGCTTTAGTAACGAGGGTCAACAGAACACCCTGCATAACGAATAGAACATTTAAAATCCCGTCCTTTTTCGCAAGCTGCAATCGCTCTTTGTTTAGCTTTTTCTACCGAAGAATCACTTTCTACTGCTGCACGCCCTTTTCCGACCACTCCACCGATTGCAATCGCCCCACAGGCATTACGGTACTCGGTCATTAAATGACAACCTTGCCCCTTATGAGATACTGGATTCTTACCACCACCAGCATCGATACAACTTGCTAACGCTTCCTCTCTAGCTGATTCATAACTTTTAGTATTGTTCTCTGAATATCCAACCGCTTGATTTGCAGCATTGTAATAAATCGCGCCCCAACGATTAGGGATATTAATCACATTAGGTTGCGAAGAACCCTTTCTTCCCCAACCGCACGCGCTGCCATCGACAGTTTGGCAATAACCGTCAGTCGGATTCCCTCCCAAAGGGTTGCCCAAGGCAGTAAAACTATTCAATGCCATCAATATCAAAAATATCTTCTTCATCTTTATACCTCTTAATCTTTTTCGCTATTCGTTTCTCTCAAAACCCTGCCGTATAAACCAACATCGCTTTCGACTCTATCGTTACAAAATAAGTTTTCAGACGACGGCGGATTCGCATTTGAAGTGCAACTTTCCATAACAGAAAAAGGCCAGTATGCG
>ERZ773063.1584-NODE-1584-length-13226-cov-5.208488_pt1 | contig 13226 bp, 11 predicted proteins | sample MGYA00580625_ERZ773063 | MGnify/ENA primary metagenome ERZ773063 (study PRJEB29015, sample SAMEA2738022) | human oral metagenome | biome: human oral; feature: human-associated habitat; material: dental | place: China | collected 2042 ...
CGGAATCTAAATTTTCGTCTCGATTCCATTTGTTGAAATTTGACATATTTTCCTTCTTTCTATTTTTATTCTTTCTGAAATTATATCAAAATAGATAAAAAAATTAATAAAAGTGGGTTTTAAAATCCCCCTTCTAAAATTACTATAAGTTTTATTTGATTATAATAATAAATCGTATATTTTTTATTTTATTGAATTTAAATAGCTATCAATAATATTTAGAACTCGTGCCCACTGTTTCTCATCAGGAATACTGTCCTTAATTAGAGCAATATCTAATAAAGAATGTGTTGCTCGAAGAGATTCCAGTATCTGTTGATCACTTAGAAGATTCACTGGAATGTTCTTGTTTTTAACTTCATTAAGAGACATCATCTTGTTACTCGTTAAAGTTTTTCTAATTTTTGATTCAGCTAATCTAATAAAATCACGATAAAGTTTAGAAGAAAATTTCATCCTCTCTTCTTTATCAAATAAAGAATTGATAAAGATTGCATTGTATCTCTCGTGATTTCCAATGTGTCCAAAGAACATCTTGTTTTTAAAATTTTTAGTGGTATCAGAATCAACAATTTTAAATTGTTTATCATCAAAATCATAAATCACAGACATCATCTTCTTTTTTATATAAAGGCATATAGAGGTGATTCTGTTTACTAAATAACGAATCTTAGATTTTGTTTCATCAAAAACAATTCTGTTATTAACATTCTCAACATTTTTTAATAAAATTTCATCATCGGTTTCAATGTTCAAAATAAGACCGTTGTACATATTCATATTGCTAATATAATCAGCAATAAATGTATACAAATTTTTCAAAACATCTTTCTCAAATTCTGAATCAAATTTCAAATTGTTTATTTTTACTTTAAAATAAACGCTTTCTACTTCAACTCTAACATCTTTTTCGTACTTATTTTTTATAAACAGATGTTTGTTATTAGAGTTCATTTTCTTTGTGATAGAATAACCTGATAACTTCAAATCAACAATACTAGCGACTTCAAATCCGTTCTTATCTTTTGTTAGTTTATAATTTTTTCCCAAAAATTCAAGAGATGGATAAATGTCTATATTTGATTTTTGGTTAAAATCAGCAATTTTAGTTTTCAACTCTTCCACATTTTTATCAATCAATAAAAAAACTTCATTTTTAAAGACTTCTAGCACTTTAATATTCTTTTTTCTAAAATATTTTTTTAATTTTTTTAAAATTATTCTTTCATATTTTTTTGTAATTCCTTTTAAATATGAAGATTGTAAAAGTAAATTTTTTGAAATTTTCTCTAAAATATTCAAATCATTTTTTTTAAACATTTTATTTTCCAAAAGACTATTATACAAAAAATCATCTTTTATTGACAGTTTGTACACATTGTTATTCAAATAGTAACTTTCTTCTACTGTTTTAAAAACTTTTTTAGGAATCATTTTAGGTTGTTCAATATTTAAATTATTTTTCAAAATTAACGATAAAAGTTTATCATTGTTATAATAAAGATATTTTATTTTAGTTTTTAACTTCATACTGTTTTTATAATTTCCAGTTGTTATAATATTTAATAAATTTTCTTTTTCTTCCCAATTATTTTTATTCTTAGAGACATAATTGTACATCTTCTCTGTAGCCAAGACATCTTTTAAACAATAATCCACAACTTTTTCAACTATTTCATCATAGTTGTCCTTTTTTATACTCTTATTAAAATTTGCAAAATCCTGCTCTTCAATATTTTCACCCAAATTAAATTCAAATCCTTTTACGCCCAGCTTTAAGTCATATTCATCGGCAATATCATAAGAATAGAATTCACATTTCCCGTTTTTATATTTTTCTTTATACAAATTTTGGATTTCATTGATATTTTTATTCAATAAAAATCTTTTTGCCACTCTATTTTTATATCTCAAAAGTTCATTTATAATCAAATCATCAAATCCATGTCCTGCATATGAAATCATCACGTTTTTTGACACAATATCATAAAGCCTTTTTTTTTGCTGATTAAAGTTATCTGAGTCAATGACAAAAATATCTTTGCCATTTAACTGCTTTGCTACGACACAAAAATAATTCGGAAATACTTCAATATCAAATACGTATTTTCTAGCCTTTTTCATAGAACAAAAATTCTCCTTTTATAAAAAATATTTATCTCTTTTCAAATAAATTCTATCCTCTGTAACCTTTACAACCTTTACAATTCCACGGAAAACTTTAGCTTGAGTCCTTCTATCCCTTACATAAATCTTATATTTTTGCTCTGGCAAGACTATTATTTTTTTACCAAATTTTTTACTTATATTTTCAAATTTTTTATGAGAAGTTAGTACTGTCATTCCATTTTTTAACTTTTCATATTTTTCATTAGAAACATTAATTCCCAAATATTCCAACACATATTCAATTTCCGCAAAATATCCAAGATTTTCCAACTTTTCCAGTTTTTCCAAATTTTTTTCTTCATTTTTGTCAAATTTTAAAAATTTTTGTTCTAACTCATCAATCGTCACAGCATCTTCTATAACAAACTGGTCAATTTTTGTTCTAACAAGTCTTGTCATTGTTGCAAAAACTCCCAATTTTTCACCTATATCCCGTACAAGTGATCTTATATAAGTCCCACTTGAAACTTCCACAAAAAACGATATTTTTATCTTTTCATTTCTCAAAATTTTTATTTCTCTTAATTTTTTAACTTCCACTTTTCTAGGTTTTCTTTCAAGTTCAATTCCTTTTCTTGCCAAATCATATAATTTTTTTCCATCAATTTTTATTGCGGAATACATTGGTGGAATCTGTTCGATTTTTCCCAAAAAACTATTTATGACTTCTTTTATTTTCTCATCATCTATTTCGATTTTTCCAGTAAATTCTTTTACAATCGTACCTTCCAAATCATAACTGTCCGTTTCATAACCTAATTCCATTTCCACATAATATTCTTTATCTCTTTTCATCAAATCATCTGAAAATTTTGTAGCATTATTTATCAACACCATTATAACTCCTTCTGCCATTGGGTCAAGTGTTCCTGTATGCCCTACCTTCTTTGCACCAACAATTCTCTTTAAATGATTGATTGCTCCAAACGAACTAACTCCTTTAACTTTATTTAATAAAACTATTCCATCTTTTTCAAAATTATTTTTCATTTTACTCCTTTTAAATTTAATAAATTAATAAAATTACATAATCGGCGAAATCAATTTAAATCCAGAATTTCTCAGTCTTTTAAAAAAACCAACTTTTTTCAATCTCGCTTCATCAAATTTTTCACATAATTCCAAATCGCATAAAAACTGCTTTTTCAAATCACGGCTAATTTCTTCATTAAAAAACACCGAATTTACTTCATAATTTATCTCAAAACTTCGCATATCAAAATTACAAGTTCCCATTGTCGACATCTTTTCATCCACAATTATATTTTTACAGTGCAAAAATCCAGCTTTATATCGATAGATTTTCACTCCAACATCAATTAATTCCTCAAAATAAGTTTCTGCAATCCAATACGGAATTTTTTTATCGGGAACTCCCGTCATCATTATTTTTATTTTAACTCCTGAGAGTGCCATTATTTTTAGCTGTGAAACAAGACTCGTGTCAGGTACAAAATACGGACTTTGTATGATTATCTCTTTTTTTGCGACAGAAATCATCTTTGAGTACAGGTATTTTAATGTTGTCCACTCGGTATCAGGTCCACTTGAAGAAACTTGCATGACATATTTCAGCTTTTGCTTATCAATCGGTTCTTGCTCTTTTATTTCTTTAACCGCTTCCGATTTTATAATCCGTGAAAAATCGTCATTTTTTCCACCGCTGTTTAACCAATCTGTTACAAAAATGGCTAAATATTGCGCAGTTATTTCCCCAATAAATCTTGCATTCGTATCTCTCCAGCTAGAAAACCTCTTTCCACCGTCAATATATTCTTGACCTACATTCATTCCGCCAGTATGTAAAATTTCATTGTCAACAATCGTCATTTTTCTATGATTTCTATAATTCAATTTTGTTATTGAAAATTTTACATCTAAAAAGAACCTTGCTTCAATTCCAGCCATTTTCAATTCTTTTTTGTATTTTCTTGACAAATTAAACGCCCCCACACCATCAAAAAGCAATTTTATTTTTACACCTTCTTTTGCCTTTTTCAAAAGTAAATTTTTAATTTTTTCTCCCAGCTCGTCTGATTTCCAAATAAAATATTCCATATAAATACTGTGTTTTGCGCCTTTTATATCTTCCAAAATCGAATCAAACGCATCTTTTCCATTGTAAAACAATCTATAGCTCGTATTATTAGTCAAAAATGTCCCTTCAGATTTGTAGAGCATTTTTACAATTTCTTGCTCTCTTTCATTCATATTTATATTTTGCAACATCACATCAATTTGTTTATTTATTTTCTTTTCTCTTTCTTGAGGTGTCATTTTTTCAAAATTTTCATTTTTTGTACCTACAACTTTGTTATAATAAAAAAAATCTTTTGAGCGAAAAATGACACTTCAAGAAGATCGAAGTATCCCTTTGCAAAAAATTAAATAATCTGGAAAATATTTTTTTTTCTTCACCTTTCATCTTATTTGAAACAATTCTATTTTTTCTCCAGTTTATCCCAAAAAGAAAATATAAAATTATTCCTCCAACAGGGAAAACATAAATTGTAAATATCCACGCAAGCATATTATTTGGTGATCTGTCCGATAATAAAATTACTATTATGAAAATTATTACAAGTAAATAGTGCATCCTCTCAAAAAAAACTGTATAATTCAAAATTAAACCAAATAAATCGAACATTATTTCTCCTTTAATAAAAAATTTTAGAATTTAATTAAAAAAAGTAAACCTAATTTGTTTTAGGTTTACTTGCATAAAAGTGAAATTTATTTGCCACAATAAGCAATTGCTTCTATTTCTACTAAAACATTTTTGGGTAATTTATCCACAGCGAATGCAGAACGAGCTGGAAATGGCTCTACAAAATAATTTGCATAAATTTCATTAACTGCTCCAAAATCTGCAATATTATCTAACAAAACTGTCGTCTTTATAACATTTTGAGTAGTTAGCCCATTATTTTCCAAAATGGCTTTTATATTTTCCAAAACTTGTTTTGCTTGTTCTTCCACTGTGATTGCTTCTATTTTTTGATTTTCAGGATTAATGGCAATTTGCCCCGAAATATATAAAAAATCACCCGCTTTTCTAAATGCTGAATATGGTCCTACTGCTTCAGGTATTTTTTTCATAATAATCCTCCTAAATTTTATTTTACAATTTATCTTATAATTCATTTTATCACATTTTTTTATATCTATCAACAAAAATTCAATCATAAAATAAATTAAAAATTAATTTTTCTTTTTAAATAAATTTTTGATAGAAAACACAGGTTTATTTCTAACTATTTTTTCATTTCCAAGAAAATCTCGCATAGTTTTCAAAGTTTTTCCAGCATTTTTTACAACAAAGTTAAATGTCCCTGCACTTTTTGTATCAATAAAAAATCCACGAATATATTTATCCCGAAAAAACAGCTGTGCCCTTACTCTAATTATCTCTTCCCAAGGAATCTGTAAATAATCTTCAGGATTTTTCTCATTATAAAACTCAAACGCCCTATCTCCAACTAAAATATCTCCTCTTTTATTCCCAATCATTCCGCTCAATAAATTTGCCTTTGTATTAAACAAAACTTTTGTATTTTTTGAAATTGCCATCTTTTACCTTTCTTAAATATTTAATATTAAATAATTTTTTTTTATAATATTCAGAAAAACTTTTAATTTCAGAAAATTAACTAGATTATCATTCAAAAAAGGAACTATTTATCACAACAGTTCCTTTTATTTTTTTGTATTTTACAATTTTCTTAGAATATACCAATGAAATGTCCTGCTATTCCAACTATAAACAATGCAAAAATTATCAAAATTGGACTAACTTTCTTCTTCAAAAGCCACATACATAAAAATGTAAGAAGTAATGCTGCAAGTCCAGGAACAAGCTGATCCAAGTTATCCTGCAAAGTTGTAACTTTTTCAGGCGAAATTGAAAGCCCTGCAGCTAAATCTGTCAATATTTTTTGCAACTGAGTTCCATCTACCATTCCTTTTGGAAATTCAATAAACGCACCTTTAGATAATTTTGCACTCGCAACTATCATAGGAAATTTAATTGTAATCCATCTTTGAACCAAAATTCCCATTACAAACATCCCTAGAATAGATGCACCTTTTGTTATTTTTTGTAACATTCCACCTGACAAATCCTGTGTAATTTCTGTCCCTTTCTGGTAACCAAATTCTTGTGTGTACCATAAGAATGCTATACGAATTACATTCCATAAAATAAAGAATAATAAAGGTCCTACAATCGAACCACTAGCAACTGCAAGAGAAGCCGCAACCGCTCCCAATATTGGACGAATAGTAAACCAGAACACTGGATCTCCTATTCCTGCAAGAGGTCCCATCATTCCTACTTTTACCCCTTGAATAGCCGCATCGTTAATATCTGCTCCATTTGCTTTTTCTTCCTCCAAAGCCAAAGTAACTCCTAAAATTGGTGCCGCTATATATGGATGTGTATTAAAGAATTCCAAATGTCTTTTTAATGCTGCTGACGCATCTTCTTTATTTGGATATAGTTTTTTTAATGCTGGTATTAACGCAAAAGCCCAACCACCATTTTGCATTCTTTCATAGTTCCAAGAACCTTGCAAAAATTGTGAACGAAGCATAACTTTACGACGATCAGCTTTTGTTAATTTTATTTTTTCTGCCATTTTATTCTCCTCCTAATTAATAATCATTTAGTATGTCTCCTAATGGATCTCCTGAAGCTTTTGAACCACTGTCGCCACTTCCTCCTCCACCATTGTTATTTTGAGTTACATTCAAGTAAATAATTGCAGCGCAAACTCCAATTATTCCTGTTGCAATCAAAGTTAATTCTTTTACTGGAGCTAATGCAAATCCTAAGAAGAAGAATGGCCATACTTCTTTAGTAGCCATCAAGTTAATTACCATCGCATAACCTACAGCCACTACAAATCCTCCACCTATTGTCATTCCATCTGTAAACCATTTTGGCAATGAACCTAGAGCACCTTGAACAGCAGAAGACGGAATAAATAACAATAACATTGCAGGAATTGCAATACGTAAACCTTGACAAATAAGTGCCACTATATGCCAAAACTCAACTCCAGCAAAATTTCCATTTTCAGCTGCACGATCAGCTTGGTGAACGATAACTACTGATAATGTACGAACTAACATTGTTAATACTAAACCTACAGTTGCAAGTGCTACTGCAATTCCAATGGCATTACTTATACCACCTTGATTAAACTCTCCAGCTTTTACAAATATTATCGCTGAAGCTACTGAAGCTAGAGCCGCATCTGGCGAAACTGCTGCTCCGACATTTGCCCAACCCATAGCCATAAGCTGTAATGTTCCACCTAGCATGATACATTCAGTTGGATGCCCAGTCGCAATCCCAATTAATGAACACGCAACAATTGGTTGATGGAATTGAAATTGGTCAAGAATACCTTCCATTCCAGCTAAAAATGCAACAATCAATATTAATACAATTGATATTATACCGAAATTCATAATACCCTCCTAATAATTTTAAAATTTTAAAGTTTTAAACCTTCACTTTCTTTTTCTTTTATCAATTTAAACAAATCAACTGGCTTATCTGCCGCCACTTTACGGACATCAAATTTTACGCCTAATTCTTTTAATCTCTTATATGTTTCCACATCATTTTGATCTACTGAAAGTACATTATTAATTTGAATTTTTCCAACAGAATGAGCCATTGAACCAATATTCAATTCTTTGATTGGAACTCCTTCTTCAATTACTTTTAGCGCATCTTGAGGATTTTCAAATAAAAGTAGCGCTTTTGTATTTCCAAATCTTGGATCTTTTGAAACTTCCACTAATTTTTTTAGCGGAATGACATGGGCTTTTACCCCTGGAGGTGCAGCCTGTTCTATAAGTTTTTTACGCATGTTGTCTTTTGAAACTGAATCTGAAACTACGATTATTCTATTTGGATTTGTTGCCTTTGTCCAACTTGTCGCAACTTGTCCATGAAGCAAACGAGTGTCGATACGAGCCAATACAAACTTGATTTTCCCATCTCCAATAACCGTTCCTTCTGGAATCGCACCTTTTGGTGTGTCATCTTGAGATGCTGCCACTGCTTTTCCTTCGCTCTTTGGCTCTAACTCTTCAGGACGCACCTTTACTTGGTCTTTTGCTTCTGAAATAATGGCTTTGGCTACTTCATGAGCTGTATCATAATCTTCTCTTTCTGACAACGCCGCAAGTAACATTGGTAAATTAAGTCCCGCAACGATTGCCCTTTTTTCAGGATTTTCTTCAAAAAATCTGTTTGATTGGTTAAAAGGACTTCCTCCCCATAAATCAACTAGGAATAAAACTTCTTCTGTTCCTAATTTCTTAATAGCTTTTTGAATATTTCCATACAAGTCATCAGGCCCTTCGCTTGGCATAAACACAACTGATTCAAGACCTTCTGTCTCTCCCAGAATCATTGAAGCAGACTGCTTAATACCTGCAGCAAATTCTCCGTGACTGGCAATGATAATTCCTACCATTTTTTTACCTCCTTCTTCATTTTAATTTTATAAAAATCTTTCGACAATTTAATTATACCTTTAATTTAAAAAAAATCAACAGTAAACTAAAAAATTTTTTAATATTTTTGGATATTTCCTTTAGAAATTGTTCCTTTTATATTAAAATCATTGTCAAAATAAGTCAGATCAGCAATGTATCCTTCTTTTATATAACCATATCTGTCATTTACCGAAATAAATTTAGCTGGATAGGAAGTTGCCATTTTTAGTGCTTCTTCCAAAGGCTGATTCACATATTTTACTAAATTTTTAACTCCATCAATCATAACAAGAGTTGATCCACCCAAAGTTCCACTAGGTGAAACCCATTTGCCATCGACGCACAAAACTTTGTTACCTTCAAACATAAATTCTTTCATATCAGTTGTTCCAGCTGGACTAACCGCATCAGTTACCAAATATAATCGCTCTTTCATAATTTTTTTAGCAATTTCAACAGCACAAAACTTGGAATGAAGCCCATCCACAATAATTCCAGCGCTAAGTTTATCGTCATTGAATAAAAATCCCACGACTCCTGGATTTCTTGATTCTAGTGGACTCATTGCATTGTATAAATGAGTTGCTCCGTCATAATACTCTTTTTTTTCTTCACATTCATCATAAGTTGCATTAGAATGTCCCATATTTATTTTAATTCCAGCTTTTCTTAAAATTTCCAAATGCTTTATTTTAGCTTTTTCAGGTGCAATTGTAATAATTCTTGTTATTTTCCTTCCAGCGTCTGCAATTTTTTGGACAATTTCATCTGAAAGAACCCTTATATATTCAGGTCTATGAATCCCCTTTTTTTCCACACTTATATAAGGCCCCTCAATATGAAGCCCTAAAACTCCGATTTCTTCCAAATCTTTTATGCCTTTCAAAGTTTTTATCGCACTTAAAATTTTTTCATCAGGAGAAGTGATTAGCGTTGGCAAAAACGAAGTACATCCAAATCTTTTGTTAGTTTCATTCATTATTTTTAAACCTTTTTCAGAAATATCATCATTAAACAGCACTCCGCCACATCCATTTATCTGCAAATCAATAAATCCTGGCGACAAAACCATTCCTTCTATATCAACTATTTCATTTTCTACCAATTCTTTTTCAGTCAATTCGTTAAAATTCAATACTTTTTTTATAAGTGTTTTTTCTAAAAGAACTGTATTTTTTTCAATAAATTTTTCTCCGTCAAAAATTTTTGCATTTTTTATAATCATAAATTTCTCCTTTTTTCTAAATTTTTAACAAGAAGCCTTAACTTCTTACAATTATTTTTTTAATTTAACATTATCAAAAATTAATTCTAACTCCTGTCGTGTAAACATTGTTACTTCCTTTACCTTTTCCGCTGTCCATAGAGCCATCATAGTTTACATACCATCCAAAACTTTTATTTACTTCAGTTAGTGCACCTGCTCCTACCCAAGTTTTATTTTTTGAAAGTCCAATACCTTTTACTTTGAATTTTGCTCCTGGAAGTCCAGTATATCTTGCATCAAAGCTCAAATCCTCATCTTTAAAAGCTTTTTGGTGTGTTACATATCCCTGGAAAGTCGTTTTGCTTCCACCATTCCAATTTACAGATTTTCCGACTCTAAGTCCTACTAATGCTGCGGTTTGATTATAAGTTTTTTTCTCCGCTGTAAGTCCAAATTGGCTGTCTTTTTCAGAAAATGAACCTCTTTGAACTGTGTCGTGAGTCAACCCAACAAATGGTGTTACGACAAAATCTCCATTTTTATTTTTTATATCATATCCTGTTTCCAAGTACCCTGAATAGACTTTGTCATTGTGATTAATCTTTGCTTGAGAATAATCATTACTACCTAAAATAATGTCCCTTTCAACATCACTGTCAACAAATCCTGCTCCTAAACGACCTTGCAAATATAATGGATTATTTTTATTGCCTAATCTTCCGTACAACGAAAAACCAAAATTATTTGCATCGGATTTTCCTCCGTATCTGTCAAACTTAACATTGGCTTTTGAATAAGACAACGCTGTCCCTAAAATTAAATTTTCACCAAATTGTTTGTCAATTCCAACTTGTCCACCAAGTACTTTTGTATCTCCAGTTCCATATCCATCTTGTTTTAGTTTACCATTTGCGCCAAAACCTGATACCCAAAGTCCAAATTTATCCCCGACATTGTCAAGTGTTCCAAGCATTACAAGTCTATTTGACAAATCTTTATTTACAGTTTGTGAATGCCCGAAAGTCAACGCTTGAGCTGATGCGTAAATTTGTCCTGATAAACTGTCTAAAATTGCTGCTCTTGCTGTAGAAGAAAGCGATTGTAATTTTGCAGCTTTTTTCTCAAACTGCGAAACATTTTCCGCCGTTCCATTCTCAATTTTTTCATCTAATTTTTGAAAAGCTGTTTCAATATTTTGCGCCGTATTTTCTTGCATCTCGTCAGTTCCTGCTATTTTTTTCACATAATCTAACACATTTTTTCTACTCAATTTCACACTTAATTTATTTCCTTTTACTTCAGTCGTACCATTAACCAATTCAGGTGTTTCCACTTTCCCAAAATTACCTTCAATTCCTTTTTCTGCTTCAATCACAGTCATTGACAACGGTTTTGCTGTAATATATCTTCCATTACTTAAAGTTTGTAATGTTGCACTCTCTCCATTTAAATTCACTATTCCATTAACTATAAGTTTAGAACCTATTTCTGCTTTTGTTATAGAACCAGCTGTTGCTATGTAATTTCCTGTTATAATCGCTCCTGAACCTCTGTTTTCAAAAGTTCCTCCATTATTGTAAACACTTTTTGGAACACCATCCTTTTCATTTATTATAGCTGTCGGATACGTTACTAGTGTCCCTTGTGAATTTATTGTTATATCAGAAGTATTATTTCCATATATTTCTAATTTTCCTTCATCTATGGTAGTATTTCCAGCATAACTGTTATTCCCTGTTAAAATCAATGTTCCATTTCCAGATTTTCTTAATCCGCCATCACCTTTAATATCATTTTCAAAAATAGAAGTCATTGAATTTCCGATATTTGCGTTAAATTGTCCTTTTAATCCGTTATCTGAAGCGTTTTTACCAACAAGAAGAATATTATCAAATTGAGCAGGTCCTTTTAATGCTTTTTCTTCATTCAAATATCCCCATCCATATCTTGAACTTACATCACCATTACCAATTAATAGTGTATTTATTTTAGTTGCAGTTGTTAAAATCGTCTGCTGAATTTCGTGTCCTGTCATCCAAGGAAATCTTTCTTTAACTTTTGCGGCCGTTGCTGTAACTCTTGGAGCTGCATTTGATGAACCTGGTGAAGAACAACCTGGCAATTCACAACGTCCATTTGCAGAAATAGTCCAATATGCTGCTGCACTTTCTCCTGCCCACGCAAAATGTTTTGGAAAATCTTTTGCACTCCCATCAGCCTGTTCTTCCAAACCTACTACTGCTATCCAACCTTTCTGTAATGAAGGAATTGCTATTGGTAACCCCGACTGAACAGATACTGCTGTAAGCTCAGTTTTATCTGCTTTATAATTTCCAGCTGCCCAGACAAATAATGAACCTTCATTAACAGCTTTTTTATAGAAATTTATTAACTCATCTACCTTTTGATCCATTTTATCTTGAGTCCAATTTCCAACAGTTTTAATAGATTCCCATAAATCCTTTCTATAAGTCGTAGAAGAAAATTCTTGAGGTATTCCAAGAGATTGATTGTATATTCTTACACCTTTAGCTTGTAATTCTTTGTATCTATCCACATTTATAATTAATCCAGCACTTTGTGTTCCCAAAGATACTCCGTGTATTGTTGCTCCTTTAGCTCCATTACCGCTTTCACCACCAAGTATTGTAGCTACTCTCAATCCGTGATCATTTTTACTTGGACTATGACCTGTAGCAACTGCATAATTTGAATTCAATCTTCCTTTAAATTCATCTTCTTTTACTTTCTCAAAAGTTTGTCCTCTTTTGTAATATTTCATTGTTTCATTATTAGTTATAAAATCCTCATCCAAAACTGCAACTTGTACGCCTTTTCCTGTCATTACACCTTGATTTGCAGGTTTTTCAAAATTATTTGGGGTGGGTACTTGACTTTGTTGTCCAGAATTAGAACTGTTGTTTGTTGTAGAATTTCCAGCACTTTGTCCAGAGCTAGAATTATTATTTGATTCAGAATTTCCAATATTTTGACTTGGATTAAAATTACTTTTGCCACCAATATTTCCAGGGATTTGAGATGGATTTTCCGACGGCCTGCTTGGATTTGGTATGGGGGTTGCTTGAGATGTCTGCGAACTTCCGCCTCCGCCTCCACCTCCGCCACAGCTAGATAACACGGTAATCAAACTGATTAATAGTAGTGTTTTTTTCATTTTTTTCGCTACTTAATTTTAATTTATCATATTGCACTGACAATAAATTTTCATATATTTGTCAAATTACTCTAAAAAGTAGCGCCTCCTTTCTTTTTTTAATTTTTATATTTTTGTAATCATTATAATTTTTCTTTTCACTTAAGTATACCACAAAAA
>ERZ773063.1586-NODE-1586-length-13223-cov-23.524605_pt1 | contig 13223 bp, 9 predicted proteins | sample MGYA00580625_ERZ773063 | MGnify/ENA primary metagenome ERZ773063 (study PRJEB29015, sample SAMEA2738022) | human oral metagenome | biome: human oral; feature: human-associated habitat; material: dental | place: China | collected 2042 ...
GTGTTGTTGGATTTATGAAGTACGCATTTACATCGATGCTGAAAGCTTTGTTTTCATCTTTTCTCATGATTGTACGTAAAATCATAGCTAAAATAGCAGTAGTACTATCTTTTTCACCTAATAGCTGTTTAGATGTATAGTCTACATAATCAGCATAGACATAAATATCGCCTGGTTTTGCCTTGTCATAATCTTGTGTGTAGGCCTCAACCAAACGCAAATCGAGTTGCCTACCAAATGGTCGAGAGAACATTTCGCTTTGTAATTCGCGTGTTTCACTCACAGGTGGATAGAATGGTATTGGCGTTAAACCTTTTAGCATATCCGAGCGAGTTTCGTTTTTCCGTTTAGCGCGACGTTCCGCGGTGACCTTATCTAAGCGTTCACGCTCCTTTAACATGGCTTTTTCTTGTTCTTCTTTAGACTTATAAGTTTTTACAGATACAACACGATTACCAGACATAGTGACTGTCGAATAAATTGGTTTACCGTTAGTAGGTTTTCCCTCAGAAGCATCAAGCGTAGATTGTACTATGGCTGGTGTTGCGCTTTCAATAGATTTTTTTAACTCTGGAAGATTGGAGTAATCCATAGTAACAGTTGGACTCTCTGTACTTTCCGTTGGTTGCACAGGTGTGGCACCGTAAGCGGATGATATAGTCAATATAGCTAATAATGAACCGGTGCTAATCAATCGTTTACATAGTTTCATTACATATACCTCTTTCAATAAACACTCTCTAATACCATTAACAAGCGTATTATACCATAGTTCTTGCATAGATAGATTTAAAAACGATATAATAAAGTATACATGCGTCTATAGCTCAGTAGGAAAGAGCTGCAGTTTCCTAAACTGTGAGTCGGGGGTTCGAATCCCTCTAGGCGCACCATAGAAAAATAATTTGGCATAAGGCTTTTAGTCTTATGCTTATTTTTTATGTTTGAAGAAATCTTTGCTAGTATAGAATCCATGGTGAATAATAGTGATTAATCCTATTTTTATGATAATATAAAAGTATGTAAATTAGATTTTCTAATATTAATAGAAAATATATAAAGGGAAATTTGGGGGAATAAAAATGCAACTTACATTAAAACAGCAAGAGAAGGCAGCTAAAGAATTTGCAAAAAAATGGGAAAATATAGGGGATGAGAAGCAAGATACACAACGATTTTGGATGGAATTACTTCAAAACGTATACGGAGTAAATAATCCTGCTGATTTTATTGGTTTTGAGCAACGTGTGCAGTTAGGTCATACTAGTTACATTGATGCTATGATTCCGGCTACACATACTATGATAGAGCAGAAAAGTTTAGGAAAAGATCTTAATGCACCAATTAGACAATCTGATGGCACTCTTTTAACGCCAGCAGAACAGGCTAAACGTTATGCAGCTGCATTACCATATAGTGAGCGTCCACGATGGATTGTAAGTTGTAATTTTAAAGAGTTTCATGTATTAGATATGGAACGGCCTAATGATTCGGCTGAAGTTATAGAATTAAGCAAATTAGGAACTGAATTTTATAGACTTAATTTTCTAGTTGATGTTAAAAGTAGTCATATAGAACGTGAGATGGAAATTTCCAAAGGCGCAGGTGAGCTTGTTGCTCAACTATATGATTCGTTATTAGAGCAATATAAAGTCAATCCTTTATTAACAGAAGACGCCATTTTACATAATATTAACAAGTTATGTGTGCGTTTGGTATTTTGTTTATATGCAGAGGATTCAGGGCTATTTGGTAAAAAAAGCCTATTTCATGATTACTTACAGGACTTTCAACCCCATCAAGTTAGGAATGCGCTGATGGACTTATTCCGTATTTTAGATACAGAAGAGGCTGATAGAAATCCATATGAAAGTAAGACTTTATTAGAATTCCCTTATGTGAATGGAAGTCTTTTTAGTGACCCGGTTGAAATTCCTCAGTTTTCAGAAGATGCAATTAATTTAATATTAGAGGATGCTTGTAATTTTGATTGGAGTGAAATTTCTCCAACAATCTTTGGTGCTATATTTGAAAGTACGTTAAATCCAGATACAAGACGTCATGGTGGTATGCATTATACTAGTATTGAAAATATTCATAAGTTAATAGATCCATTATTTTTAGATGAATTTAGAAATGATTTTAAAGAAGCTATGTCTAGAAAAGATGGTAAAAAGAAAATCCAGTTATTAAAAGCTTTACAAGATAAAATGGCGTCTAAAACATTTTTTGACCCTGCTGCAGGCTCTGGTAACTTCTTAACTGAGTCTTACTTATCATTACGTCGATTAGAGAATGATATTTTAAGAGAGACTATTACGGACTCATCTGGTACCGGAATATTAGGTTTTGATGAAGCGGAATTTAATCCTATTAAGGTTAGTATTCAACAGTTTTATGGTATAGAAATCAATGATTTTGCTGTATCTGTAGCCAAAACAGCTATTTGGATAGCTGAAGCTCAAATGTTTAAAGAGACTGAAGCTATTATTCATAAAGAAATGGATTTTTTACCATTACACAATAATGCTAATATACATGAAGGAAATGCGTTAAGAATTGATTGGAGAACAATTGTTTTGCCTACAGAATCATTATATATTATTGGCAACCCTCCATTCTCAGGATCAAGAGTACAATCTGATGATGTATCAAGCCAGAAATTAGATTTGGAATATGTTTTTGGAAAAATAAAAGGCCTTGGTAATTTAGATTATGTTACAGCGTGGTATAAAAAAGCTGCAGAGTTTATTGAGAATACTAGTGCTAAAGTGGCATTATTGTCAACAAATTCTATTACGCAAGGTGAACAGCCACCGATATTATGGAGTAGTTTGAATCGTCATAATATAAAAATTGATTTTGCATATCGTACATTTAAATGGAGTAGTGAATCAACAAATGGAGCCGCAGTACATTGTGTGATTATTGGTTTTAGCAGTGTAGACTGCAAGGGTAAAAAATACTTATTTAGTAATGGAATCGTAAAAGAAGTAACAAATATTAATCCATATTTATTAGAGTTACCTAACTTTTTAATTAGTAGTCGGAGTGAGCCGATTTGTGATGTTCCAGAAATTTTACTTGGCAATATGCCAAATGATAATAAGGGTAAATTAAGTAAGTTTTCTGATGATGAGAAATCAAAGATTGTTCGTCAATACCCAATTGCTGAGAAAATGTTTAAAAAATTTTTAGGTGCAGATGAGTTTATAAATAGTAGAAGTCGATGGTGTGCATGGTTGGTAGACATACCTATTAATGAGATTAAATTGGTTAAACCAATATATGATGCAGTAAAGGCGGTTAAACAAGCTAGAGCGACAAGTACAAGAAGTGCTACAAGAAAATTGGCAGATACGCCAATGCTTTTTGGGGAAATCAGGCAACCGGATAGTTCTTATTTATTAATCCCACGTCACTCATCAGAAAATAGAAGATATATTCCGATAGGTATTGTTGATCAATCTATAATAGCTGGTGATTCAAATTTAATAATGCCTAATGCTACTTTATTTCATTTTGGCATTTTACAAAGTAATGTCCATATGGCGTGGGTGAGAGCATTTGCAGGGCGAATAAAAAGTGATTATAGATATTCTGCAAATATTATCTATAATAATTTCCCGTGGCCGAATGTAACTGATGAACAGGTCAAAAGAATTTCATCTGCAGCAAATCAAGTTTTACTAGCGAGAAATAATCATAAAGAAGCCACATTGTCAGATTTATATGATGATAATATTATGCCAAAAGATTTATTAATGGCTCATAGAAATCTAAATAAACTTGTTATGAGTGCATATGGATTTAGCAACAACATATTAGAAGAAGATTGTGTGGCTGAACTGATAAAATTTTATAGCGAAATTATTAGTGATAAATAACCTTATCAATATATTATTTTTAGTTGATGTATTGGTAAACTGAATGGGGCGCTTATGAAAATAAATAATTCATCTCTAGAGTCAATCAGTCAATTTAAGCATATTAATAAATTTTCTTTATTTAATAAAAATGATGAATTGGGGTGTGTTAATTGTTTTATATTTCCAATTAATTCTAAGGGATTTGATTATAGTCTTATTGAAGAGTGTTTATTACCTTCTATTCCAGAATTTACATTGTCGGCACATACAAGAATATTATATGAATCTAATCCTATGAAATTGAGCCAAGTTGCACGCGAACAGTTTAAAGAAGCATTAAAGAATAAGGGGGAATTAGGTGAATTATTGTTGTTTTGTTTTTTGGAAGGATATTTAAAGGCGCCTAAAATTCTTACTAAATATGATTTGAAAACATCTAAAAATATGCCTGTTCATGGTTCCGATGGAATACATTTAAAAAAATATAATGATAATTCTTATTACCTTATATTTGGTGAGTCTAAAACATACTCAAAATTAAAAGATGCTATTAAAGATGCTTTTAAATCCATTGTTGAATTTATGAGAGAAGTTAATCATTCTGGAGATAAAAAAAGCGGGATACATTTTGAACGGGGTTTACTCTCACGTCATATTGAGAAAGATGTTTTTGAAGAAGATGATAAGGATGTATTAGAAGCCTTAGTTTACCCCTCAAAGAAAACGATAGATATATCTATAAATGATGCGTTTGGTATTTTTATTGGATATGAAATTCAGATTACCGATGAGCAAAAGATTCTAACTGATAAGGCGTTTAAAGAAAGTATAGAAAAATCGGTAATAAAGCAAGTTACTGGAATAAAGCAGTATATTATTGATGAAATAAAAAAATCAGGTTTACTAGGATCACCGTTTTATATATTTGTATTACCTTTTACCGAAATAGATGAAAGCAGAAAGCGTATATTAGAGGATGTGCTTAGATAATGAATACACTGCAATATTTAGCTGATAAAGCGAGCAAAGATGATTATTTGTTTTCTCTGCTATATGAATTAGAAACAGATTATAGTCATTACATAATGAAAGATCAACACTATGATAAAAAAATTACATCGTTGAAAGTAGATCATCTTTTACGTTTTTCAGATATCTTATGTCGCTCTAATATAATAGAACATAGAAACCTTTCATTAAAGATAATTAGTCTGATTTTAGAATTTGAGGAGTATAAATCTAATGATTATGTAAAAATGGTTTGTATCAATACATTAGTTAAGTTAGGAAATTTTCCATCCTTAAATTGTATTCCTAATATAGAACAATTTTTGGAAATAAATGAAATAAAAATAGACTATGATCTTAAACGTATAATGCAAGCATCTCCATTAGGCTCCCCATTTACAGATAGTCAATATTGTATTTTTGAAGATTTAAAAAATAATAATCATTTTAGTTTTTCTGGTAACACTTCTTTGGGAAAGTCTTTTATTTTAGAAGCATTTACTAAATATTTAGTTGATGTTCGAAAAAAAGATACAAATATTGCTTTTGTTGTACCAACTAAAGCATTAATTCATCAAGTGAGTAATCGTCTGAAAAAGATAATTGATAATCCCCGATATAAAATTATATCAACACCTCAAATTCCTAAAATTATTCGATATAAGAAATACAAATATATTTTTGTGTTTACACCTGAGAGATTAATCTCTTACTTAACAGACCCATTAAATTCAAAGATTGATTTCTTGTTTGTCGATGAAGCACATAAACTTTTAAATTCTAGCGATTTAAGAACTCCTATTTTATACCATGCACTTGTATTAGCAAAACGAAAGAGTGTAAAGATTTATTTTTCCTCACCTAATGTTCCAAATGCAGAAGTCTTTTTGCAGATGATTGGTAATAGTTGTGAAGAAGCATATAGTGTTAAAGAAACTACCGTGACTCAAAATAGATTTTTCATTGACACTATTCAGGATAAAAGTTATATGATATCAGATTATGGGAATGATATTTTTCTTAAGAGATTTAACTTTGGTAATGACACTAGTGAGAATTTAAAAATTATATTAGATAGAATTTCTAATAAATCACAAAGTATAATTTATTGTAATACTATTTATCAATCTATCTATACAGCAATGAAAATATCAAAATTATATGATGATATAGAGAATCCTTGTATTAACGAATTAATATCTTTGATAAATGAGAAAGTTCATGAGTCATATTTTTTAAAAAGTTGTTTGCGTAAAGGTATCGCATATCATTTTGGCTCTATTCCAGAGAAGATAAAAAATAAAATTGAAGAGTTATATAGAAAAGGAATAATTCGTTTTTTATTTTGTACATCTACATTATTAGAAGGGGTTAATTTCCCTGTAAAAAATATATTTATTTTGAGTGAGAAGATTGGTAATAAAAATATGCAAACTATTGATTTTTGGAATTTAGCAGGTCGTGCAGGGAGGCTGAAAAAAGAATTAAGTGGGAATATTTTCTGTGTTAATTTATATAATAAAAAAGGCTACTGGAATAATGAGAAGAATATTCGCATTTTAAGAGATAAAGAAATCGAGCCAATTACGCCATTAATAATGAAGAAAGTAGATCAAAATTTGTATAAAAATATCAGTAATTATTTTCAAGATATACCATATACTCGGAAGAAAATGTCTGCGGTTGAAGAAAAAACAATTGAATTATATGGAAATATTTTAACTTATCATGAATTAATTGATAGTGACTCTATCTTGAAACGTAATTATATCAATAAAGAGTCTAAGGGGATTTATTATTTGGATAAATTAAAAAATGATATTATAGTACCTCCTAATATAGTTGCATCTAATATCGATATTGGTGTGAAATATCAAAATACGATTTTAAAAGAGCGAGATAACTTTATTCCTGAAAAAACAAATTATAATGGATGTTTAGAATTATTAAACATTTTATATGAGAAATATAATTGGAGTAAAACAGAAACTATTGGTAAGACTCCAATGATTAAAAGTAAAAGGCAATTGCAATATTATGCGGTTCTAATGAGCTCTTGGATAGCTACAATGCCTTTAAAAGTAATTTTGCAAGAATGCATTAATTATTATTGGCATAATGGTAGTCCTCAAGAAATTACCATTATTGATTTTGATGGGACTAGAAAAAGTGTTGTATTTGATATAAAAAATCAAGTCCATATAAATACTGTAATTAACAATATTGTTAACGATATTGAAAATAAACTAAAGTATAAGATAAAAAATTATGTGGAAAATTATTTAGAGCTCTATTTGTATAAAGGTAACAGCAAGGTGCCTGATTGGGCAGCTTATTTAGAGTATGGAACCACAGACCCATTAATTATCGAACTCCAAAATTGGGGCTTTTCCAGATCTATTGCTAGTTTTTTGAAAAAGAATTTTTCAACATATATGAGCATTGATACGCTGGGTACGTTAGATATTGATGAGGTTGGATTGAAAAAAGCTATTGAAAATAGTAATTATAAAGAAGAGTATAGTGAAATCGCAGAACTTTATGGCTGGTAAATAATGAGGTATTATGAATAAGCCAATTTATAAGTCATTTTTTCTTGCATACATAAGTTTTTATGATGAAATATATTTGATTAATTCATAAAATTATAATGGCAAGTGATCTAAGATTCTTAATGATCAGATAGCTAATATAAAATTTTATAGGAATAAAATTCCTAAACTGCGTGTCACTGGTTCGATTCCGGTTAGGCGCACCAGTATAAGCGAATGGGTATAAGGGTTTGATAGACCTTATACCCATTTTTATTATTATAAAAATTGTTCCATGGTGATATAATTGAATTTAGGTTTTAAAGCCTAAATCATAGCATAAAAACATAAAAATTAGGTTTTAAAACCTTGAAGTGATATAATAGATATAGAATTAGGTTTTAAAACCCATTTAGCGAGGAGGTGTGTGCATGTCATTAGTATCGCGACCATATTATTTAGATTTTCTTCGAAGACATAAAGATAGACCTATCATTAAGGTTGTTTCTGGTATACGGCGTTGTGGTAAATCTACGTTGTTTAAGCTGTTTCAAGATGAGTTATTAGCTGATAATGTAACAGCCGAACAAATTATTGATATTAATTTTGAGTTGATGGAGTATGACAAACTGAGAGATTATCGGGCTTTATATGAATACATTAATAAACGGATTATTCCAAGTAAAAAAATGTATCTATTCCTCGATGAAATTCAGCATGTACCATCGTTTGAGCGTGTAGTAGATAACTTCTTTGTACAAGATAATGTTGATATATATATTACAGGTTCTAATGCTTATTTTATGTCCTCTGATATGGCTACACTTCTCACAGGTCGCTATGTACAAATTGAGATGCTTCCCTTGTCTTATAAGGAATATGTTGATGCCTATAGTGAAAGTGGGCTTTCACGGATGGTCTTATATGAAAAATATGTAAGTGAAGGCTCATTCCCAGGGCTTTTACATATGTCGGAAAATTGGCAAGGTCGGCAGGATTATTTACAAGGTTTATTTAATACCGTTGTGTTAAAAGATATTGTTGATCGATTAAAAATTGCAGATATTAAATTACTTGAAAGTATTGTGAGATATATTTTCGCCAATATTGGTAGCTTGATTAATCCCACAAAGATAGCAAATTCATTAACAAGCGCAGGTCGAAAGGTAGATAATAAAACTGTAGAACGTTATCTTAGGGGCTTAGAAGATAGTTTACTGTTATATAATACAGAACGATTTGATGTGCGTGGCAAAGAATTATTAAGATTACGTTCTAAGTATTATGTAGTGGATATGGCTTTTAAGCAACTATTACTACCTGATATTAATCGTGATAGGGGTCATGTATTAGAAAATATTGTATACCTTGAGTTGCGGCGTCGAGGATATACAGTATATGTTGGACAATTAACAAAGGGAGAAATAGATTTCGTTGCTCAAAAGCCTGGTGGCATATTAGAGTACTACCAAGTATCAGAAAGTGTATTGGATCCAACTATTAGAGACAGAGAGTTAGCACCATTAGAAGCGGTTAAAGATCAGTACCCTAAATTTTTACTCACTATGGATGAGCTCTATAAACCTCATAATTATAATGGAATTCAGCAATGTAATGTATTAGATTGGTTATTAGGGATGTGATAATTCACATCCCTATTTTTGTATCTATATGTTGTTATTTAATATACTTATAAATCATGCTATTTAATTTATAAATAATGATATAATAAGATAAAATAGGATATTTGTATACAGTTGTTAAGTAAAGGTGCATCCTTATGAGTTTTTCCAATTGGATTCAAGAAAAATTATTCGACAATTACGAAGAATGGCGTTTGAAGAGCCCCGATTATAATCGAAACGGTTTTAACATAGTCGGAATAGATAATACGCTGCAGGCTATGCGTGATGGTTATTTTATGTATGTGGAGCTATATCCACCTCATGCCATCGATGGATGTACAGCCATGAAAGCACGTGTAGGTAAAAAGCAGGATGCAGTAGATTTATTTTTAGATATAGATGGCAAGACCTATCGTATGGCTGATGTAAGTTATCCTGACGCAGTGAAGATGATGCGGGCTTTTGTGAAAAAACGCAGAGTACCTGATTGTAGTTTGTGTGTAGAAGTAGCGTATCTAGATATAGAGCAGATGAAATCGACATTTACAGAGTTAGCAACGTTGTTGCTAGGCGATGCTAAACAAGCTAAATCGTTTATGACCAAGGCAAAGTTAAACTCCATGGAAGATTTAGACGATAGCTGGTGGAACCTCTATGAGAAACTACAGTCTAAAGGTCGCGCTGTAGAGCTATCTTTAAAAATTGAATTAGAGGATTTTCTTTATCATGTGCAGAAGTTAATACGTAACAAGTCATTAGATACTAGTGAAGGTCTCATTATTGATACAGCAGGATTAGATGAAGACCAATGTATTATGGACTGGTGTGCACATATTAATGCCACATGGAAAACGCATAAGTTAGTAGATATGGACATAGGTACAGATACCTTTGTGCTTATGGTGCTTTCAAATGAGGAATTCGAAGTAGCCCAAGAGCTAGCGAAAGAATTATTACATAGAATTGATGTAGCTGAACGCTCATGATATAACAGAAATTATGATGAATAGTGTGATTATAATGTAGGAGAGAGTCATATGAGTATTGTACGTGTACCAGAATATGAAGCAGAGTTTGAGCCGGAAGTGTTTGAAATCTATGCCTTGCCGCGTAGTGATGCGAATGGGGCTAGTCCTTATTTAGAAAAGTACCATAGACCACTAGTGTCTACCGATGCTATCCTAGATACTCGAACTGGCGTGCTTGACCGTAGCGAAGGTATTTTGACGTGGATTATTGAGGGCCTTGATGATAGATGGGGCTATTCTTTTGAGCCGCACGGTGTCTATAAATTATTAGTTAAGAAAGCAAAATCTGTAGAGGATATAGGCTATATGCGTCCCTCTTGGAATAATCGCTATTATGTACTTGAGGTGTTAGAGGAGCACGCTAAACATAGCGAATTAGAGGCGTTGTCGGCTTATTTGAAAACCCCTAAATACCTTCATACTGACAGGGGTGACTTCCTGTTAAATCGAGAGTATCAATATTACACAGCGAGAATTGATGATTATGCATTCACCCTTGATGTAGACGAGGGTTCTGATGAAAGCTGTACCGTAGCGTTATCGGCTTTCAATAAAATCGATAATTTCAAAGCATTTGAACAAAGAATTAGTACCTATATTAGTGAGACCTTATTAGATCTCGCTAATGATTGGCTCGACAATGATGACCAAGATCCGATTACGGCAGAAATATTTGCCAAGCGTATTACTATGGGCGAATTGGCGTTTCGTAATGATGGCACCATAGAGGTCTATTATGACGATGACGATATCTTCTGGGGACACTGCATCATAGCCAATATTGATGCGGATGGGAACCCTGTTGATGCGGATATTGCAGGATAATATTTTAACGGAGAGAGACGATGGAAAATCTGTATAAAGAATTAAGAAGCTTTTTTGCCAATGATATGGATCTAAATGATTTATACGATTCCGAAGCTATCATATGGATTGACTGGCGCGAGTATGACGGAGATGTGGTGAACTATTTTAATGATATGATGGCTGAGCCTATCGATATTAAAACGGTTAGTAATGGCAAGGCTTATGGTGATGATATTGTATTGAAGAATGGCGACAAAGAGCTGCAAATTCCTTATGGTGATGAGCAAGATCGAGATGTGACCATCAAATATTTCAACGATTTCGTTCAGCCTGATTATGAGGTGCGTTGGTTTGCTGAAAGCCTTGGAAACGATACGCTCGGCTTTACCGTGCTTTCAGGGGCAGAATGGGACAAATTAGATGATGAATTTGGGGCGGATACGGTTCGCTACTATTTTGAACCTATCGATTTTGAAAGCGATATGTTTAATCTCGGCATGGATGAAGTCTTTGCGTTGCTTGCGTTACGAGAAAATAGTGAAGGCGTTAATACTCAATTTAGTACACAATTAGACTGGATTAGAATCATAAATAAAGAAAAGACCTTGGCTGAACAAAAAGAGAACGGACAAATTGACTTGAAACAATACATGGTCGCTAAAAAAGAAATACAACAGAGTAAGGATGATTTTATTGCCGCTCATGGTCCGATGAAATAACCGGTAATGAGTCGATAGAATAAGAGGTTATCAATATGGACTATTTAGAAACATTACGAAATGACGCTAAACTAGCTGAAGATTTTGATACGCTATTCGATTTTCGTTTGCTAGATGCGTTGGAGGAACGCGATACCGCTGAGGGTCGCTGCACGTTCTCTGTGCCGGGGATGGTATTTGCTGTAGATGGCGCTGGCGGTGAATATCATCTATTGGAGGACGGATCCATAGGTTATTGGAGTAGCGAGGGTGCTGCGGGTCGTTTGGCTGAAAGTATGGACGATTTGTTTCATTTGATCGTTTTTAGTATTTGTTGGCATGATTACTGTGACTCAAGTAAGTATGCTGATGCGGCAACACTTGAAGAATATGGTCAGAATAAGCAGTTGGACATTATCTCTTATTCGCCGATGGAACTTTGGGAACCCATTGTGAAAGCTTTACATATGCCCATAGATATGAAACTTTCACCTGTTTTACAGAAATTCTATGATGCGGCGCATCGTGAACCTGTATATGCTTGCTATTTCCATGAAGATGATGGAACCGTTACAGAATCACAAAATCTGTTTTTCTAGACGTATTGCTTAAAAGGAGAATTATATGGCTATTGATGGAGTAAAAATCATAGATAGTGATGATGGCCATGATATTTATAATTTAATTGTTGAGTGCTATAGAGATGGCACTAGTATTGATACAATTGTTTCAGAAATTTTGGGTGAAGAACAGAAATTTTGTACTGACGAATTCTATACAGAAATTTATTGGACTGCCGTAGCCTATTCGCTGTGGAAGATAGGTCATCTGCCGCAGGATATTAAAGAGAAAGCATTAGACATAATCGCGAAGGGCGCTCATGAGTTTTGGCTAGAAATTGATAGTAAGGCGCTTAAACAACGTCAAAAGGTGTTAGATACATTAGCCGTACAACTACAAAGTGAAAATCCAAAGCCTCTAAAGGTTCGTAAATCTAAAACAAAGCGAGAACCTCATTTTAGGGTGGGCGACGTATTAGCTGTTAAGTTTGAAAATGAGTATGGAGCTATTTTTGTATCTGACGTGGATCAATCACCGCGGAAAATCGAGTACCATTTGGCCTGTACGCGGCTTTTACAAAAAGAAAAACCTACAATGGAGCAGTTTTTAAATAGTAAAATCGCCTGCCGGAAAGACAATACAAATTTCGGTATCGATACCGACTGTTGGTTTAATCATAAAGACCTAGGCCTATTGCTAGACCATTTAGAAATCATTGGGGCTGTTGAACTGTATCCGTGTAAATTGTGGAAACTAGCACCAGCAGGCACGTTGGAAGATATCTACAACGAGATTACAGATGAGCCTAGAACAGGTAGACTTCGCCTGATAGATACTAATGAATTGGTGAAAGATATTGTTCATCAATAATTATTGCGTCAAAAAAGGGAGTAGATGCGATGAATGCAACAACTCAAACATATATAGAAACTGTGAAAGTCAGTGATATACCCTGGCATCGTTTGACCACAACTTACGGCCGTGCCACAGATTTTCCTGCTCATCTTAAGGTGTTGTGGGATATGAAGAACGTTGATGCCATTGATGCGGCAGGTGAAGAGCTGGCCCAAAACATTGAGCATCAATCGACTTTATG
>ERZ773063.1589-NODE-1589-length-13208-cov-10.717631_pt1 | contig 13208 bp, 9 predicted proteins | sample MGYA00580625_ERZ773063 | MGnify/ENA primary metagenome ERZ773063 (study PRJEB29015, sample SAMEA2738022) | human oral metagenome | biome: human oral; feature: human-associated habitat; material: dental | place: China | collected 2042 ...
GCCGCGATAGTTCATTCGGTAGAACGCATCCATGGTAAGGATGAAAGACGAGTTCAAATCTCGTTCGTGGCTATGCTTTTCGTAGCAATTATTCCTGTGATCTTTTGCAGGTTTTTTTTATTGCTTGGATTCTTTTGAGATATTCTTTTTCGGAGAGGAACTCGCGTTCGGTTCAGCTTTTTTCTTCGTGACCAATGGCAAGGTCAGGGATGAGGTGAAAATGCATATGGTTGACACTTTTCCCTACTTTCCCTCCTACAAATCCGTCTCTCAAAAGCAAATTGATATCGGAATGCGTCTGGTGGAGAAAGTCGTCTCGTTTGCTGACGAGGGACATAAGATCTTTTACCTCCTTGGTGGAGAGATCATTGAAAAGCACGACGTGCCTATGTGGAATAATAAGCAGATGGTCTTTGATATAAGGGGCACGAGCTAGGGTAACAAAAAAATATTGAGAGCTTTCCAAAATAAATTTTGGCGGCATGTCGCAAAAAGGGCAGAGATTATATTTTAGGTTGTGCGCAACGATATCGTGGTATTTGATTTTCATGGCTTGATAATTAGCGAGAAAAAGGAATTAAACGAGTGTTCTATATCGTCAAAGAGAGGAACTTCCTTGCACTCTTTTTCAATAGTTTCGATGAAGAGTCTGATAGGTTTTGTATTTTGCTGATGGGAGAAATAGACCCTCTAGTTTTATAGGTTGTAGGTAGTTTCTTCTCAGGTTTTCATATCTTTGATTTTGTAGATATTGGATTCTTTCTCTCAAGTACCAAAAACCACGACATAAGGAATTCCTTTTTTATCCGCATAGGCAAATTGTTTTCCGAGTTTTTCTGCTGTCGGAAAGATTTCAAAAGTCTGATTTTTTTCAGCGAAAGTCCCCGCGAGTTTTAGGATTGATTCAAAATTTTCTCCAAAATAGAGAAATAAATAGTCAGCGACAGTCTGCTTTTTTTCCTCTTTGAGCTCAAAAATCTTTCCGAGCAGTCTACTAATACCGATACTTCCTCCAACTCCGCAATAATCGCTTCTTTTAGGATCAATATAGCCCGTTAAATTCGCATATCTTCCCCCTCCACAGATAGAACCGAGCTTCTCATCATTTTTCAGCACAGCCTCAAAAATCGTCCCGGTATAATAGTCCAAACCTCTGATGATTTGCAAATCAATCTTCCATTCAAACTCAAGGTGCATTGCGTCCTGAATCTGTTTTAAAAGCGTAAGAACGGTTCTTAATTCTTCTACCCCTTCTTTGAAGGCTTCTGAATCTGCAAAGCCTAAAATCTGATCGCAATCTTCAATCTTCTCTCACTGAAAAGAGATAAACTTCAGAATTTTTTCACTATTTTCTACGGAGATATTGAGGTCTTCTCTGAGCGTTGCGACAAAGTTTTCTTTTCCAATCTTCTTGTATTTATCAATAAGGGTTGAAATCTGTTGCATTTGCTCCTCATCTTTGCTGACTTCTGCGAGAAATGCTTTGACGAGCTTTTTATTATTGATATGAAAAACGGCAGTATCTTCGAGCTCGCAGCTTTTCAAGATTTTATTTAGGGTAGAACCGAGTGTGGCGATGATCTCTGCATCATAGTAGAGATAGTCTTTTTCTCCCTTCCAAATTACATCAATATCGCATTGAAAAAACTCTCTATATCTTCCTTTCTGAGCTCTTTCTCCCCTCCAAACAGGCTGAATTTGATACCTTTTGAAAGGAAAGGTTAGCTGATGTTCCCAATCCAGTGTATATCTGGCAAATGGTACGGTAAGATCAAAATGTAATCCGTATTCTTTCAAATCTTGTGCTCCCTGAGCGATTCCGTAAAGTCCAAAAATCTGTTTTCAGGTTTCTTCTCCATTTTTTGAGAGGAGCACATCATTTCTCTCTACGGCAGGAGTATGGATATGGGTATATCAAAACTGTTGATAGCTCTGTTCGATCGTTTCTCTGAGTTGATCAAAAGTTAACTGCTGACTAGGACTATATTCAGGGAATCCACTAGGACGAAGTTCTGCCATATGATGAAAGAAAAAAATAAATCTGATTCTTTTGTAGTGAAATGGAGTGAGAAAGCAAGGTTTTCCAGGTGAAAGAAAAGAGCTGATGTAGATCTGATCATCAGCTCTTCCTTCGTATGCGAAGATTACTTGTGTTGTGTCCGCTTATAACTTGTTCTTTTTTTTGTGTTGCGAGTTGCCTTGAAAGAACGTGGAGTCTCTCGCATCTCGTGAGGGAGAAGCTCTCTCACGTGGCAATTGGGAACGAGCGGATGTCTCTCTTCTTTGTTTTCCTTTTCCATAATTGTTTTTTTAAAAAGTTCGACGTTTATTTTTTAATTCACTGGAAAAACTACTGATTTTTCTGAAAAAGTCAAGTAAAAATTTTATAGGAAAAATTATAATCAAAAAGCACCACTAATAGATAAGATAGAAATACTAGTTTGTATTCTCTATAAGATTCATGATCTGAGGTAATCATAAAAAAAGTTACTTATACCAAGGGCAGAAAGATGAGCTAAACGAGCGATATATGCTGGCAGGTAGTATAGGAATGATGCATACAAGATAAAAAGGAGATACTCTGATTCTGAGCTTGAAAAATGCTTTCCAATAACTAGAGTGGAAGTGTTTTATTTTTGTGGATTGAAGAGATGGAGTTTTCGTTTTTTCGTGAGGATGCTACAGTGCCATCAATGCAGGACTTTCTCTTGGCATGAGGGGTAGTGGTCTGATTTTTTGTGCTTTTTTGTTTGATTAAGTTTGGAGCGAGATTTTTGCTTGCAAGACTTGGGAAATGAGCTTCTCTTAAGAGAGATTTTTTGGTGATTTTGTCAGGACTGTCGTGGTATTCAGGGGTTTCTGTGGCACTCTTTTGTGGAAATCTCTTCCTTCCGTTTGTAAAGTGGATCCATGTGGTTTTTTCAGGTTTTTTTGCTATTGCATTGGTTATTGAGCTGAGTGGAATCCTAAAATTTTTTCTAAAGGTCGTGATGGAAAAGGGCTTTGCTCATCAGGACACGAAAACTAAGAAAAATCTGACTGAAATCCTTAATACGCTTCTTCAGATTCTGATCTGGATATTGGCGGCATTGATTTTCTTTGATACCGTGGGGGTTGCGATTACGCCGCTCCTAGCATCACTTGGAGTATGAGGAATTGCGGTTGCTTTTGCCTCTCAGAAATTGATTGAAGATTTTTTCAGCTCGTTTTCTATCATGGGATCGAGTCCCTTTAGGATTGGTGATATTATTACTATCAAAGATACAACTGGGACGGTCAAAAAGATTGGACTGAGAAGCACCACGCTCCTTACGGTCGAGGATAAGTCCATCATCATTCCCAATAGACTTTTGGTCGCAGAAATTATCGAAAACAGTGGAACAATCAAAGTCAGAAGAAAGAGATTTTCACTGACGATCACGTATGAGACGCCGCTTGAAAAGGTGCGTCAGATTCCTAAGCTTTTGGAGCAGATTATTGGGAAGCACAAGGATGTTGGATTTGAATGGGCGGTGCTGAGGGATTTGCAAGCATCGTGCTTGGAGATTTATGTTAGTTATGTGATTAATAATGATGATTGGCTAAATGCTACCCAGCTTCATAGTAAAATCCTTGAAGAAATCCTAGAAAAATTTGCGGAGGAGAAGATTGATTTTGCCTATCCGACTCAAACGCTCCGACTGAAGAAATAATTTTACTTTAAGGTCCCCTCAATGCGAGATAAATTGATCACTATTTTTTTGGAACAGAATCAAAAACTGAATCTATCTGCGATTCGTGATAGGGAAGGTGTCAGAATCAAACATCTTCAGGATTCTCTCAAACTTCTCGAAACTGGACTCTTTACTCCGGGGAAATTTGTGATTGATGTCGGGACGGGGGGCGGATTCCCGTTGATGCCGTTAGCGATGAGCTGTCCTGAGACGCGTTTCCTCGGGATTGACTCGGTAAGGAAGAAGACGCTTGCTGTGCAAGCAATGCTTGGTGAGCTTGGCGTGCAAAATGCTGAGGTATTGCGAACTAGGATTGAGGATTATCAGGGAGAAAAGGCTGATCTTTTGACTGCGAGAGCGGTTGCCTATAGCGATAAACTTTTGCAGCGGAGCGTCCCGCTGGTGAAGAAAGGCGGAGCTTTGGTGTTGATGAAGCAAGTTATTCCCGAAGAAAAAAGGCTTTTGCAAGGGCTCTGCCCTCGTTTTCAGCTTAAGATTGAGCAGGAGTTGAAGTATCAGCTCTTTGAAGGTGATATTGAAAGGGTGATCTATGTGCTGAGAAAAAAGTAACATATCTTCAGGTTTTTAAATCTTCTTCCTCTCGGGTGGGAACTCTTTCGGAGGAGAGGAAACGTTTTTGATTACGTGGTTTGCGGAGGGGAGGGTGGATGCTCGTGAGGAATCAGTCTTCACCTTTTTTCTTTTATTAAAAAAAGGAGTGCCCCTTTTCGTAGAACGCTCCTTTCTTTCCTGTTGAGATTAGTTTTCTAGGGGAAGATATTCGACTTCCATATAAGAAGGCTGGAGTTTATCTTCTGTAGCGAGAGTTATTTTTATTTGAGTTTGAGCTCGAAGATGGAATAATTATTGCATTATTTTTCACTGTGTAGAAGAATTTTTGTTGGGTTTGTCGGTTCTTTTCACTTTGGGGAGGAACTTTCCTTGTTTTTTGGGCTTTTTTGATCATTTTGGTGGAATATTTTTGAATGTTGTCGTATTTTTCATTATTTTGATGGAGTATTTTCATGGTTGATCAGTTTTTAGACTTTTTTCATCATTTTGATATAGCATTCGCTATTCTCTCAGTTTTTTGGGTGTTTAGTGTTTTTTAAGTTGGAGAATGGGAAGTATGGGAAGTATGGAAGGAATTATAAGGAAACATTGGATTTTTAGTTGGCGTTATTTAATCCGTTGAGAAATCATGAAATATCTTGATAAATAATCTCCGCCAAATGATATGCCATTTCAACAGGAACAGCGTTTCCTATCATTTTATATCAATCAGCAATATTAGAATATTTGAATAAAAAAGAATCTGGGAAGGTTTGAATCCTTGCACATTCACGAACAGATAACCTTCTGTATAAATGTTCTTTTCACTTGACGAACTCTCTTTTATTTTGTTCTATAAAGTGCATTTTAGGAGCTTGAGGATGAAGTGGAGCATGGCGACCTCCTGCCTGTATAGTAAAACTCGGCTCATCCCATCACCTTACACGATTTCTAGACATATATATTGAAGAAAAAGTCCCAAGCATATATTCATGATTCGGTAAGGTAAGAAAATCTGGATTATTTGCATAGTTTTTTTCTTGAGATGGTTGTGCCTCTCATAAGTCTCAAATAGCATCTTTCAGCACAGGTCTTGGGGAAACCATTTCAGGTAAATGGAAATATCTTCCTAATTTTTTATGATAACCGACAATAATTACTCTTTTTCTATCTTGTGGAACTCAATAATCATTTGCATTGATCAAAAAATATGTCACATTGTAATTGAGCGACTGAAATGCTTTCAAAATGGATCAAAACGCTTCTTTATGTCTCGGTAAAAGAATTCAAGAAACATTTTCTGCCAAAAAAAATAAAGGCTCTTTCTCTTTTAGTATTCTTATATATTCAAAGAATAATTTACCTCTTTGATCATTTATTCCTCTTCAAGCTCCAGCCTCACTCCAACTCTGACAAGGAGGTCATCAGATAATTCAAAGAGAATCTGGGACTTCAGAAACAGGGATATTAACAATACTTCTTTTATCCAAAAAAGTATCAGGAAAGTTAGTTTGAAAAGTTTCCCATATTGTTGAATCATATTCATTTGCCCAAATAGTTTGAAAACCTGCATTGTGAAATCATAAATCAAGTCCTCCAGCACCACTAAAAAGAGAAATTATTGGTAGTCTACCTCACATAGCTTATCAATTTAGCATCTAAAAGCTGTGCAGGATTATCAGGAGACCTGATTTGAGTATCTTGTATTTGAAATCAAGGAATTTTAAGATTTTCTAATTCCATTCTATCGCTCTCAGGAAAAGAAAAATATTTTTCATTACGCAAAATGACATGGACAGAAAAATCTGGAATCACTTCACGAGACACAACTTCTTGAAAAACTTTTCATGGATTCTCAATATGCCACATTCAACGAACTCTCAAATCTGTTATCCCTAAAGGATCTACTTTTTTTACCTTAGCTAATTCATTAGTCTCTGCTAGTTCAATATCGTTTAATTCAGAAACGCTTTGAGATATTTTATTAGCAACTCTTTGATACACTTCAGGATTTGCAGCATAACAATCTCCATAAATAAACCACAAAGATTTTAATGCGTCATTCTGCGGAATCAGACCTATAACATAGAGAATATCTTTTTCATTTCGCGGATTTTCTTCACAATTTCTACAAGCTTCAGTAATTCTAGTATCTGTATTATAAAGCTTATTTTTTGGATAAGAACTATTTAATGCAATTGCACTTCCCATTTTTTCTATCTTTTTAACCTCTATTGCATCTCAATTTTTTAAGATACTATCAGGTGGATTATTTTGATTTCACAAATACGAAAATACTTCACTATATTTCTTGGTTCTTTCAGTATCTGAGGAGCTAAAACTATTACAAAACAAATCCTTTACATAATATTCTAAACTTTCTCATACTGAATTAGCTCTATTAGAACTCGTATAAAAAGTTTTTATATCTGTTATTGGATTTATTACTAAATTTTTAATTGCCACCAAAAGATTTGTCATTTATTTTTCTAAAAAATAAAATATATTTCCCTTATATAAAAACTCCCTTTTAATTCAACCCTTGCTTATTCCTAATTGTTTATATAAGATATATGAGATAGCTTTCGCTAATTCAAGTTGTTTTCAGTATATTTCCCATTAATTCTTCAAGTAAACTCTATCTTGTATTCGCTTTCATAGGTATTTCACTATCAAGCATTGCATCTGTATCGGAAAACTGTATCTTTACTCCAGTTTATTTTCTTTTTTATCATCACTTTATGAAAACGAAACTTCTCAACGAACTTCAAACACCAGAAATCCCAAATTTTTCCCTCTTCCAAACTCCAGAAGCTTTTGCAATCCTTCCTGATCTGCTTTGAGAACTTTTGGAACAAGAAAAAGCTGATTTTCAAGCTTTAATCCAAAAAAACAATGAAAGTCTGACTTTTGAGGATTTTGTGCCAGAATCGCAGCTTGTTTACCTCTGGAAAATCATCAATCATCTTGATGCAGTAGAAGCAAGCGAAGAAATCAGAGCGATTATTGCAGATTTTAGGCCGAAGTACGAGGATTTTGTGAATGAAGTGGCTTATTCTCAGCCTTATTATCAAAAGCTACTCCGAGCAAGCGAACATTTTGAAAAGAATTCTGATCAGCAAAGGTGGTTTGATTTGACTTTGAAAGCTTTTGAGCAAAGAGGAATCGCATTGCCAGCAGAGGAGCAAGCACAGCTCAAAAATCTTAACAAACAGCTTTCGGAGCTGGGAGAAAAGTTTCAGCATAATGTCGTAGATGAACAGTCAGCTTTTCTGCTTTATTTTGATGATGAGGCGGATTTTCAGGAGATGCCAGAGGAGCTCTTGGCGAAAATGAAGGCACTTGCTGGAGAGAAAGGAGGGCTTGCAGTCAATGCCGATCCGAATTTACTTGTTGCGGTAAGTAAATATTGCAGTAATCCAGAAATCAGAAAGCAGGTGGCTTTTCAGAGAGAGCAATGGGCGAGTGAGGGGAAATTTGACAATAGACCTTTAGCCTTGGAGCTTCTAAAACTCAATCAAGAGAAAGCAAAGATTCTTGGCTATGCGAATGCAGGAGAAATGTTCCTTTGGGCTACGATGGCTCAAGATCCGGATCAGGTTTTTGATTTTATCAAGCCAATCTCTGCCAAAGCGATGCAAAAAGCAAAATCTGAAGTGCAGACTTTGCAAGAGTATTTTCAACTTCCAGATTTACCAAGCTACGATCTTGCCTACTATACGAGGAAGTATAAGGAAGAGCAATACGCACTCAATGATGAGGAACTCAAGCAATATTTTGAGTTTGAGTCGGTTTTGAAGTGGCTCCATAGCTTTGTGTTCAAGTTTTTGGGAGTAGAGCTTCGCGCTAGAGCAGAATCAGCGTTTTGATCTCTTGGGCATGAAAGGCGGTATGAGGTTTATCATCAAGGGGAGTTGGTGGCGTATTATATGCTAGATGCTTTTTATCGTAAGGGGAAAAGACCTTGAGCTTGGGCAGATTACTTGAGAGAGAAGGGGAATGGGCAGCTGCCGATCGTCGTGAATGTCTGCAATTTTCAAAAAGCTGAATCCTGACCAAGTTTGCTCTATCTGAGAGATGTTGAGACGCTTTTTCACGAGTTTGGACACGCTTTGCATGCGATGTTGGCGGGTTCTCCCTATGCGGAGCTTTCTGGATTTAATGTAGAATGGGATTTTGTGGAGCTTCCAAGTCAGCTCATGGAAAATTGGGTGAGCGATCCTGAAGCCTTGAAAAGTTTAGCAAAACACTATCAAACCTGACTCCCAATGCCAGAAAACCTCGTTCAAACCCTCCAAGACCTCAAAACCTTTATGATGGGAAACTGGGTAAGCAGACAAAACGAGTTAGCTTTGCTTGATATGATGCTCTATACTTCCGATATCCCAAATTCGGTAGAAGAATTGGATCAAAAGATTCTTGAAATCGTGAATCAGTATTCCATTTTCCCAAGAGGGGAGGAATACAAGATGTATTGTGCGTTTCTGCATATTTTCGGAGGTGGCTACGAAGCGAAGTATTATTCCTATATGTGGGCAGAGCTTTTGGAGGCTGATGTGTTTCAAACCATCAAAAAAGCCTGAATTTTCAATCCAGAGATTTGATCTGCCTACAAAGAGAAAATCTTAATCCCATGAACTCGTAAACCAGCTGCAGAATTGTTCTTTGATTTTATGCAGAGAGGACCAAGTGATGAGGCTTTAATGAAGAAGTATGGACTTTTAGCTTAATTGGCTGAACAAGAGAGAAAATCATTTTCCCCTTGGAAGGTTTTATTTCGATGAATAGTATGAAAATTGCGTTTGTAAATTGCTGGACGATGCCAGGTGGTGTGCTCAATGTCCTTCAAGATTTGATGATCAAACAGCTGAGAAAGCATGGAAAGGAGCTGGAAATCAGTCTTTTTACGCTTATTTCGGATCGTGAAAGTCTAGAATTACCCTTGCCGTGAGGGAATGGAGCGATGGTAACGATTCCGATTGTGCAAACCCTACCAAAATGGATCAATCAGATTTTTCTTTTTTTTACTAAGAGAAAAGTGAAGGTTTTGTCTGGGGTTTTTGATTATCGTAATTTAATGGTGTTTTATCCTCGGCTTATGAAGCTCCTTTCTTGCAAGATCAAAAAACGAAAGCCTGATGAGATTCAGATTTCTTCTTTTGCCATTGCGAAAAATATTACGCCGATTCCGTGAGTGCCGACGCATCTCTATTTGCACTCTCCGATGCAATATATCCGGAGTCACTATGATGAATACGATGCAAGGCTGATTTGATGGAAAAATAGGCTGTTTAATTTTATCGTTCCGAGGCTCAGGAAATGGGATTTGAAGTTTCGTCATTTTGATTCGGTGGTTTGTAATAGCCATTATACTCAGGAATTGGCAGAGGAGCTTTATGGCCTCAAAAGCACGGTCTCCTATCCAAAGATCGCAGATCAGTATTGGTTTGCTTGAATTTCTCCAAAGCCGATGCCTTATTTTGTATATGTAGGGAGACTGGTAAATTTTGTGAGGGAAACTGGCTTGATTATTCAGCTTTTTAACCGTTTGAAATTGCCTTTGATTGTGATTGGTTCTGGACCTGATGAGGAGGAACTCAGAGCTTTGGCAGGTGAGACGGTTATTTTCACTGGATGGAATCCTGAAGGAATGACGGAGATTGTTAGAGATTCTGCTGGACTCATCAATCTGACGAAAGAGAGTTTCTGAATCTGAACGGTAGAGGCGCTTTTGATGGGAGTTCCGGTATTTGGGTTTGCTGAAGGTGCAACTGCAGAATTGGTGGACGAGGATTGTGGGGTTCTAGTGAAGAGCAAGAAGTTAGAAGATTTGGCGTCTGATTTTGAACTCTTTCGTAGCAAAAAGCGAGATAGAAAGCTGATTTCTGAGAGAATTAGAGAAAAACTGACTTCATAGTTTGTGTTGCGGCTTATTTATTGTGAAGAAGATTTGCTTTTGATGGAAAGATGTGTATAGTTCGGACGTTGTTTTATATTCATTGGAATGCAGTATGTGAAATTATTGGAAAGGATTGTTTTTGTTGGTTTTGTGTTTTGTTTTTTTCGGTAGAGGTGCAGATTTTTTTGTCTCTGCAGCGGTAAATGTTCCTAGTCAGGTTTTTGATCTTTGAACGAATGTTAGTGGGCACTGGGATCAAACGACGCAAACCTTGACGGTCCAGACAACTACCTCTGGGACGGGGCAGATTGATAGTGCAAAGTGGTTTCCGATGGTGACTGCACTTCAGCTTACGGGCGAGGAAATTACTAAGGTGGAATTTAAGAATAATGTGTGGTTCCCGAACGTTGCAAATGGCTTATTTCAAAATTTTAAGAGTCAGATTATTTTCCCATTAACTCAATATACGAGTAATGTTTGATCGATGCTGAATATGTTTAATGGAGCTGAGAAATTTAACTCCGATATTTCAAACTGGGATGTGAGTAATGTTACCACAATGAACGGGATGTTTCGCTGAGCGACAAATTTTAATCAACCAATAGGAAACTGGAATACGAGTAAAGTAGAAGATATGAGGCAGATGTTTGCTTTGGCGAAGAATTTTAATCAGGATCTTTCTGGTTGGAATGTTTGAAAAGTTAAAATTATGGTAGGGATGTTTGCTTTAGCAGAGAAATTTAATGGTGATATTTCTACTTGGGATACGAGTAGTGTAGAGAATTTTGGTTTTATGTTTGAGAGAGCTAAAAAGTTTAATCAGCCTATTGGTAATTGGAATACGAGTAAGGCAACCTATATGGCATATATGTTTCGGCGAGCGACAGATTTCAATCAGCCATTGAATGGATGGGATGTGAGAAAGGTAACTAATATGGATTCTATGTTTAATGCCGCAACAAGCTTTAATCAAGATCTTTCTGCTCGAGATGTAAGTAACGTAGAAGACATGGGAGGACTTTTTTCTAATGCTTCAGCTTTTAATGGAGATATTTCCAACTGGAATACGAGTAAGGCGAAACGTATGTTTGGAATGTTTGAATATGCTCGTAGCTTTACTGGAGATGTCTCTGCTTGGGATTTTACTAAGATCAATAATCCTTCTCTGCCTAATCAAGCTGGGTTTACCATAAGAGCGCCCGGTAAGGATCGATATTGGTATCCGAGTGAAAATTATAAGAAGATTTTGCAGGCTATTAAAGTTGCTTATACTGCGGGGACACTTAATTTCTCTAAGTTTAGAATATTGTGAGTTGAATCTACCTATTGTGATTTTTATGGACTTAGAGATGAACTTTCCTCTGCATGACTTCAAATAGTGAGTGACAAATTTGACTGTAAGCCAAAGTTTACTTTTACTGCACCTACCTTACAGAGTAGTGGAATGATCACAGATACGACTATTACTTTCAAGAGTGAGTACCCATTGACGCAAACTGATCTAGATAATGGAGTGCTCTCAGTAGATCCTGTAGGAACAACTGTGCAATACTCGAATTTTGCCTGTAGCTTAGAACTCTTAGATGCTACTAAGGTAAACTGTAGTGTTAAGATTACTTCTACACAAGAACAAAGCGATAAAAATCTGAAACTTAAATTCTATAAGAATCTCTGAAATAATAGAATCATTCAAACTTCTGCACTTATAACTGGCTATCTTATTGATACACAAGCACCAAAACCAGCTCAACTTGATATTGATACAAGCTCAGGTATTCCTACTCCAACCGTAACTTTAAAAACTTTTGAAGATGTCTGAGCAGCAGGAACTGGAGCGTGTAAACTTTCTTATACCGATGCTTGAGGAATCCTTCAAATGATCACTCCACTTTTGCTTGGAGTGCCACACGTTTTGAACTTCAACCCAACAGAAACTGTTCATACGGTGAAAGTAACCTGTTATGATAAGGTAGGGAATGTTTCAGAGAATGAGATTAAGTTTCCTCCAATTATCGAGTTTAGTCCGAGTAATGTTACAGTTAGTAAAAATGTAATGAGCTGAACTTTTACGGTTTATTCTCCAAGTAGTTATAAGATTAAGCATATCAACGTTGCAAACCCAGCAGATACTGGAGTAACAAAGATTATTTGTAATGGGCAGGATTTGTGATTAGGAGGAGCGGTGGATTTTGACAACGGTCCAACCAATAAAGTGCAATGTAGTTTTCAATGAATCAATACGAGTGGAATCCTAAAGATTATCGCAAAGGATGCAAATGGTGCTGAAGGTCAAAACAGTGCGTTCTTTGTTCATGATACCAATCTTCCTTCTCTTTCGATTACACCACTTGGTATGTTGACGGGAGGTGATCTTGCTTTTACGGTAATCGCTACTGATGATCAGGGAATCGCTGCTACAGGAGTGCAAATCACTTCTCCAGGTGCAGCAATGAATATCCAAAACCTTGCTTGTGTTCAGGTGAATCCTACGAAAGTGCAATGTGATTTTACGGTAAGTGATCCTGTGATTAACTGAAGTATTAAGCTGGATATAAAGGACCTTGCAGGAAACCAAAATTCAAAGACTGAATCAAATTATACGATTGATAAAACTCATCCTACGATTTCTCCTCTTACTTTTATTCCTTCTGATCATGGAAGGAAATGGAAGATTTCTTTTCAAACCCAAGACCAATGAGGTGCAGGACTCTGGAAATCTACAGAAGTTGCAGATCCTGATTATGATGCCTATGCAATTACCTATGGAGTAGGTTCGGATGCGAATTGTAGTGGATATATGAGTTTAGATGGGGTGGCTCCTGGAGCTACAGAACCCTTTATCCTCAACTTTGAAATTGATGATGCAAATCAGAATGGAAAAACACTGTGTGTGGTAGTAAAAGATAAAGTCTGAAATACTCATACGGGAGTCCTTGCATCAGCTATCAACTTAAACCTTGCACCTACCCTTACCGATAAAACGCTTACGCTTGATGAAAATACTCCGATTACTACGCAAATCCTTACTTTCGATGGGCAAGACC
>ERZ773063.1592-NODE-1592-length-13190-cov-8.388656_pt1 | contig 13190 bp, 4 predicted proteins | sample MGYA00580625_ERZ773063 | MGnify/ENA primary metagenome ERZ773063 (study PRJEB29015, sample SAMEA2738022) | human oral metagenome | biome: human oral; feature: human-associated habitat; material: dental | place: China | collected 2042 ...
TGAGCGTCACGCAGCCCTTCAAAAAGCTGCGTCGGCTCATTCCCTTTGCGAGATATGCCTCCCACAGGCTCTCCCTCTTACTCACATGAAACCTCCTAATACAATACACAGGCGCCTTGTGGGCGTCCTCATGACAAATCTAGAAAAGTGTTTATTATTATACACCTTGCGCAGGCAGAAAGAAACACACTTTTTCCATGTATCCAAGCAAATTTGTAATACGGAAAAACAAGAGAAAAAGGCTGTCCCCCGTACCCAAAGGCACGACGAACAGCCCTCTCGAATCAGACGGACACTGCCGATGTTCTGCACACGAAAACACCACACCGCCTGCACGCAGCAATTCTGTCGTCTCCTTTTCAAGGGGGGAAGCAGTACCTCCAAACGGGAAGGCTCCGATATTTCTATCGAAACCCTGTGCGCGTCTTGGAGTGCTCCTCAGCGCAGGCGCAATATCATAGGCACTGCTCTGCCCTTAGATATTTTTGCTCGGAAATGTGGAGGGAATGACTTCTGTTTTCCTTCCATACATATTTAATTGTGCGTTAATTCTAGCAGGATTTGTACGCTATGTCAATAAGTAAAATATATCGACACAATAGTTGTTACAAGCATTTTCATAAACATAGGGGCTGTCTCCTAAAGCCGCAATAACTTTACAAAGCAGATCCTATCCATATATTCAAATTACCATGTCTTACCGACCATGAACCACATGCGTGCCCTGCTCTCAGCATCCTTGTCGACGATGTCCGCAAGACCGATACGGCGTGCGTAGTCAAGGCGCGCGAACCAGTTGTCGGGGCTGTTGTAGGTGACGCCGATGCCCCAGCCGTAGAGGGTCGCACTGCCCTCCCTCCGGTCGCGTGCAATGTTCACCGAGCCCATATCAAGATACGTGCTGAGCGTCAGCCCTGGCGCATCCGTGTGCCAACGAAGCTCAAGGGTTCCAACGGCTCCCTCGTCGCCGGAGCCGGCTCCCTGTGGATAGGCGCGCACGGCATTTGCACCGCCGAGGTATATCTCTTCTGAGCTGTCAAGATTCTTCGATGCCTTCTGCCCGGAGAGTTTCAGCATGATGTCAGTGCTCTGCCCGAGACGCTGCACGGCGCTGAAGTTGAGCTCCGCCTTGACGAAGCGACCATCGCTGCGGCTCTCTTCGACAAGCCGCCGCGTATACGCACTGTCTGCCGAGACCGTACCCATTGTGAGTGTCAGACCGTAGTCGAGAAACAGACCATTCTTGAAATCGTGCTTGATGCCGTCAAGACCAACGCGCAGACTGTGCGAATGCTTCTTGCCGTCGGCAAGCCCCTTCAGAGCATCAAGATCGTCCCTCAGCTTGCGGTAGTCATAGCCATAGTTCACGGAGAGCTTTTCCGCATCTGTTTGGTAGAGCGGGCGGCTGCCGTAGAGGCTCAACGTATCCGCCGTACCGTTCGCGCCCCACGCACGCAGTGTGCCGCCGAGCGTGTACTGCATGCGACTGATGCCGAGACCGAGCGTCGTGCCGCCGCGCCCGACGAGCATTTCATAGTTGACGTAGTAGTTTTTCATGCCGCCGTTGGAAACAACACCGCCAACGTTCATCTTCGCGCCCGTACCGCCGACGTTATAGACGGTGTGCTGCAGTCCGTAGCGGTAGCGCCCCGAAGCCTTGCTGCCGTAGTTCTCCGCATAGAGCACCGTATTCGTAGGCTTTGCGTTTTCCAGATGCACCGTGACACTCGTCGAACCTGCCTCCCTGCCCGGGCGCATGACACCAACTGCCTTCGCGCCGCTCTTGTCACTCAGGGAAAAGAGTGCCGTTTCGAGCTCATACGTACGGACGATATCGCCGTGCCTCAGCCCTGCCAGAAAACTTTCGGCAACTTTGGGATTTAACCGACTCTCGTTATCGAGCGTGATCTCGTCGTAGCGTCCGGGCAGAACCTTGACCAGGAGAACGGCGTCATCGGATTCCTGTTCCGGCAGGTAGGCAATCGACGCCGGATAGCCGTTCTGGCGGCAATAGAGCGTGAGCTGCCGCGCAGCCGCCTGCACCTCGCCGAGCGTCACATCCCTGCCTTCAAGTGTGCGGAAGAATTCCCGCATCGCCTCCGGTTCGAGTTTCAGCTCCGGCGCCTCGATGTTCACACGCATCAGATGGAACCGCACCTCGTCCTTCGTCACGGCGGGCTGCTCCGTGCTCTCGATCTTTGCCTCTGCATGCGGCTCCGCCTGACGGATGTTCGCACCGGGCTGATCGAGCGAAGAGGCGGCAAATGCGGGTGCTGTTCCCCCCGCGAGAAGGCACGTAAGGAGCGCACCGCCGAGGAGGTTAGACTTTATGTTATATTGGATCGACATGATTTTCCTCTTTCCTTGTTCGCCTACTGTATTCCTCTGCATCCGGCTTACCCTGCGGTCTTGTCGGGGATGCGTGTGCCGTCGCCCTCATAATTGAGCGCAGCGCTCGGCTTACGATAGAAGGACGCCACATTGTCATCATCGAAGGAGGCGAACTGATAGGCGTGATCGTCCGGACGGAACTTACGGAACGGTGCCAGCGCGTCATCATAGTCACGCTCCGGTGCGTTCATCAGCACATTCATCTGTGCCGGGACACTTGAGAATCTGTAGTTCTTGAGGAAGTTGCCCTCCGTCCTACCATTGTAGTAACCGTGTATGGGATAGCTGCCCACGTTGTTGGTGTCAAGCGCAACACCCGGTGCGAGTCCGTACGTGAACCGCGCCTGATTGTCCGGCGTGTCGTCGGCGGGCAGCAGCCCCTCGACATGACCGGTGTAGCGCTCAGGTGCAGGCTCGCCCTGACGGATCGGCGCAGGTGTATCGGGCTTTGCATAGATCTCCTTCCGGTGGATCTCCGCCGCGCCGTTGATCTGAACGGTGCCGTCGGCTGCCGCGCCCGCCAATCGATAGTTGCGGTTCGTTATACCGACCGTGTAGTCAAAGCTGTGCCCCGTCGGATCGTAATCCTGCGTCTCGCTTGTCGCGGCATCCGGGCTGCCGTTGAAATGACCGCCCACAACCGCGCCCCCGAGGATCGCCGCATCCGTCTCACCCGGGACGGTAAGTCCTGTGAAGCGGATGTTGTGCATCGCGCGTCCGGCGGCATCGCCCATGTCAAGCGTGCCGTCGTAGGTCTTCCAGATCGTTCCGCTAATGCTTGCCGTCACTTCCTTCGGAAGAATGGTGCCGGCAGTCTTGAGCTCGCCCTGCTGCGCACCCGTCAGCGTCCAGCCTGTGGCGCCGGCGAGACGATAGTTGGCGTCATCCCACCGCAGCCAATAGGTGACCGGCATACTCTCCGGGACGCCGTTTGCATCATAGCGGACGTTCGAATCATCGTATTCCGGTGCACGGTTCGCGAGGGAAACATGCAATGTTTCCGCCCCATCGTCACCCGTGACCCCTGCGATATCAAGGCTCTGCGCCTTGCCCTCCGCATCGCGGCGGTAGCTGTGCGCCGTCGGCGTTGTGATATTCTCCACCGTCGAAAAATGAGTTCCGGCGCCTGCACGGTCGGCAACGAGCTTCGTACCATCGTATTCTTTGTGGATGGCGGCGTTGTCGAGTGCCACATCGAGGAGCTTGGGGATAATCCTGCCCTTCGTGATGATCTTGAAGCTGCCGCCGGGGTTTTCGCTGACCGCCGCAGCACTGCCGTCGGCATAGCGCCCTTGGAGCGTGTAGTTGGCGGCATCGGCACCCGAGAGACGGATGTCGTCGTAGGTGAATGTCTTCGCGTCCGCCACATTCTTGCTGTTAAAGGCGCTTCCCATCTGATACGAGTTGGAGAGGTTCACTCTGTCGCCTGTGACAATGTCCCCCGTATGGAGTGTCACGCTGTCGCCCGTCATGCCATTGGTCCATGCTTTTTTGCCGTCGTAGACCTTTGTGACCTCATTCGACACCGTGAGATTGAGGTTCTTGCGCGCGATCTCGCCTGCACCTGTGACGATGCTGCCCGGTGCGTGCGGCGTATGCGCGGCATCGGCGGCGTAGACAATCGTGTAGTTCGCCATGTTGAGTCCCGGAGCGAAGGCAAGCGTGTAGTTCACCGTCTTGCCCGTACCGGCGTTTTTGTCCGTATAGACCGCCGTCGAGCGGTTCTTATTCGTAATGGCATCCTCTGCAGCGGAGTGCGGTGCCCAATTCGTAAAGGTCACGGCCTCATCACCCGCGACGGATGCGCCGTTCCACTTCGCGGTGGTCGTACCGTCATATTCCTTCGTAAGATTCGGGTGTGTGAGCTGATAACGCAGCTCGCGGCGCGTAATCTCGCCCGCACCCATATTTGTGACCGTGAGAACACCCGCCGCGTCGAGGTGCGCGCTCTGGTAGTTGCCCGCATCGTGGAGCTTGATCTTGTAGGTCAGATCTCTGCCCGTCGCCACATCCGCGCCGTCGTAGTCCGCGCCCATGACGGTGTAGCTCGTCTTGTCACGCGTAAGCGTGCCGAAGGAAAGACCCGTCGTATCGCTGATGAAGCTCTTCCACGCTACATCCGTTGCTGTACCTGCGTTGTCGCGCAGAACGGTATCACCGTCGTACACCTTCCGCGCCGTGCCGTTCAGACCAAGTGAAGTGATGCCATCAATGTTGAGCTTTGTAATCGTCCCCGCGCCAGTGTAGTCAGCATTCACATCGTAGTTGCCGGCAGCTGCGCCCGTCAGGATATTCTTCAGGTTCCTCCAATGTACATCGTGCGTACCGGCGTTACTGTTCGGGGTTGTGCCGTCACGAAACTCGCCCCGCAGAGCACTCGCCGCGCTCGTATCGACACCGATGCCGTCGGCGGTGGCAATCGCGTCCGCCGTCTGTGTACCGTGTGCATAGAGATGCGTCTTACCGGCGGCAAGTGTCGACGCAGCAGCCGCCGTGTCGTCGAACGCGCGCGTCACGGGATCAATCGCAATGTCGAGGCGGCGTCGCTCAATCGTGCCCTTGTTCGTCTTCGTGCGTGTGACGGCAGTGCCCGGCGCCAACTGCGTCGTGCCGTCCATGACCTTGTAGTTGGCCGCGTCCGTACCCGTGAAGTTCACCGTGTAGTTGACCGTCTTGTCCTTATTGTAGACACCCCCCGTCATCGTGCTCGCGTTCGCCGTCGTCGCGCCGTCAAAATCTGCCGACGACGTGAGCGTCACAGCATCGCCCGTGAAGAAATCAACCGCAACAGGCTTCGTGCCCGCAGGAGGCGTATAGGTGAGCGTACTGTCATAGGACTTGCTGATATCGTTGAACTGTACCTGCAGTTCGAGTGGCTTCACCTCACCCATGTTCGCCTGCGACAGCGTCCTCTCGCCTGCGGCATTGAAGCCCGTCGCCGTATAGTTCTGCGCATCATTGAGCTTGATCGTGTAGTTGACCGTCTTCGTGAAGCCCGCACCGCCCGTACTGATGTTCTTGCTGTCGTAGCTCGCCGCCGTGATGCTGTAGTCGTCTGGACTCAGTACCGACGTCCCGAGCCCCGTCGTCACGTCGATCCGATTCAGGAGGCTCCTCCATGCGGTTTCATCCGCCGTGCCGTCCTTCTTGACCGCCGTCGTGCCGTCGTACGTCTTTGTGATCGTGCCCGGCTTCAGATTCAGCGTCATCGTACCGAGGTTGAGCTTCGTGATCGTACCGTCGCCGAGGTACGTGTCGTTAAAGATATAGTTGTCCCGGAGCGAGCCGCCGCCTTGGACATTCGCCGTGATATTCGACCACTTCACCTTGTGCGTGCCGGCGTTCTTGTTCGCCGTGCCGTCGGTATTTTGGAATTCACCGGAAAGCGTACTCGATGCGCTCGTATCCAGCCCCGTGATGCCGTCAGCTGCTGCGGCAACATCCGCCGTCGTCGTGCCCGCACTGTAGAGATGCACCTTGCCCGCCGCAAGCGTCGGCGCAGCGATCGTCGTGCCGTTGTAGTCGCGCGTGACAGCGTCGATGGCGACATCGACCTTGCGCTTTTCAATCGTCCCCTGATTCGCCTTCTGAATCACACTGCCGTTGCCGACCACCGTCGTGCCATCCATGATCTTGTAGTTGCCGACATCCGCACCGCTGATGGCAAGCGTATAGTTGACCGTCTTATCCTTGTTATAGACACCCCCCGCCATCGTGCTCGCGTTCGCCGTCGTCGAACCGTCAAACACTGCCGTCGCGCTGTACGTCACCGTGCCATCCGTGATATCCTTCTGCAAAAAGCCGATCTTCAACAGAGGATCTGTCGTCGATGGCGTATACGTCAAATTGCGGTCATACGTCTTCCGGATATTCTTGAAATCCGAGACTTCGATCTCCCTCGGCGTAATGGATCCGTATGCATTCTGCGTCACTGCGCCCGTAACGAAGACGTTCTTCGTGTCCTTCGGCGTGAAGGTGAGATTGACCCACTGATTGCCGACATTCTTTGCGGCATACTTGCCCGTGATATTGAAATCGTCGAGCGTGAGGGATGTGACCTGCCCCGACGTATCCGTTACTTGGAACGCGCCGGCACCCGTGCCGCCGAGGTACGAGCGTGCGTCATTCGAAAGATCCGTCGTCGCGTCGTACGTCTTCTTGATATGGTTCCAGTCAGCGACGATGCCACCCGAGATGCCGCCGGGATTGATGCGAATGGGATTGATCTTGCCTTTGCCTGTAAGAGCGCTCGGCTCGATCACATAGTTCTTGTTGTTCAGAAGCTTGTCGAGTCCCCTATACGTCACATCCATCTGCTCGACGGTCGAGCCTGCCGCCCCCGGCGTGCCGTTCCACTTCACATCCTTCTGCGCATAGGTTCCGGCAAAGCCGGTCGGATGCGGCTGCGTGACATAGCCCGCACCATCCGACTTGAAAATGTACTCTTGATAAAAGCCATATGGTTGCCCATAGGTCAAATTCTGTCCGCGTGCGACCTCCTGCCCCTCGATCGTAACCTTGTCGATGCGCGGACGGTTGATCGCCTGTGCGCCCTTGACCTCATTCGTACCGTCATAGAGTTTTTCGATATCCTGAAACTTGATGTTTGTAATGCGTGCGGGCAGGATCGTGCCCTTTGTGCGCACATTGAAATAGGCGTTGATATCGTGTACAGTTCCCGGTGCAGAGGTATCGCCCTCGGACTGCAGACGGTAGTTGCCGCTCTTCGCCCAAGTCGGCGAACCAGTGGACATATCGGGATGCAGTGAAACCAAATACTGCACATCGCGCTGCTGTGGTGTCGTCGCCGTTCCACCCGCGCCATAGTAGACGGTATGCGCGCCCCCATCCGTCGGATCGCTCGTCGCTTGGAATTGTCCGGTAATGTTGATCGTCACCTTGTCCGCAGGGAGGAAATGCGACTTCTCGTCGTCCGAGGCGTAGTCGAAATAGCCCGCACTCGTGCCGTCGGGCTTCAGGAACGGGAGATACCCTATATTTCCGCCGTAAATCGCGGACGGGAGCAGAGACGTATCCGTCTCCACTACGTTGGCAACACCGTCGTATCGCTTCTCGATCTCCAGCGGCTTGATCTTGACGGTACGGCGATTGATTCTGCCCGCCGTCGTGATGGCATTCGTGACCGCCGTCCCTGCCGTAAGATCAACGCCGTTGAGCGTGTAGTTCTTGACACTCTCGCCCGTCGGCATGACGCTGTAACGCGCGGCGATGGCGCGGTGCGCAGCATAACCATTGTCCGTCGCGTCGGGCGCGGTACTTGCCGTCAGGCTGTTCGCGTCGATGTAGTCCGCCTGCGTGACCGTCAGCGTGATATCGTCCCACGTCGTATTGCCGCCGGCCGTCGTATGGACAATCTGGTTCGAGCGCAAGACATTGTCCTTCGCAGAGAGGACGGTCGACGTACCGTCGTAGGTCTTCTCCACCTGAATTTCCGCACCCGAATTTTTGTTGTAGAGACCAAACTGATCGCTCACAGCTGTCGTCCAATGCGTACCGACAAGATCCTTCTTCCAGATCTTGCCGCTCGTATAGAGCAGCCCGTCCTTCGTCTCGCCGACACCGTCGGAGGGACGCTGCCAGAGCACGCGCCCCGTCTTGTCCGTCACATAGTAGTTCTTGGCATCCGCACCTGCGAGTGCGAAATTACGGTAGACAAGTCCCGTCCCCGCATCGGCATCCTTTGTATACGTGCCGGCATCCTTGGAGTCTGCGCCGGCACGCATATAGACGGCCTCCGTCGCGCCGTCCGTGCGGCCGTCGCGGTGCGCCCATGTGATCGCACTGCCGCCGACATAGCCGCTGTCGGGATTGCCCGTAACCTGCTGATTCTCTGCAAGGTTGACAGCCGCAGTCATCCCCGTCCAATGCGTATCACCCGCCACCTGCGTGAGCTTCGCAGAACCGTTGTATGTCATATCCGCCGAGGTGGTCGGATATGCAATGTCCACGGCAATGGGACGCTGCACGATGGAGCCGCGCAAATCACTGAGATCGATGTCGTAGTTCATCTTATAGGAACCGTTCAGTGCGATGGCGATGTCCTTGATCTTGAGGTTTTTGCCGACATCGCTACGCAGCGTCGTCCCATCGCTCTCGTAATAATTTCCTCCGCTCACACGCATATAAGCGTTAAATTGGCTCGTATCTCCGGTAAAGCTCACCTTATCGTTTCCAATAGCATTTTGGAGTGCAGGATCTGCTGTGGAGGTCTTGTCCCACACCTTCCTGACTTCATCAACTGCAATTTTTTTCTTTTCCATCGTAACATTGCTGCCGATGATGTCATAGCCGAAGGGATCGGAAAAGAGCAGCGAAGTCGTGCCCGCATTGATTGCGCCTTTCTCATCATCCAGGGGGCGGGAATTTATATAGGAATATACAGATGTGACCTCGCCCCGATTTGAAAACCCTGCACTATCCAGAATCAGATTCAAATTGGCGGCACGGCTGAACGTCACATCGTTCTTGCCGCCCTTCGCGTTCCCGGTGGTCAGAACCTCCATATACTTGCCGTTGTAGACGAGGTTCTTCCCCTCGGCATCCTTGGTGATGGCTGCACCGTTCACTGCCGTGCCATGCGCCGCCGCATCGTAGCTGCCGTCACGCGCGATATAGCCGTAGTTGAACTTGTCCGCAATAATGCTGCCGCCCTGCAGAAAAGAGCGCAGCAACGGTCTCCTACGCCCTTCATAGAGACGCCATGTCGCATGGCTACCGCCCTCGTTGCTGATGTCATTCCCCCATGCAGCGTAAGACGCCAAATCCATGGAATCGGAACCACCGTCCCATGGCATACTTAGCAGATCATAGGCTGTATTGGCATCGGCTACAACATGCCTACTCGTATCTACGGCATAACTGTTTTTTATTTTTACGCTGGCGTCTCTCGCATTAAAAAATACAGTGTTATGATAATAAGAGGACATATAGCTGTTTTCAACGGTAGTATTATTGGAGGCGCTTCGGATGAAATACGACCATACATTATGGTTGTCCCCACCTACTTCCAGGTAGCTATTCCTCACTTTGACATTGTTTGCACTTTCAATGAGAGAGCCAATCCCACCAACGTAAGGGTTTCCACGCAGCCAATTCCCATAAACGAACGAATTGTCAACCGAAGAATTGGTAAGCACACCGGTCAGATAAAGATATCCCGGATGTATCGTCGGATATGACATAAACATACAGCGGATGTCCACATTTTCCCCTACATTGAGAATATGTCCCGTATACCATGTTCCCGTATATGGATTGCTAATCACATGCCGAAACCCAAAATTGTCTATACGTGCACGTTGGTCATGCAATGTCCCCAAGCCCTTTACGTTGGTGAACGGCGCATTGCTCCAATCATCGTTGCCCGCCGTCTTGTATGTATAGAACATGCCGTCGAACTTACCGTTAAAGGCATGCGCCGCCGTATCGCCAAACGTCGCCATAGTAGGGCTGCCGAACGCCGTATCCATGCCGAAGTCAATATCAGCGGCAAGCATGTAGTTCTTGTCTGGTGTCGTCACCGATGCCTTGCTGTTGACCGCATTCGCGGCGTTGTTCCAATCCGCCTTCGTGTAGATCAGCTGATACCAATCAATCGGAACATTACTATCACCAGAAAATTGCGAATTTTGAGCACCTGTACCATTGCCGATATGGATATATCCGTTCGCACCATAATTTGGATCCGTAGTATTATCTGAGAATAAATGCACCCCCCCCGCGGACACAACACGATCCGAGTTCAGCAGACGGATTCGCTTCCCCTCGATGTGCACGGAGTCCGCCGTCAGGGATTTGCCGCTTGCGTCCATCACACTCACGACATCCTCATAAAGTCCTGTGCTGTCAAACGCGGCACCCGTCACGGACATCTGCGGCAAGACGGCACTCGGGGCAAGCTCCGTATGCGCCGCATTCGCCGCATTGGCAGCCGTGGCAAGACTGTCAATATTGATGCCCTCGCGCGTCGAGACATAGAGATTCCCGACGTTCACGTTGGCATCCTTGCCGAAATAAACGCCGTTCGGGCTTACGATATAGACATTCTTGCCGCCTTGGAGCGCGCCGCTGATCGTCGCCGTGGTCTTGCCCGTGACGATGTTCAGATAGTTGTTCGTCTTTGCCCCGCCGTCGAACTGTACCGTCTCACCGCTCGCGATGGAAAAGTCCTTCCAGCCGATGACATTGTTCCGCACCGTGCTCGTAATATTCATGGTATTGCCCGACGTTGAGATCTGCGTCCCCGCAGTGCGGACACCATCATTGTTTGCGCCGCCGCCGTCATGAACCGGCAATGCACTGACCGACGGCACGATGCTGAGCATGCCCGCCGCGAGTGCAATCGATACTCGCACGGTCAACGCCCGATACCGTCTTGTACTCATTTTAACCGCTCCCTCTCTTCCTCTGTCCAAGGAAATTCCATTCCGGTTTTATCACAAAAGTTGTGGACACATGTGGTGCGTCCCCCACAACATTTGACAAAGAGCCGAAATTCCTGATACACCAACGTCAGCGGCAGAGTTCCCTGCCGCCGCATTTCTGTACTTTATATAGGATGTTCGACCTAGTTTGTGAAAATCCTGCTACATTTTTACGGATCGGAAGTTTTTTCACGTAAACGGCTGTATCAGTGCCCCCATATGCCGTACATAAATGGGGGCTGCTCTCCGAAGCTGAAAACCTCGGAGAGCAGCCCCAATAGCAGTCCCAATTTATCAAAGTTTCCCTAAGGACTCGCTGATAAAATAGACCTTCCGATTGGCGTAGATTTTTCGTCCGATTGAGGAGAGAGTCCGACGCATAGCCAAAGCTATGTGAAGGATTTGCAGGCATTGAGCGGGCAAAAAAGATGCGCTAAGATGGCGGTGCTGAATTTATCAGTGCTTCTTTAGTTTCTTCGCTGCCTTCTTCACGGCGTCGCGCTCCTTTGCCGCCATTGTGTTCGGGCGGATCTCGGCGGCGTGCCCGTCGCGGTCCCCGTCCGTGATGACCATATTCTCGTCGTCATAGGCGATGATCTCATAGGTGCGGATCGTGTTCTCCTTGAGGTCCAGCACACGTCGCTGCATCGTGTAGCCGAGCTTCTTATACGCCTCATCGTGCATGGCGTGCACGAATTGATCGCGGCCGAGGTCATTGTAGAGGATGAGCTGCCAGTAGGAAATGGAGCCGTCCTCGTTCCGCGCCATCCTCGACCGGTCAAAGAACCAGCCGCGCCGCTCGTCCCCCTCGATGAACGCCCAGTCGCCGTCCTTCAGTGTCACGGGATCGATCGCGGTCAGCTCTGCATAGACGGTTTCGTGCACAGGACCATTGGCAGAAAGAGGTTCACCCGTGCCGTATCCATGCCCGATTTTCTCAGTAGCCGCGGGTGCCATGCGAACATCCACCGCCTCTGCGTTTTTCTCGCGCGCCGGATCCTCGTGGGGCTCGGGGACAATCTCTCCGTTCGCATTCTTTTCCGCAAGGGACTCGTCACTGAGATCGTCCATCTCCTCGTCGAGGCTCTCCTCGCCGCGCTCCTGTCGTGCAGGAGCAGCAGTGCCCTCCTCTGCCGTCATGACGGCGTGGATGTCCTTCTTCTCTGCGGCATACCCCCATGCGGGGAGAATGAGGATCGCTGCGGCAAGCAGACAAATAATGGATTTCATACATTTCCTTTCTCATAGATAGGCGGCAGGATTGACCGGCTGTCCGCCCACGCGCACCTCATAGTGCAGATGGGGTCCCGTGGAGCGTCCCGTGGAGCCGACGTAGGCGATCACCTGCCCGCGCCGCACCTGCTGACCAACGCTCACGGCAACGGCAGAGGCGTGACCGTAGCGCGTCACGATACCGCTGCCATGATCTACATCGACCATGTTGCCGTAGCCGCCGTTCCATCCCGCAGCGGTCACGACGCCGTCGGCGGTCGCGACAATGGGCGTGCCCATCTCGGCGGCGATATCAATGCCCTGATGGAACTCTGAACCGCCAAAGCGCAGTCCGTAGGGCGAGCTGACGTAGCCCGCTGTCGGCCAGATCGATGGCGTCGTGTGGGGCGCATCATCAGAGGCGTAGGAGGCCGCGCCGGGAAAGTCCCTGCGCATGGTCTCGGCGAGGAGGTCGAGAGACGTGCGGCGTGCTGTCAGGCGTTCCTCGATCATCTCAAGCGCCTCGGAAAGCTCTGCGGTCGTAAGCTCATGCGGCACGCCGCCCGTCGGTGCCTCCGTCCCCGTCTGCACGTCCTCGTCCAGTGCCGCAGGCGGCGCCCCCACAATCGCGCGCAGACCGTCCTCGGAGCGGCGCAGGCGTTCGAGATCCTGCTGCAGAGCGGATGCCTTTTTGGATACCTGTAGGATCTGCTCCTGCTGGATGCGATTTGCCTCGCGCAGCTGTGCCGTCTCCGATTCGTGCACATAGTTGTTCCTCAGGGCATAGACGGAGAGCACGGAGGCTGCCGTAAAGAGCACCGCCGCCGCGACGGCACCGACGGCGAGCAGCCGTGCGGAGCGGAGGGATAGGCGCACGGTGCGCGTCACATCTTCCTTGTTGTCAATGATTTGGATTTTATAGCGTTTTTCTTCGTTCAAGTCGTTCTCCTGATGATGTACGCAGTTCTTTGGATTGGTTATGCTGTGCGTACTCCTCGCAAAACCCTCGTTACGCAAGTGATCGTGCGCTTATTCGCGAGGGAACCACGGACTCATTCAGCCGTCCATCTTGGCACATCTTTTCCGTTCTCTCTGCGTCGATAAATCCTCAGCATAGCCACCGCTATGCTTCCGGTTCATCTC
>ERZ773063.1595-NODE-1595-length-13169-cov-9.303569_pt1 | contig 13169 bp, 8 predicted proteins | sample MGYA00580625_ERZ773063 | MGnify/ENA primary metagenome ERZ773063 (study PRJEB29015, sample SAMEA2738022) | human oral metagenome | biome: human oral; feature: human-associated habitat; material: dental | place: China | collected 2042 ...
AGGTCAGCTGGGACGGATTTCTGAAAAATACAACGCAGAACTATGTGACACGTACGCCAGAGGAATTTGACTCGTTTCGCCACAAAGACGAAAAACAAATCAATCCACTTGGCTTAGACACCACGGGGACGTTTATCGCAGCTCTTATTCTATGCGTTTTTTTCGGTGCGATCGTCGCAAAAACGAAAAACTTCTTCATGAAGCTCATTCTTTGTTGTATCTTTATTGGTGTTGCATTGAAGTTTTTCTCCTCGAGTTTCGCATTATTCGCCCTAGGATCATCACTCGGGATGTTGTTCGGTCACCCTGATGAAGATTCGCCAAATCTAGGTGTAGATTTCTTTATGGCAACTACGGTCATAGGTGTCCTGTTGATGATTGCAGGACTGATCGGTTGTATTCGCAATACATTTTTCTAGGAATAACGTCAAGGAGGAGTGAACGGAGAGGCTTTGTATAATGATATTGTGGATTACGCTCGTACAAATAAAAGCATACTAGCAAAAAAGGCTACCGGTCTCCCATCATTCTTCTATTAAAAAATCTCTGCTCGAATAAGGAGGTAGTATGTTATGCGCACAATTATTTTTCTCCTGCTTTCCCTTTTCTTATTCCCCGTGTTTGTATATGCAGAGAGAAATCCTCCTCCTGACACTACTTCCTCTGAAAAACATCCTTGGAACTGGGAGTATGTCGTGTCGAGGCCGCCCAATGTCTTTTATGTCGATACGACAAAAGAACATATTTTTCTGCCAGAGGAAAATATCGCAATATACTACATGTTGAAATGGAATTCCTCTTCCATTGATGAGACATATACAATAATTCAAATGGCATTGCGTCTAAACGACGATCACAGTTTTTCTGTGCGAAGCGAATACATGATAGTACTAAACAAAAAAAGAGAAATAATCAGAACAAATGAGAGCCTATCTGATTGGGCTAGTGTGCCGAAAGGCGCTCCTATTATTCAAGCCGCAGAACTCTTGTATAAGCGAGGGCTTATCTGACACATCTCTCCATATCGCCGTCTACCGTGCCGCCCGCATCGCAGAAAAAGAGGCTGCATTAGCCTCCGTCTCTGGAAACGCCGCCGCAAAACGGGCATAAAAAAGCCGCCATCGTAGGCGGGAACATATCACTTGCATCTCAGCGGGGACTTGTGCTATACTATCTATGGCAAACGAGATAGTGAGTCATACACACGAAAAGCCCCCGAGATAGTAGCTCGGGGGCTTTTCTATTCCCATTGTGCAGGCAGGGACTAACGCCTAGGCTCGTCGCCGTCGTCTCTCTCATCGAGCCATTTGCTGATGTAGTTGGCAATTACACCAGCCATGATGGAGAGAATAAAAGAGATAGTGAGCATATACACACCCCCTCCCATTGCCATGTGTAGGGGCGGCAACGCATCCAGTATACCATAGTTCAGAGCATTCCGCTATACGGTCTAACCGCCTCGAATCTGACACGGTTAAACCCCTCGATTTCGACGGGGTTGGAAATGCAATTTGCCAACGCCGGCAAAACGCAACCTGTAAGAATCTCTGACATATTCATTGATAGATACAAAAATCAACAAAAAATACAGGTATCAGACGAACACCTTTATTCGATCAACATAAAAAGCCGCCCGGTGCTACCAACACCGAGCGGCAGACATGACGCGAATCATGCCCTATTGCACTTACATACTACCATGATTCGCCTCCTATTTCAAGGAGGTTTTATTTATGTCCAAGATACGCATACGCAAGCGCGGCAACAGCTATTCCTATAGCTTCGAGACCTCAAAAAATCCGCGCCGCATGAAGGAGAAAGGAGGCTTTGCCACCGAGGATGAAGCATTCGAGGCAGGTGCAAAAGCATATGCCGACTGGAAAAACGGCAACATTGGCATCACCTCCGAGCGCGTGAAGCTGCGGGAGTATCTCGCCGCATGGCTTAATAATGTCGTGCGCCCGAACGTGAAGCGTATGACCTTTAAGAGCTATTGCGGAACAGTAACGGCGCGTATCATTCCCCACCTCGGAGATATTTACGTACAGGAACTGCACCCGCGCGACATCGACCGATGGATGCAGACACTTGCAAAAACAGGGCTCGCGCACGGGACGCTCAAACAGACGAAAGCAGTCCTCTCCATTGCCCTCAAGTACGCCGTATATCCCGCCGAGCTTATCACCGCCAATCCCGCAACTGGGATCTCTATTCCACGGAACGCACCGCGCAAAGTGGTGATGCGCACCATCATCACACCGAAACAGTTCGCCGCCATCCCAACAACCAGCAAGTACTACATGGTATTCAAAATTCTGTATCACACAGGGCTTAGAATCAGTGAAGTACTCGGTCTCACGTGGGACAATGTGGATCTCAAAACAGGCGGGATCTCCGTCACACAGCAGCGACCACAGGACGGTTATTTTGACACACCCAAAACAGAGAGCAGTATACGGACATTTTACGCCGACACGTATTTTCTCTCGTACCTGCGCACGCTCAAAACGACACAGGCAGCGAATGAAATGCGTCTCGGGGAAGCCTATCAAATCGCCTATGAGGATGTATCAAACGGGCGCGCTCTTGTTATCCTGCCGAAGAAGTTCCCCCCATCCAAAGGATATGAACGCCGTCCCCTCCTCTGTGTCCTGTCAAACGGCATCCCAATCAAGCGTGAAATGCTGCAATACTCACTGAAACGCATGAATCTCAACACGCACAGCTTCCGTCATACGCACGCAACGCGATTGATCGAGGCAGGAGCAAAACCCGTAGATGTTGCCGCCCGTCTTGGTCACGTTGATGCTGCCATCACCCAGAACCTCTATACCCACGATACAGAGGATATGAAACAGGAGACCGCCCGCATTTTCGGTGAGATTGTAGGCAGGTGATTCTGTAGACAAATCGTAGACAAAAGAGGAATGCAATAGCTCAAACCCACTGATTTCAAGGGATTTCAATGGATACACTAAGTTATAGCAGAGAACATCAAAATATGCAAGGAGGCGATACAGCAATTCAGAAAGTAAACCCATAACCCCAACAGCGACAAGGCTTCACGGGAATAACACCGTGATTTTTACACAACGACGAAATAGCAATATAGAGGGCGAATCATGGCATTTTGTAGACAATCTGTAGACAAGTGTAGACAACAAAAAACAGAGGGACGGCGCACGTTACGCTGTCCCTCTGTTCGTTTTCGGTAGACAAATCTCACCACTCTGCGATGTTATACATCACCGTCGCGCCCTTGTACCGTCCGCCGTCAAAATGTGCCAATGCCTCAAATCGTCCTTGCTCGTAGCCAATCGACATGAGTGCCTTGCCGTCAACGACGGTTGCACCCGCCTTGATGCGGTGGTCTTTTCGGAGGTTGATCTTATACACGTCAACTTTTTGCTTTTCAGTTGGCAACTGCTTGCCATCTTTATCTTTCGTAATCGGTGTGACGATGGTGCGGTCTGTCTTTTCCCGTGCCGCCCTCGGTAGTGTCGGGGCGTCCTCCCGTATCTGCCGCTCAACGACCTGCGCCGCACGCTCTACCGTTGGCGCACTCACATAGTAGGTCGTAGACGGTGCACGCTGCCCTGCCTGTGCCTCCGTGAGACGCTTTTGCAGCGCGTTCGCATTCGCGCGCGAAATGTCGAGCTGATTCCGCAACGCAGTCACGTCCTGCGTCTGCTCCTGTGTTATGACAGCGGGCTTTTCCGTCGCTGTCTGCTCGGGTGCGGAGTGCCGACCGACGGCGTAGGCGATGCCCATGAGCAGAATGAGAAGGATCACCAACAGGGCTGTTTTGTGCTCTGTGACCGCCCGCTTGACCCGCTCAATCATTCGGCGTTCCTCCCTGCTCATTCCACGCCTTGCGGTACCAGTTCGCCTTGCCGCGCAGCACGTCGCCGCCGCGCATCCCGTCATCCGCCCACGGGTGGAACTTTGGACTTTCCATTGTGCCGAGGTATTCCAGATCCCAACGCTCACAGCCGTTCTTCGGTCCGTACGGATCATGCGGACAGATGCCGTCCTCGTTGTCCGCCGCCTCGCCGTGCGTGAGGACACGCTGTTTGTCGATGGTGAGCCACAGCCCGTTGCAGAGTGCGGCGATTGCCTTTGCCATGCCCTCAATTTGCAGCGGCGTCGGAGACTCCGCGCCGAGGCTGTTTGTATCTGCGTCCACACACCCGAGGATACAGATGCTCACGCTGCCGCTGTTGCGCCTCCACGTTGCCGCGAGTACGTCGTCGAGTTCGCCGTCCGCGATGACGTAGATTTCTCCGTCACAGTCGATTTGGATGTGGTAGTCACTCCAAAACTGCCCGTAGTGTCCCGCCGACCAGTGTAGATAGACTTTTGTCTCGCGCCCCTGCGCCGCTGCTGCATCAGCAATTGCCTCACGGTAGTACCCGGCGAGACTTTCGAGTTCTGCGGGCGATACGCGCCGCATCTGCGACGGATGAAGTACGTTACTCATTATTTCGCTCCTTTCTTTGTAATAACCGACCGTCCGAGAAAGCCGATGAGCCCTGATGTGACATTGCTCGACAGCTCGGGCGTTCCATAAAAAACGGACAGGACTGCCACGATAACCAGTCCCGTCCCGACCATCCAATCCACAGGCGGCAAACGCTCTTGTTTCATGTTCTCACCTCCCGAGCGCCCACGTCAGAATACTTGCAAAGATGCCGACGATTGTTGTACTCATCCCGATTGTCCAACATACATCGCGCTTGAATTCATCCAAACGATGATGTGCGGACTTTGTACTCTCCTCAAGGCGGGCGATGCGCTCATTAATGGCATAGAGTTCATCGCGCCCGATGGGCAAATTCTCCGCGAGTGCCTTAATCTGTGCCTTGATCCCTTCAAGTTCGGCGAGTATTTCACCTCTTGCCATATTCGCTCTCCTCCCGCTACACAAACGCCTCCACCGTGAGCGTCGCCCCCGTGAGCGCGGTACTGTCCGCCGCCTTCACCTTCGTTTCCGAACAGCAGTAGTACGTCAGCTTGTCGTTCGACTTGTCGTCGTCATAGAGATAGTCCTTGCTGTCCGTAATACGAACCAGCTCCTCCCACTCCATCACGTAGTTTGTCCCGCCCGCAACGTCCGTGCGCACGGGGCTTGTCACATAGGCGTTGCCGGCCTTCCACGCGCGTCCGCCCGCAAAGTCCGAAATCCCCATCCCATCCAATGCGATCCCCGTCGGACAGAACACCGTCGCGCGGAACGCGGCGATCCGATGGTTCGGCAGCGCCATCATGATCTTCCCCGCCGTATAGCCCGAAAGACTCCCGTCCTCCTTTGCCGTCATGGTAAACCCGCCCACCTTCGTCCTGCCCGAAGGGGGCTGCACGGCCGGCGGAACAGGAGGCTGTGCGGGCGGTGTTGTGCCGCCCGTCTCCCCCGCCGCAGAGCCCGTCAGGGAAAGAATCGCCGCCGCCATTTCGGCGGGCGTGTACCGCTTTGTTGTGCCGCTCTTTGTCCGTATCGCATTGGCGATGTTCGTCAAATGCGTGTCCGTCACAAGCACCTGCATCAGAAATTCACCCCGTCCCCGTTCACATATGCCGCACCCGCCGCCGTTTTCCCGCCCTCGATAATCGTCGGCGCGGGATTGCCCGCATGACCGAAATAGCCGCTCGCGAACGTACGGAAACGGTAGCAGTCCACATTGTCCACCTTGATCTTCCAAGCCCCTGAAGCACCGAGCTTTGTCGGGACATCCGTCCCCTTTTCCCAGAACGCGAACACATCCCCCGACCCCTTGATGTTCGTCGTGATGTTCTCGATGTTGATCTGGTTCGGCAGTTCGAGCCGCCCGTCAAAGACGCAGCGGTAGTTGTTCCCTGCGTACGAGACGACATCCCCCGCGAAAAACTGCGTCTGCGGCTTCCACTCCTTTGTCGCTGCCTCCTGTGTATGCTGCCAGATCATATCCCCGTCCACGCACCGACCATTGCCCGGGACAGGAATCTGCCCGCTCGTCGTGCCGTCCTGATCGACGAGCTGATAGACCTGCGGCGTGCCTGCCGCGTCATGGGAAAGACAGTACGCACCACGTGCCCACCATGTCACGGGAGACCAGTCCTTCCCGATGAAGGAAAGACGTGCCGTCCCCTCGCGGAACGAACCGAGCCAGCCCGTATCCAGAGGCGGCACTTCCGTGAGCGTCCCGCTCTCCACAACCTGATAGATGCGATGATCGGCATAGAGCACATCCCCCGCCACGACTTCCATCCGCGCCGTAAATTGCTTCGTGAGAAATGCATCCGCCCGTTTCACATACTGCCAGTAGCACGCGTCCAGATTCTTCGGATAGACCTCCTCGCCCTCGATCACCCTACCCTCCGTATGGGTCGGACGCCACCCGTTCGACGTGCCCGCCGCCGTACAGACATAGCAGCAGACCGGCAGCCACGCAGAGCTTTCCGTAAAGCACGTATCGCCGACAGCATAGCTCCTTGCCGCCTCCCAACGATGCCGCGTCACATGGCGCACCTTTGCCGTGCCGAGATCAAACGCCACGCCGCTCTCATCCGTCGGCGCATTGTCCGCCGTCGGTACGGGCAGCCGCCCCGCCTGTGTCACGAGGAAGTAACGGAAATCGTAGAACGCCGTCTTGCCGTCCGCATCCAAAAATTTCTTATAGGTGCGGATGTACTGCCCCGGAACAACGTTGAGCGCACTGCCCTCTGCCGCCCCCTCGCTCATCCAGTCAATCCCGCGCCCCACATAACTCCATGTGAGCGTCCCCTTCGCATCGTTGCCAAGGTCGCGGCTCACCCCCTCCATAACGGACGGCCCCTTCGTCGATGTCCTGCAGCTGCGCTTTCCTGCGATCATGAAATAGACCAGATACGTGTCGGGGTTGTAGCTGTGGATGTGGCAGTCGCGAATCGTCACATCGGGGAAACGGTACGTATCCAGCGTCGAGACCGCCTCGGGCGTAAAGTCGATCTTGCATACATCAAACTGTTTGCCGTCGGGATCTTTCAGATACACATTGCAGCCCTCAATGAGCACGCGCCCCTCGAAGATGCGCCCGTACGTCAGGTTGAACTCCAAAAGATGCGCGTTCGGATAGCTGTCCGCCTCCAATTTGTTGATGTAGAAATTGGAGTTCGTGATCTGTACGATGCCGCGCCCCTCGCCGATCTGGATGGTGTGGTTAAAGAGATTGCATTGGTCGATGTAGAGGTTATAGAAATAGTTGTGAATGTCCAGACGGTTGATGGAGACGCGCGTCACGTGCACATCCTTCACACAGTTCATCGCCGTTGCGCCCCAGTACCCCTGCACGGAGATGTCATGCAGATGGACATTGAGGCAGTTCGTCACGCGCAGCACATAGCCCGATGTGCCGTTTTTGCTCCCCTTCTTTTTCCCCGCCGCGTTGAACCCCACAATGTCCGAGACCTCCACGTTGTACGCGCCCCAGAGATAGATCATGGCATTTTTGAAGCGCGTGTTATGAAGCTCGTTCGCATTGGGAATGAAGTTGAACCCCCGGATGTGCGCGTTGTGGCATTTGCACCAGAGCACACAGCAGTATTTATTGGCGCTCGTTTGCAGCTCCACATCGCAGCCGACAAAATGATAGTGCGTCGCGGGCAGCATCGTATAGCTGCATTTGAAATGAGAGTTCACCGTCTGCGTCGTCACCGCGTGCGAATTGTAGTCCGAGACCGTGGAGCTGATCTCAAGCCCGCCCGGGTTGTTCCAGTCATACGTCAGCGGCGAGGTGAGCAGCCCGTCCATTGTGTGCAGCAGGAGCTCATAGCGCGGCTCAGAATACAGATAGCCGCCGTCGTCGCGCACCGCATAGGGATCTTCCTTCAGAAAGAGCAGCGCATTCGCCTGGAGCGTGCTGTAGTTGCCCGCCGTCTTTATGACAAAATTGTCCTTGATGAAACTGTCCGTTGTTTCCTTGAGCGGTTCGAACGCCTGATAGTCCTCCTCGTTGTCCCCCCAGAGGTAAAAGCCGTACCACGCCGCATTATCGTCTTTCAGAAGGAGCTTTGACCCCGAAAGATCAATGTTCCCGCAGCAGAGGATCGGATCGCTGTTGTCCTTGCGGATGATCCCCTCGTGGTTCTCCACGCACACACCGTAGTGTTTTCGCCCCGTCAGCGGCTCGATGGTGAACGTCGCCTTTTGGTACTGATGACAAAGGCGCAGTGCCTTTTCGTCGTCCGTCACACCGTCGAGCTTTGCCCCAAACTGCCGATAGTTCACCACCGCCTCGGCAATCAGCGCATACAGGTGTTTCTTCTTCGGGGTATGACCCTCGTTCTCATAGAGTGGTATCGGCTTTCCCTGTGCATCCTTCTTCAACACATAGTTGCCATCCGCATCCACCTCCGGCGTGCCGTCCTTTCGACAGACGAGCTCGTACTCCGTCTCATCCGTCGCTCCGATGTCGATTGCCCACGGATAGTCACTCGCCGACCAGAGATAGCGGACAAGATAGCGTGCGCCGCCGCCGTCGAACGGGCGATGATACCCCATCGTCTTGCACGCTGTCCCATCAGACATCCCTTTCACGCCGTTTTCCAGAAGCTCCGCAATCGTGCGGAACGACATCATCCCGGAGCCGCCCCCGTGCACATGCTTTTCAATATGCTTTTCAATATGCTTTTCGATGATCTTCACGTTGGGCGGCTTCCCGCCGCTGATTGACCCCTTCACGCAGCGGTCAACAGCCTCCGCAAGCTGCTGAATCTGCATCTCCTGTCGATCAAACTGACCTTCAATGTCCTCTGCAAAAAATGTTCCCTGACTGATCAGGTTAAGTGTCTGGGTATACGGAAGTCGCCGATGAATGGTAATCTTCCACCCGTGCGCCAAGGGCGGTGTCCCCCTCTTTGGATAGCGCACACTCTTATCACTGAGAGACAGCAAAAAATCTGTTGTCTCGATCTCTGTTCCTTCCTCATTGCTGAGCGTAACAAAGACATTGTTCACGTCCTCTGGATTGAGCTGAAATGTAAATGGGAAAACGGTTGTAGAACCGTTCCCTGCATACGTGTTCTTCACATTCGGATTTTCAACCGTCATGTTGATGCCTCCTATTTCTGTTTTAGTTTCTTGTCCAGAATCGTCTTTGCGATAAACTCCCGCAGATCATCGGGATTGTTGAGCCGGTAGTTGTCGGCCATAAAGCGTGCCGTATTCCAGAAACCATCGGTCAGGGTGTCCGATACACCGTGCTTTGTACCGAGATAGGCTTTGGTCAGTGCGCGTCCAAAATCAAGAGCGTCAATCTTGGAGTTGTCCTTTTGGAGAGCATACAGTTTCTGCATAGGGTCAAAAACTCGGTCAAAGGCAGCAGATACAACGCCGCCATAACGTCCAGTATGGTAAAGCTCTCCCTTAATCATCCCGGAAACAAGTTCACTAGCCGCATTGATTCCAACAAACGCGCTTGTAACACCGCTGAGCGAATTTGCCGCCCATTCCCTCAAAAATCTCTTGTACCACTCCTCCTTCTTTTTCTTATCATCACCTCCCGCAAACGCCTCCATGCCCATCCGCAGGAGTGTTTCGATCGCACTCATCGCCAAATAGCGATAGAGGAACGAGCGCACAAACGCCGCATAGCGTTTGACAAAACTTTCCTTGTGCTGATCATACCGCCCTGCGTAATACTTCTCCCACACTGCATTCATCTGCGCGTTGAAGAAGCTGAAGAACGGTGTGACGGATTTGATGAAAAGGCTATTGTCCCGCTGATATGCCGAGCGGTCAATCGCATCCGACGAGCCGAAGATCGACCGTACCGCCTCATGCGCCTCACGGTGCGCCCGCTCCCGCGCGATGATCTCATCCGTCCCGTCCATCAACTCCTTGTTGTACCGCTCCCGATACGTCCAGTAGTAGGTCGGGACGCTGAAGAGCATATCCGTCTCCTTCATGAATGCCGCACCCCATCGGAGGAGAAACTTGCGCAGTGGTGTTTTCCCGCCGAAGATGTTCTTGCCCTGCGTATTGAGGTCGCGATCCATGTTATGCGCGCGATTCCGCATAAATACCGAATCGTTGAGCACAAAATCCCGTATCTCTTTCCAATTTTTGAGATACAGCAGCATTGCCCGCATCGCATTCACCGCTCCGAGACGGTCTGCCATGGGGGCAATGTTGGCAGCATTGAGCGCCGCCGTCGATACGCGAAACGCCATGATCGCCGTCACCGTGTTTGCACGCAGCTCATCCGCAAGGTTTTCAACGTAGAGACGTTTATTGATGGGTTCTTGCCATGTGGTCTCTACCCATTCTTTCAGTTCCTTATATGCCTCCCCTCCGAAGCTCTTTGTCACCATATCCTCTACCGCCGCATGATTGAGCAGCTTATAGACATCACGACAGGCAATACGCATGGTCGCAATGTGGATTTGCTGGTCGATGTGCCGATACAAGACATCAAGAGAGAGGTCGAGCGGCATTGGCTTGCTCGATGGCCCCGCCGCACGATTCTTTGTTGACCCCATACCTGCACCAAAGACACGCGCGCCGCCGACAGATTCTGCCATCGTAGCAAGTTCATTCTCCGTAGTTATGGGCTTGCCCGGTTTATACCGAATCGGATAGTACCCGCCGCGTATGTTCAGCGTATCGCCCGCCCATGCATCCACGATGGTAAACGCATCGGGCGCAACGCGTTTCATCGGCGTGCCCGTGGTCTTTTCAACCACCTCATTGACCGCATCGCCGTGTTCGTTGAGATAATCCCATATCTCCTGCACGAACGCCCAATCCCTCGCCGTCATTGTCTTTTCAAAAATATCCTCAATATCTCTCTCCGTGTACGACGTTTTCGTGGAGAGCCCTGCGACAAGGCGCGAACGGTTTCCCTTGTTGCCCCAGTTCAGAGCCATCGAAAGCACGTTTTCCTTCGTCAGTTCCGTGCCGTCCGTGATTGTAATGCCGATCTTCTTTTCCGACATTTGTTGCCGCTCGTAGTCCGTATAGTATTGTTCGAGGATCGTCTTTAGGCGTTCGGCGTTCTTTTCCAGAGCCTCCGACTTTTTCTCCTGCGCGTCAAAAAGGGTGTTGTAGAGATAGTGCATAATAGCTCCATCCCTGCCACCTATGACTTTAAGCATTGTCTCGGCTTTCAGATGCTTCACAATGTACTCAGATACCTCTTTGCCGCCATCCTGTATGCCGATGTGCTTCTCGTAGTTCTCGTACATACGAGCCGCGACATCATCGACGTTCTCGCCCGATGTGAGGAGCGTGTTCTTGTTGCGCCCCGTCACATAGAGAAATTCGATGAGTATACGAAGATCGCGAAGCTCCTGCATGGAGAGCTGTGTGTATTTGCGCTGTTTGTCGCGTGCCGTTGCAGCGGAGGAAAGCCAATCGGGAATCTCCACGCCGTCCAGTCCGTCATTGGAGTTCTTCAGTTCCTCCATGAGTGCCGACCAGCTGTGCGCACCGTCTCCCATGAGCGGCATCCCGTCGGAGCGGCGCAGACCGAACACATACATCAAATGGTGTATGAAATAGCGGTGATTGCCGTCAATCTTTGCCGTCTTATCGTTGGCAAGGTTCTTTTCACGGCGGGCGAAGTACTTCACCATGCGGTCAAGCTCGCGTTTCAGCTTGATACTCTCGTACGTCATTGCCTCCATCGCAAGCTGCCGCGTCTTTGCCGCGCGTGCTGCGGCAAGGTCTTTATCTCCCGTATCCTCCTTTTCTGCACCGTTGTTCTTGCGGAGCATATTCGTGAGATGACGCTCCGCCTCTTTTGCGGCGTTCTGCGTCTGACGCATCCAATGTCGTGCATTCGTCGCCTCATGGACGGGAACGGTTTCAAGATGCTGCTGCGCGTATGCACGCACCGCTGCAACCCTGCCCTTCGCCGAATCACGGAGGCTTCGCACGGCATCAATGTTCTGCGCAGCAGAGAGTTTCAGACGGGCAAGTGCCTCCCCGAACTTCTCACGCATCTTTGCACGTTCTTCCGCGCCCGCTTCTTTTGTGGCAGCAATGAGAGCACGCAACTCCTCAATCTCCTGCGCCTGTTTCTCCTGCCAGCGGAACGCATATTTGAGAGCCGTCACCGCCTTTTCCAGCGGTGCATCCTCCTCACGTTCGAGCGCACGCGCAACCCCGATCATGGCATCTTTGAGCCGCTGCGGCGCATTGTCATATGCCTTGATGTATTCGCTTAGAAGCTGCCCTTCGAGAGCCGTCTGTCGTGCGGTATATTCCTCGCTCGCGAGCACCTCCTCCGCACGCTGTGCAATCGCCTCGGCATTGGGCATCTCTGTCTTGTAGCGTTCCCGCTCCTCGCGCATCCGACGATTGTATACGGCATCGTAGCCGCCGCCGGCATCCTTGCGTGCCTTTTCGTATGCCTCCACCGTCGGATAATAGCCGCTTGCGATAACCTGTCCCATACCGAAGGTCTCCGCAACCGCCTCCGCCTGCCAAACGGGATTCTCCCGCATCTCGGCTTTCAGCTGCGCTTCGTAGTCCTTCATGTGTGCATCAACGTCGCGTCCCTGCATCTCACGGATGAGTTCTTTGAGCAGCGTTTCTTTCGCACGCTGCTTTGCCTCGACTTCCCACTGCATCATCTTCGCAGCAGAATCCGCGTCCAAAAGTTCGGGATCGATCTTTCGGAAACGCTGCGCACGTTTGATGACCGCCGCCGCCTCGATCTCCTCATCCGTCGCAATCATCCGCGCCATAACCGCCTCAACCTCTGCGGAGGCACGCACACCCGCACCCGTTACATCCTTGTAAATCCGCGTCAGCCACGCCTTGAAGCGGCGGAACACCGCACGAAGCCCCTGTGCGGGAGCTTCCCCGCTGCGAAGATACTCCTCGAATCCACGGGCGAAACGCTCCTGCATCCACTCCCGCTTGAGGCGTTCGACCTCCGCCGTGTCCCCCTTCTTCTCTGCTGCGAGAATCTTCTCCTCACGATTACGGAACTCTGCCGCAGACGCTGTCCCCGCGTACTCGTCCGCCGCACCTTTCATCCATGATGCCCATTCCCGAATCACCGCAAGGTCTTTGGCATAGCGGCTTTCGGGGGCAATCTCCGCGATGTGTTCCAAATCAAACAGGAAGTTATGCGCCATCTCGTGCATAAATGTCGACTGATCCGCCGCCTCCATGAGAGAGATCAGACGGTGCATACCGCCGTGCG
>ERZ773063.1597-NODE-1597-length-13164-cov-12.710047_pt1 | contig 13164 bp, 2 predicted proteins | sample MGYA00580625_ERZ773063 | MGnify/ENA primary metagenome ERZ773063 (study PRJEB29015, sample SAMEA2738022) | human oral metagenome | biome: human oral; feature: human-associated habitat; material: dental | place: China | collected 2042 ...
TCACATGACGTGCCGCGATTGCAATGTCCTTGCCCGCAGTCCACGTACCTCTCTCCTTGAGCATTCTCGCCTTAAAATTGCGCAGATCATTCATTTTCCAATCTTCAAAACCACGCTTGCTTCCAGAGCCATCCGAATTGGTCTCCAGCAGCCAGTTAAAGAATGCCTCCTCACTGGAAAATTTGAGTGGGGTGTAGTCTCCAGCCTGTATTTGATCGGAAACATAGTTCTGCAGCCACTCGGTGAGCCACGACGGGCCGCTGAGCAGTCCTCTCGGATCGTTGCCGATAAAGAACGCCCCCTTCGGCGAGGAGAGAGTAACATAGCCATTGGGTGCTTTCAAATCGATCTTTGCCGCACTGATGCTGCTGTTGCCGCTGGCACGGATACTGCTCCTGTCCGATTGGATCGTGACCGTCCCCGGCGACGTGATGCGTCCGCGCAGCTCGATGTCGGCATCCTGTGATCTGGCCGTCGACTTGATCGTGAAGGAGGATGCGGAGGCATCCTTGTTGGTGCTGATTGCCCCACCGAAATGCTCGGATGTGAGATCTGCCTCGCCGAGGCGCACCATGCCGCCCGTATCAGCAATCTGCGCGTCCTGCACGAGGATGCGGCGCTCTGCCGAGGTCTCTACATCAATGACAGGTGCGCCCTTTGCCGTGAGGCTGCCTGTCCCCTGCACCTTCTCTGCCTCGATATTCACATTGCCGCCCGACACTGCAAGATCGGGCAGGACGATGCCAATGCTCGTGCGCTGATCGAGTACGGTTTCTTGCCCGGGAACGCTCGTATCGACAAAGCCCTCCGCCTTCATATCCGCCACGAGCCGGGCGATGGCTTTATCGAGGTTCTTCGCCTCATTCGAGGCATCCTGGAAGCTGCCGCGCACCTGTTTGAGTTTTTTGTATTCCTCAAGATACGGATTGTCCAACAGGATCTCCCGATAGCGGATGCGGCTTGCATCGAACCAGTCGCCGCCCTCCTGCACATCCGTCTCTATGCTGCCGAAGAGCTGCGCGAGGAACCACTGCTCCTCGGCATCGCTCAGCCCCTCCTGTCCATCTCTGACCATGTATATATCGCGTATGAGGCGCTCATCTCCCGTCAAATTCGTCTTGCCGGGGAGTGCCTTTTTCTCCGCCTCGCTCATCTGATCCAACCGCGCGGTCAGATTGTTGAGTCTATCCTGCGCGATGCCCGTACCCTGACGGATGTTCATCTTGAGTTTGTTGTGAACGCCGGCGGTGACGGAGCCGTCCACCCGGACGTAGTTATTCGGCGTTTCGTTCTTGACCTTCTTGCCGCCTGCGGTCGACGTGAGCGACCCCTGCATATCCTGGCCCGTCCAGACCGTATACTCCTGCGCGCTCTCATACGACTGCGTATAGCCCGTCACTGCCGCAAGGTTTGCATGGCGGACGCTCTCGACCTTCGCTCCCCTGTCGATGGTGACGGTATTGGTCTGCCACATCTCATTGTTGACCACGGGCGCCGTACGCAGGGGGATTCCCGTACGGTTCGTCGCATCGGCGATCAGGGAGAGCTTCAGTGTGCCGAGGCTGCGTTCGCCCGTCTGTGGGTCGATGCCATAGCCCGCATAGAGGTTCGCATCGTGCGTGCTAAAGAGCGCACTGCTGCCGTCGACGTGAACCACATTCGTGCGGTTGAGATTCGACCGCGTCTCAGCACCCGCAGCCCCTGCAAGACCTCCCTGCGTGTCAGCGTTCATCTCATAGCGGATCTCGGTGTTGTCCTTCGAGGCAAGTGTGATGTTCGCGTCAGCCTTTGCTGTCGCGAGACGGCTGCTGCGCACATCGACGCCGTTGTCATAGGTCACGCCGAGCTCGCCCACCACCTTGGTGAACGGAATCACACCCGCAGATTTTACGATGCCGGTGGTCTTGGATGTACCCTCTGTGAGGCTCTGCGCGGTGATCCCCGCATAGCCCGTTGTCTTTGCACTGCTGCTTGTAAAGGTGACCTTTGCCGTCTCCGTCATGTTCGAGGAGACCGTGCCCGCACTCAGGATGCCCGCGCCGTAGCCGCTCGCCGCGTCCTTGTCCACGTGTCTGAACGCATTCTTCGCCTCGTAGTTCTGCGCGCCGGCCGTCTCGATCTGCGCGTTCTCTACGGAGACTGCCGCGTTCTGAACGAGCTTCTTTTTCAGCTCCGTGCCGCTGCCGCCGACGATTGCCGCCTGAAGTGCATCGACATCGTGTACGCTCTCGTCATTGGTGGATGCCTTGACATCAAGCGCACCTGACGTATGCCACGTCCCCTTCAGCTTCGTCTGCGCAGAAACATTCGTATTGTCATAGATGCCCGCGGCAAGGGGGCTGATTGCAATGAGCGCGCCGCCGCTGCCGTCCGCCTTCCCTGTTTTCACTGCTTCGCTGCGCGTCGTAAACGCTGCGTTGCGGAGCGCACTGCCGCCCGCCGCACCGTAGAGAACGGTGTCGCTGCGGAGGACGTTGTTGAAGGAGCCGAGGTTTGTCGCCGTAGCAAATACGCCCCCCGCCGATATGCCGCGCGCGTCAAGATCCTGTGTATGAAGGTTTTTCGTATGGACGGTCAGCTCCGCGTTCCCGCCCTGACCCGCACGACCTGTCCGGTAGCTCGTCCCGCTCGAAAGGAGCGTCTTCGCGTCGCTGTACGCATTGATCGCCGCCCCGCTCGCCTGTACGCCCACGCCTGTTGAGGCACTGAGTGCTTTCAGCTGCGCGCTTTCCCGTGCGTTCGTCTCAGTGGAGATGGTGATGGTCTTGCCCGTGAGGCTGTTCTCCGCGTCCGTCCTTCCGTTCGCGCTGTCCTCGACACCGATGAGGATACGGTTCTGATAGGCGTTTTTCTCCGTGCCAAAGGAGGCGGAGGCGTAGGTCGCCGTCGCCGCCGCGAGAAGGCTTGCAGAGAGTGACTTCGTCTCTGCCTGAATATTGGCGCGGTTGTCGGTCTTCAGAACCAGACTGCCCGCCGCACTGAGCGCGTTGCCCCGCATGAGGTTCATGGTCATGCTGCCCGTCTCGCGCGCAAGCGCCGCGACGCCGTTGCCGGCAAAGGTGATGCCGCCCGCCAGTGCCTGTGTCGTGGTGCGCAGGGTCGTCGCACCGGCAGTTCTCGCCGCGCGCATCATGGAGAGGGTAAGGTCTCCGTCCGCCGTGAGTGTGCTGCCCTCGGCACGCAGGGTCTGCACATTGTCATGCTTGGCATTGCCGACGAGGATGTTCCCTGCAGTGCCGGCGGATCCTGCAACGCCGATGATGTCCACCGCGCCTGTCGTCTGATCCTGCGTTGTGCCCGTGATCGTATGCGCCCGCATCTCTGTACCCGAGAGAACGAGATCATTCCTGCCGCCCATGTTCAACTCGCCGTAGGCGGCATTGACAGCGGTTCCCCCTGCTGCGCCCTGATAGATCTTCAGTCCTGCAGCGCCGTCCTTGGCGGCGTCGAGCGTGATCGTATGCGCACTGAGCGTGCCGCCCGCTGCGACGGTCTCCACATTCGACCTGTTGCGCACAATGCCGGCAGCCCCCGATATCGCCACACCGCCGACGCCTGCCTGCATGGTATCCTGATTGATATTCTCGGTGTTCTGCGCATGGATGTTGAGCACACCTGCGCGCGTTTTCACGCCGCTGTTGTTTTTTGCAACGAGGATGTCCGACTGCTCTGCGCGTGCGGAGGTCTTTGCCTGTGTGCTCGGCGCGTTCCTCTTCGCGAGCAGCTCCGCGCTCTCTGTGTCATCGGACGAGACGTAGGACAGCCCCTTCTTGGAACGGTCTCCCGACTCTCCTTCCATCTGCTCCATCTTGCCCGTATGTTCTTTTGCGTCGACGCTTTTCTTCTCTTTGCTCGAGCCTTCCTCCATCGTGTAGGAGTCCTGCATTTCCGCGCCGACGTTCGTCACCATGATATTGAGCCCCACGGCCGCAATGCCCCCCGCGCCGTTCGTCGCAAGCTGCGTGATGGTCTTTTTATCATGCGCCGTGATGTCTGCCGCCTCGCGCGCGTAGAGTTTGCTCCCCTTGACAAAGCTCTCGACGGTCGCCTTGAAGTTGTTGACGGAGACGCCGACGCTCGCACCCAAGGCACCCGCTGCAGCTGCGCCGCTCTTTTGGTCAAACCGGACATCGTTCTCTGCTGTGACGTGAATCTTCTTGGCGGCAGTCTCCGCCTCGGCATCTGCATCAGCTGCTTTCACATGGCCAAGCTCGCTGTCCGTGACCGCCGCCTTGACGGTATTCTTGACATCGCTGCCGCTGATGCTCGCCCCGATGCCGGCGGTGCCGCCCCCGGCGAGGCTGTACACATAGTTATTCAGGTGCTCCGTGTTCGTCGCACGGACGAGTGTCTCCCCCTGATCGTTTGTGTAGACGACCTTCGTTCCGGCAATGTCCGCCTCGGTCTTGCTGCGGTCAAGGAGGACGGCCGTGCCGACACCCACGCCGCCCCCGTAGCCTGCAACAGCGGTAGTCAGGGCAAGCGCATTGAGTTTTGCCGTGTTGTCCGCCGTGACGGAAAGCCCGCTCGTATCCACCGTGCTGTTCTTGAGTGCGGCGCGCGTGTTCTGCTCCATCCGCACGAAGTTGTTCGAGTTCGCGATACTGGCTTCGTTGGCGGCGCTGACCCCTGCCGTGAGCACGGCGACGCCCTGCGCGGAGCGCGCCGCGATGTCGACATCCTTTGCCGAAATCGTGCTGCGTGCCGCCTCTGCCTCAGTCGTGCGCTTGATGAGATTGATGCTCGACCCCGTGCCAATCGCAGCGCCCTCCCCTGCGACGGAGACGGTGCCGACGAGTGCGCCGCTGTTCGTTGCGTCGTCCGCATGCACGGATACGTTCGCCCCGTCTGCCTTTGCCTTTGCATCCGAAATCTTCGCCGTGGTCGAGCCGCCGACGATGTTCGTATTGACTGTTCCGATCACCGCAGCGCCCGCTCCTGTGCCGCCGCCGTTGGCAATGAGGGAGTTCGCTGTGTGTGTCGCCGAGGCGGAGACAGCGACGCCGCGATATGCATTGTCTGTGCGTCCCTCTGCCAGACCGTCCAGACCGGTGAGTGTATCGCGGGTCAGTACCTTATCGTAGAGTTTCTCGTGATCCAGACCGTCCTTGGTCGTCGTTGCTGCAACTCCACCTGTCGCATGGGAAATAACCTCAGTGCTGGAGCCCGAGATCTCTGCCTGCGTATTCGATCCGATGATATTCGTGCTGACCGACAGCCCGGCGGCGACGCCTGCCCCCGCTGCTGTGATCTGACCGGCGTAGTTCTGTATGCGGTCGTCACTCTTTGCCGAGACGACGGCGTTCTTCTCCGCCGTGACCTTTGCGCCGCCCGTGATCTTAGCCGTGGTATCATTGTTCAGCTTGTTGACGGCGACCGAGCCGGATACGGCTGCGCCGGTGCCTGTCGCAGCAACGCCCACGCCGATGTTGTGGAGACACAGATTGCCCGCCGCATTCGTGAGGACGTTCGCCGCGTGTATCTTCCCGCCGCTGATGACGGCATTGGTGTCGGCATCGAGAAGGTTGACGGCAACGCCGGCGCCGATCGCCGCACCTTCGGACGACCCCGAGCCGACGATGGCAAAGGTGCGTGCCGTCAGTTTGCCGTCCGCCTGTACGTTGACATCCCCCGCCGTTTTCCCTGCTTCTGCCTCAATGTCGGAACTGACGATCTCTGCCGTTGTGTTTTGATTGACGTCAGCGACGGCTGCCGCACCTGCAAACGCCGCATAGCCGCCCGTACCGGCGACGTTGAGCGCGACGGTGTTCAGCTGACCCTTGTTGACGGCGTTCACGGTCGCCATTCCGCCCTCTGCGAGGCGTATTTTCGCCCCGCTGATGCGTGCAGTATTCTGCTGTTTCTGAAGTCCGTTGTAGGCGATGGAACCGCCCGCCGCGCCGCCGCCCGTGGAGGCGGAGACTCCGCCGACGGCGGCATCCTGCCGCGTCGCATCGAGCGTTGACACGGTGACAGACGTCGCCCCCGTGATCTCTGCGCCGTCCTTCTGCGCGTTCTCCTTCTCATGCTCCGCGATCTCCGCGCGCGTGTCGTTCTTGCCCACGTTGACGGAGACACCGCCGCTGATCGCCGCATTCGGCGCTGCCGAGACCCCCGCCGTGAGCGCCTCGATGCCGCCGATGTTCTGCGCGTTGAGGTTCACAATGCCGGCATTGGAGAGCGTCAGCTTGCCGCCGCGCAGCGCCGCCGCCGTATCATTGTCCAGTATGTTGACGGCGGTGGCAAGCCCTGCCGCAACGCCTGCGCCCCCCGTGGAGACGCTGACCTGCCCCGCGACGTTGACGAGCAGGGTCTTGGTGAGCGCGTTCACAGTCAGCTTCTGTGCCTTGATGTCGCTGTTCTCAACGAGCGCAGAGGTCTTGTTCTCCGTCTTGATGACGGAGGCGGAGCCGGCGGCGGAGAAGCCGCTGCCGCCTGCAGCACCGACCGCCACATTGATGACGCGCGTGTCGGCGACACTCTCGACATTGAGTCCGTCTGTGCCCCGGATGTCGAGGTCGCTGCCCTTGACCTCCGCTTCAAAGTCATTTTTAATCAGACCGATGCCGATGCCCAGCCCCGCCGCCGTCGAGGAGCCGTTGCCCACAGCCGCGGAGATGCTTGCCGCCGCCGTGACGATGGTGCTGCCGCCGTTATGCGTCAGATTGCCGTGCTCATCGACTGCCAGGGAGCTTTTGCTGTTGCCCTTTGCAAAATCCTCTTGATACTTGTCGCCCGAGGTCTCGATGCCGCGCGCCTTGAGGTAGTTCGCGTAGTCGCTCGCCGCCTTTTTGTCGTCCGCGCGGACGCTGGTGCTGTCTGCCGTCAGGGTGACGTTCGTGAGGTGCGCGCCCGCCTTGTTCTCGAAGTTGTTGACGGCAAAGCTGCCCGTCACCGCCTTCGAACTCGATGAGCCGGATGCCACGCCCACGCCGATCGCCGCGCCGATCTGGGTCATGCCCGAGAGCGCCTCGTTCCTGAGCGTGCCGACGCTACGCAATGCGCCCGTGTTGCGGCGGGTCTGCGTGATGTCCGCGCTCACATCGTTCTTCAGATTGGATACGGCGACAACGACCCCCACTGCGTTCGAGCTTTGGCTGCCCGTGACAACGGCAGTGCTGATCCCGCCGGACACCTGTGTATTCGAGCTGACGGCGCGGTTGGCGATATCCGTTTTCTGCGTGCCCGTGATCGGCGTACCATTCGCCTCCGCATTGACGTAGTTATCCCGCATCTGTGCCGACGTGACGGAGCCGCCGTTGTTGTACGTCAAAGAGATGGGAACTGCAGTCGAGGTCGCCGAGCTGCTCGACGCCTTTGTCAGCGCAAGCCCAAGCGCAGCGGCAACGGTCGCGCCCTTTTGCACCGCGCCGTTCTCGATGCTGTCCGCACCTTTGATCGTATTACCCGCCATGAGCGCCAGCACATCGCGGTGCTTCTGCTCGTTGACGCTGACCGCTCCCGCAATGCCGACGTTCGTACTGCCCTGGTTCTGGCTCTGTTGGGAGGTCTTCCACGCGATCGCCATCGAGCCGCCCCATGCACCTGTAAAGGAGGAGTCCTGTGCGCTGACGGTGAGGTTCTTCTTCGCACCTGCGGACGAGGAGGCATGTTTCGTCAGGGTGACATTCGCCCCCGACATCTCTGCCGCCGTTGTCACCTTGCTGATGTTGACCGAGGCGCTGCCCGCCAGATCAAGGCTGAGCGAGGGCTGCTTCTGGTTAAAGCCGAGATTCTTGACGGCATCCATCGGAATGGTATCCTTCGCTGCCAGCTTGTTCAGCGGAGATTTGACCACGCCCTGCAGCTTGTTGTCAACCAAGGTGATCAAATTGCCGAGCTTGGTCTGGGCGTTCTCCTTTACCGCGCCTACCTTGTCAATGAATCCGCCCTTCTCGCTGCTGTCGTTGCCGGTCGAGACTGCGCCCGCCGCCGCAACTGCGTTGACGACGCCCTGCTGCTCTGCACGCACGGCCAGTGTCTCCGCCTGCACAGCACCCGTCAGCGTCTTCTCAGCCGTGCCGTAGAGATCGCCAGCACTGACCGCCGTACCGTTCGCGTTCCTGAGCGCGGCTGCGGCGCGCTTCTGCGCCTGCTGCAGTGCCTTTGCCGTGCGCTGCTCCGCCGTCTTCGCTTCCTGCTGCTCCGCTGCCACGTCGTTGTTGGCAATCGCCGCAACGCTCGTCTGTGCGACGTTGTTGAGCGCGGCGGAGAGGCCGACGGCGCCCCCTGCGCCTAGTACGGCAGAGCCTGCGATGTTCGTGATATTCGTCGTGTTTGCCGCTGTGATCTTTGCCGCCTTGTCCGTCGTGATCTGCGCCTCGTCATCGACGGAGGTCACAGCGCCGGATGTGCCGCCGACATAGTTCGCCATGCCCTGAAAGCCGACCTTGCCGCCCTTGCCCGCCGCAATGGCGAGGTGAATGCCGTCATAGCGGTTCTTCGCCTCGATCTCAGCACTTTCCCCACGGATCTGCACGCCCTCGGCAACGATGACGTCCGCCGTCGTATCACCGAGCGTGATGCCGACGTTGCCGCCCAGTGCGACATCCGCCCCCGCCTGCCACGCGGGTGCGCCCGCGAGGGTGACGAGACGCTTTGTGCTGTCCGCCGCAACCGTCACCGCCTCTGTCGCAGTGACCTGCGTGCCGCGTCCCAGAACGACTGCGGCATTGTTGTCAACATCGACGAAATTGACACCTGCCGCCCCTGCGATCTTCGCCTGTTCCACATCGGGCTTTCCCTGCGACGCGGTCTTGCCGGAGAACTTCGCCGAGGCCTGGAAGGTCATGTAGTTCGACGGATCGGCGAACGCCAATGCGTTGCTGAAAATATTGGAAGCGCCCACCGCCTCCTTTATGAACTTGCCCATCTCCACGATCGCGTCCGCGAGTTCCTTTGCCTCTTTGAGCCCCTCCTCCGACATGATGTAGCCGGCATCATTCCGGCATTTATCACGATATGCCGCTGCCTTGTCACGGACTGCACTCACTTTGTCAGAGTTGATCCCCGCATTGCTGCAATGGGTCTTGACTGCATCGCAGCTCTTAAGCAGTTCGCCGACCATCTCCTCAATATTCGTATAGCGGAAATGGGCATCCGACTTGATGTCGACCGTTTTCCCCGTGATCTCGGGTGCGCGTGCCGTCCCCGACTCCTCCGCCGCAAGCGTTGTGACACTCGCCGTGTTCTTGATGTTCACCACGTTGACAGCAAAGCTGCCCATGCCCTGCGTTTCCTCGGTCTGTCCCGGCTTGACCTTCCCCGCCTTCCCGTCCGGCGTGAGATACCAATCGGGGTTCGTGTTGTTGTTGACGGCGCTCTGTGCCTGCACACGGGTTCCCTGCACCGTGCTGTTTGCGGCGATCCCGACAGCGCCGTTCGAATGGATGGTGGCCTTCGGTGCGAGGACGACATCCGCCCGCTGCGTCTCGTTGACGACGTTAATCGCGCCGCCGAGAGAGACCTTCTGCGCCAGCGTATCGAGTGCAGTCGGCGAGGAAAGCCCGTCGGAGGGGAATCCGATCTTCTTGCGGAACTCGCCGATATTTCTCGTGATTCCATGGATGATATGCGAGACGCTATTCGTCTCCAGAGCCGCATTCGTGAACTGCGTTGAGGCCGCACTGCTCCCCACTGCCGTGCTTGCCTGCACGATGTTTTTCAGCTGCTCATTGTCCGCACGGATATGGACAGCCGCCCCGCCCTTGACGCTGCCCTGTATCTCGGTATGTGCCGCGCTGTCCTGCTTCGTCACATTGACAACGGCATTGAGCAGGGAGTTTTCCTTGCCCGCAGCAGTTGCACTCGTATTCAGATTCGTACGCGTGTGCGAGATGATATTCGTCTCTTTATTCGCGTCAATGACCGCGTTGCCCGCGATCTTCGTCTGCGCCGTATTGGAGCCGCGCGCAATGAGTACGGCGGCGTTCATGATCTGGGTGGAATCCGCTCCTGCTGCGACCTGTGTCGTCTTTGCCTGCACGGCAGCCTGCAGATCCTCATGGGATTTCGCATGGACATCCGTGCTCCCCTGTTCTGCTTTCAGATTGCCCTCAACGGTCACGTCCGCCGCGCTCTGTGCATTGACATAGCCGACCGCCATCGCGGGAACGGCGTTCGTGTGCGCGACATTCGCAACTTTGATTTTGGATGTGGTTGCACCCGCGTCCACGGAGACACGCGCATCCGCGCCGACCGTCAGCGCACGATTTTTGAGGGTGCTCCCGTCCATTTCATCTGTGCCCTTGGCTGTGAGGACAGCAGCTGCCCCGATCTTCGTCTTCGCCTCACTGCTCATGACCATGTAGGAGGGCGCTACGTTGACGCTGAGAGTTCCTGCGACTTCCGTAAGGAAATCCAGACCCGGGCCGCTCTTCGTGAGACCGCTCTTCTCTGACGCCTCGTTCTTCGCCTCTGCCGTGACGGACAGGCGCCCGTCTGCTGTGACCTTGCCGTTCACCGTCGTATGTGCCGTGGTCTTAACGCTCTGTCCGAGGAGTTTTGCCGAGGTATTCGAGTTTGTACTGCCAAAAACATTGTTTTCGTCCGCCGAATGTTCGGCATACGAAGAGAGGGTGATGTTCCGATCACCCGTGATTGCCGCAGACTCGCCGACGGTCAGTTCTGCCTTGATTTCATTTTGGCTGCCGCTGCCGGTATTCGTATGCTTTGGAACGTCATTTGTGGTGCTGTTGAGCTGATTTGCCGCTGCCTCGAGCACAATGTCGCCCTTTGTGCCCGTCGTCGCGGTCAGCGTTCCAAGCCCCGCACTCACGCTGCCGATATTGACGAGCGTGGAAAAATCCAGATCTGCCTTGCTCTGAAGTACCGCCGCATCCCCTGCAGCGCCGACCTCAATCTGAGGTGCGCGCAGATGGATGCCGCTCTGCGTGTTCAACTTGCCGTCAATGACGATGGAGCCGTCTGCGTTCAGCGGGATTTTCCCCGACTCAAGTGCCGCAATATCCGCAGGGGCAATCACTGCCCGCCCGCTGGTCAGATGTTGGTCGAACCACTCCACACTCGGGGTGAGCGCCGTAATGCTGCCCGCGTTGATGACGCCCGTCCTGCCGACCGCCATGCCGCTCTTGGACAGGAAGAATACATCGCCGCCGATCGTATTCGCATTCTTCAGGACGTTGACCGTGCCGCGTATGTCGATACTGTCGCTGACAAGATTGACGAGCTTGTTCGCCGTGGCCGAGCTATTATAGAGGCGCAGATTTGCAATATTGTTCTGATTGAGCGTAAAGTGGGAAAAGGCGTTGGTCGCTATATCCCCCTCGATCTTATCCGGCACAACCGTCCAAACATTGCCGCTTGTCGTGATCGTCCCCGCATTCGCTGTGTCCGCCTTCTGAATATTCGTCTCTCCGTCCGCATGTGCGGTTGCCATCCAACCGGTCATGCCGCCCGTCATTGCGACGATCGCCATGCTCAGGCGCAACGCCTGTTTCTTTGCGAGTTTCCGATAGCTGCTCATGATAGCTCTTCCTTTCGTCCTTGATTACAACGTCGCGTTCAGGCTGAAATGAAGCCGGACGCCCTTATGTTTCACATCATTGAGTTCCTTGCGCAGGGGGAATCCGACGGTGAGCTGTGCGTAGACGGGCTCGCTCGCCGCCGTCCGTATGCCGACGCCCCATGCAGAGAGAATGTGATCGTCAAACGCGCTGTCCCCGTAGACCGCGCCAAAGTCATAGAAGATGCTCCCGTACGCGGCGCTGCGCGGCAGCATGGGAAAGGCGTACTCGATGCTCGCCGCATAGCCGCTGTCCCCGCCCATGAGGGACTCCTCGTAGCCGCGTACCGTCTGCGCACCGCCGATGTAGAACCGCTCCGCGCTCGATGCCGAGGCGGTATTCGAGAAAGGACTGCGCCGTGTGACGGTTGCCCTCGACTTTAACCTCGCCCGTCCGCCCCTCGATCAGGGTGATGTGCGCGATTCCGCCGCGTATCGTCTGCGGTGCGAGCACGGCGCGGCAGGTCAGACGACCGCGCGATTCGTAGGCTGCGTTGATCTTCGCGACGAGGTCATAGAGGTCGCTGACTGTGATATCCTTTTCTAGGGAATCACTGATAAAATGAAGTCCGTCATGAAGATTGCACTTGAATCAAAGGTCACGCCTTTGAGTGCAAAAGAGAGCCCCGTCTGCTCCTCTGTCTGAGCGGACGGCTGGGTATCAAGTCCCTCCTGTCCACCGGAGGCGAGTGTCTCCTGCTGCTCGCGCCGCTGCTGCTCACGCTGCAAACGACCGAGCTCCGCTCCCGCATCCTGTCACGCAATCACGTTTGCATCGGGTGGTGCCGCAAGTACCTGAGACATCATAGCGAACAGACAGGAACACGTTCCAAGCCCTATCATGAGTCCGGAAAATTGAGAACGCCTTTCTTGTTTTTTCACGGCTTTTTCCTTCCTTCTGAAGTTTCTGTTTTTTAAGTCACAACAGAAAACTAGGATGTTTTTACTATACCAAATTCAAATACCCCAGTCAACAGCCTTATGAGAATCTAGTCCATTTCTACTATATTAATTAAAGGAATCACTGATAAAATGAAGTCCGTCAGATTGGCGCAGATTTTTTCGTCCGAACTAGGAGGCAAACCGGACGCAGAGTGGTGCTCTGTGGAGGATTTGCCGACGAAGTGCGGGCAAAAAAGATGCGTTAAGATGGCGGTGCTGAATTTATCAGTGCTTCCTAAAATCTTTGAATTTTTTATTTACCCTCAGTTGAACTAGGGGGGTATCATGCCTATTCGGCGAGCAAACAGGGCTGCTGCACAAGGTTGAAATATCTTGCGCAGCAGCCCCATCCGGTCTACGTTACTTTACATTTCGACGCTGATTGCATCCTCCTTTGCATTTTCTGTCGTCATATCTACGACCTCAGCCTGCTCCTGCATGGCGAGTGCCTTGCCGTCCAACGTGGAAATGTGCAGTCCGCCAAGCGCAACATCCATATCCTGCTGCAGTGCACGCCCCATGAAATCAACCAGATTCTCCCGCTGCGCATAAACGAAGCGGTAGTCCAAAAGCGAAAGCAGATTACCGTTGCTCTCCTGACGGTTCGCCCCCGTGAAGGAGAGGTACATCCCTGTCCATCCTGCCTTGTTCGTGCGCGGATTGTTCCGATTGACATCGTTCCAATAGGTCACAACATT
>ERZ773063.1603-NODE-1603-length-13121-cov-6.369662_pt1 | contig 13121 bp, 11 predicted proteins | sample MGYA00580625_ERZ773063 | MGnify/ENA primary metagenome ERZ773063 (study PRJEB29015, sample SAMEA2738022) | human oral metagenome | biome: human oral; feature: human-associated habitat; material: dental | place: China | collected 2042 ...
GTCTGCGCGGTGCGGGCATCCGCTCGATCAACAATGTCGTCGACGTGACGAACTTTGTCATGCTGGAGCTGGGACAGCCCCTCCACGCGTACGACTACGACCGTATCGCAGGACATACGCTGACGGCGCGGCGCGCATACGCAGGGGAGCAACTCCATACGCTGGATGATTCAAACCGCATCGCCGTCGGGGATGAGCTCGTCATTGCCGACAGTGAGAAGCCCACAGGGCTCGCCGGCATCATGGGCGGACTCATTTCCGAGGTCACAGATGCCACCACGGCTGTCGTCCTCGAGGCGGCGTCCTTTCATGGAGCGACCATTCGACGTACGGCGCGGCGCATTGGGCTGCACTCTGAGGCTTCTGGACGCTTTGAGCGCGGCGTGGATGAGACGGAGACCATTCGTGCTGTGACGCGTGCCGCACAGCTCCTCGCAGAGATGGGGGCGTGTACAGCAGCAGAGGGGACGATTGACATATATCCGGCACCGCGCGTCCCGACCGTGCTCACGTTCAGTGTGCGCGCCGTCGCGGAGCGCATCGGCGCGAACATCCCGGGCGAGTGGATGGCATCGGCACTGCGCTCCCTCGGTTTTACCGTCGAGGAGCAGGGGGGTGAGACCTATCGCGTCGTCGTTCCCTCATGGCGCGGAGACGTGACGCTGATGGAGGACATCTCGGAGGAGGTTGCGCGGCTCTACGGCTTTGACAACATCGCATCGAAGATGCCGTCGGGGGCAGTTCTGCAGGGATCGGTCAGTGAGATGCAGGCGTTTGTCGATACCATGCGCGAGACCTTTGCCTCCCTCGGCATGACCGAGGAACTTTCGTTCAGCTTTACGAGTGAAACGGCTCTGGATAAACTCTGCGTACCGATGGACAGCCACCTTCGTCGGGCAATTCCCATCATGAACCCGCTGACCGATGAGTATCCGCTTGTCCGTACAACACTCCTGACGAGCATTCTTGAAAATGCGGCACGCAACGTTGCCCGAAAGAATCTTGATTTGCGCCTCTTTGACATTGCCCCTGTCTTCTTCCCAAAGGCATTGCCACTGACGGAACTCGCGGAGGAAAAGCTGAAGGTGGCAGGTCTTCTCACGGGGCGGCGCAGTCCCATTGCATGGGATACAGATAATACTGTGGTAGATTTCTACGATGCCAAGGGAGTCCTGGAACGCTTCCTCACCGTCATCGGTGTACAGAAATATACTGTGGAACGTGGTGAGCATTTTGCCATGCACCCCGGCAAGACCGCTTTTTTCAAGAAGGGGCGCGACGTGATTGCGGTTCTTGGTGAAATTCATCCGACGGTCGCAGCAAACTTCGGTATTGGACAGAACGTTTATGTCTTTGAGATGGATGCGGAGACACTGCTGCGCTATCGCAGGAAAAGGAGCACGATCAAGCCACTGCCGAAGTATCCGGCATCGGCACGTGATCTTGCCATTATCGTGGATGCTGATCTTACGACGGCAGAGATCGAGCGCGTCATTGCGAAGAAGGGTGGAAAGTACTTCCGTCATGCAACACTCTTTGATATCTACGCAGGGAAACAGGTCGGGGAAGGTAAGAAGAGCATGGCGTTCCATCTGCACTTCCAGTCCGATGACAAGACGTTGACCGATGAGGAAGTGGATGCTGCATTCGCCGCGATCCTGCAGGCGGTTGAGGAACAGCTTCATGCACAGCTTCGTGGATAAAGGCGGTGAAGGGCCATGACAGAGGAAAAAAAGACGACACAAAGGGTCGTCGTTGAGATGTTCGGACAGACCTATCAGCTCAAGACCGACGAACCCGACCGCCTAAAGCATCTCGCGACAGAATGTGACCGACGCATCAAGGAGATGTCTAAAAAAGCACGCAGCTTCGACGTCCAGCGCATTGCTGTACTCACCGTCCTGCAGCTGTTGGACGAGCATGAGCAGCTGCGGCGCGACTACGATGAGCTCGTGCAGCTTCTGGAAGAAAAATAAAAAAAGACGAGCTATGGGGAATGGTTTCCCATAGCTCATCTTCCTTTATTGAAGATAAAATCTGACGTTGCTGTCTATGATCTTTGTCGCGCCAGTGGGATTCGGATAGCTGCCGACGGCATACGCTGCTGCGACTGCCGCCTCGTCCAGTTCGCTGTGTCCGGAGGAGGAGCTGACGACGACACTCGTAATTGCCCCTGAGGCACTGATCGTTGTGGTGATCCCTGTCGTGCCCTCAAGGTGACGTTTCATTGCCATGTAGGGATATTGCTTGTTCGCATCGACCGCTGCACGGAATCCTGCCACATCAAATGGTGCGGTGCCTGTACCGGGTGCCGTACTGTCCCCTGATCCCTGACTTGCCCCCGCTCCGGCACCGGCGCCTTGTCCATCACCCGTGCTGTCGCCGCTGCCGTTTCCTAACCCCGCACCTGTGCCGCTTTTTCCGCCGCCGCTGGTGCCTGAGACAGAACCGCTTGGGGAGGATGGTGCAGCGGAGGAATCTGTCGCTGATGCAGCAGGTGATGCCGCATCCGGTATGGTCACTGCATCCGGGGATGGGACGGCAACTGTGGACGGCGTTATGGGCACCGGCATCTGCTGTACCGTCTCGACGCGTTTTGCAACCTCCTCTGCTTTTAGTGGCTCGGGGAAGAGACTTTCTGCACTTCCGCATACGGATAAAAATGTATATGTCAATAGGAAAATTCACTTTTATCTTGTCATGTCTGTTTTGACAATGGTATTTTTTTTTATTATACTGGATATGTTGAGAAGGGGTGTATTCAAGCCCGATTCTTGACCTTTTGGCTGAGAAGGGAGGTGAATTTTTGTTATTTGAACGAATTTTACGGTTCTTCATCGTGCTCATCACGGCAGTCGTTGGTGCAACCTTGTTTGAGCTGGCTGTTCCAACGGCAAATTCCTACTTTTCTGCGCCATTGTGGCGGATGGATCTCGGCATCTTTGATCTTTCACTTGCAGGACTGCTCTGCATCCTGTGCGGTACAATGCTCGGCGGCTTGATCGGTTATCCGCTCGCACCATTTTTTACGGAGCGGCTGAGAAGTCTTTCGATTTGGGTCGAGGGACAGCTCGCGAAGATGCCGACACGCGACGTGATTGCTGGGGCGATTGGGCTTTTTATCGGACTTATCATTGCACGCCTCTTGGGTGATGCATTTTCTACGATTCCCATCGTCGGCGATTACATTCCTATCGTGTTCAGCATAGTGCTCGGGTATCTTGGCGTTCATATTATGGTGCAGAAGCAGCAGGATCTGGCCGAGGTCTTTGACTTTGTTCCGCGTTTCCTGCGGGAGGTGATCCGTATGCGCCCGGAGGGGCGCTCCCCCGTTCCTTTGGTGGTACGGGATGGGCAGGAGAGCCGGCAGTACAAGCTGCTCGATACGAGCGTCATCATCGATGGGCGTATCGCTGACATCTGCGAGACGGGGTTTCTTGAAGGAACGCTGCTCATTCCGGTCTTTGTGCTTGAAGAGCTGCAGCATATTGCCGACTCGCCGGATTCGCTGAAACGCGTACGCGGACGGCGCGGTCTGGACATCCTTCAGAAGATCCGCAAGGAGTCGCGCATGAAGGTGGAGATCACTGAGGTGGACTTTGAGGACATCGCAGAGGTGGACTCCAAGCTCCTTCAGCTTGCACAGGAGGTAAGCGGGAAGATCATCACGAACGACTTTAACCTCAACAAAGTGGCACAGCTGCGCGGCGTCTCTGTGCTTAACATCAATGCACTGTCGAACGCAGTCAAGCCCGTGGCAATTCCCGGTGATCTGATGTCCGTGCAGATTGTCCGACCGGGCAAGGAACATGGGCAGGGACTCGCTTATCTGGACGACGGTACGATGATCGTTGTGGACGGCGGCTTCCGCTGTATGAATGAAGTGGTCCCTGTCGAGGTGACATCGGCGCTTCAAACCGCAGCCGGGCGAATGATTTTTGCAAAAATGGTGCGGTGATGGATGCACCTTGGGAGGCATGTATGGTAAGTGTAGTTTTTCCGGCGGCAGGGCAAGCGCATCGGATGCAGGTCGGTCTCAACAAGGTGTTTTTAACCCTTGCGGGAAAGCCGATGCTGTTGCGGACGCTGCTGACTTTTTCCAAGGTTCCGGCTGTCGGTGAACTGATTATTGCCGTCGGTGCCGATGAGGTAGAGGCGGTCAAAGGGCTTCTCAGTCACGTCAAGGGACTTGCTCCCTGGCGTGTCGTCGAGGGCGGCACGGAGCGTCAATACTCTATCCGCAACGGACTTGCGGTTGTCTCGGAGGAAGCGGATCTTGTTCTCGTCCACGATGCAGCACGACCGCTCATCCGCCGCGAGACCATCGAGAAGCTGATCCGTGTCGTACGTGCAGAGGGAGCAGCGATTGTTGCTGTTCCAGAGAAGAATACGATCAAGATTGCTGCTGAGGATGGCACTGTCTCTGCGACGCCGCCGCGCAGAGCGCTCTGGCAGGTGCAGACACCACAGGGATTTCACAAGGAGATCCTGCTTGAAGCCAATCGGCGTGCCGATGCGGACGGTTTTCTCGGGACGGATGATGCGAGCCTTGTCGAGCGCATCGGCGTTCCTGTTCACATCGTTCAAGGTGAATACAGCAACATCAAGGTGACAACACCTGAGGACATGGTGGTCGCAGAGGCGATCCTGCGCAATGATATGGGTGCGGGGGAACTGATGAAGACCGCTGTGCATGAGGCAAAGCGGCTGCTCGGCGGTGTTGTCCGCCGGCGCAAGGGGGATGGCGTATGACCAGAGTCGGCATCGGCTATGATGTGCACCGTCTTGTGGAGGGGCGCAAGCTCATCCTCGGCGGTGTCGATGTACCGTATGAAAAGGGGCTGCTCGGACATTCAGATGCGGATGTCCTGCTCCATGCAATTTCGGATGCGCTCCTCGGCGCGGCAGCACTCGGGGATATCGGACAGCATTTCCCTGATACGGATGCGCGCTATGCGGGAGCAGAAAGCGGCACACTGCTTTCCGAGGTAGTGCGCCTCGTGCAGACTGAAGGCTATGCCATCGGCAATGTGGATGCCTGTATCGTAGCACAGGCACCGAAACTAATGCCTTATATTCCTGCGATGCGTGAAAATATTGCAGGCAGGCTGGGGGTTGCTGTCTCCAATGTTAATGTCAAGGCAACGACGGAGGAGCGTTTAGGGTTTACAGGCGCGGGCGAAGGAATGTCCGCCTATGCCATTGCAGGCATAGAACGAGTCTAATATATAGGAGGGATTCATATGGCAAATCAGCTGAAGGAACTTTTGGGGCTGGATGTTCCCATCCTGCAGGGCGGTATGGCGTGGATTTCGGAGGCGAACCTTGCTTCTGCGGTATCCAATGCGGGCGGTGCGGGCATCATTTCGACGGGCGGACGCACGACGGAGTACACACGCAATGAAATTCGCCGCTGCCGCAGTCTGACCGACCGTCCGTTCGGTGTCAACATCATGCTCATGGCGCCGAACAAGGAAGAGATCGTGGACGTAATCTGTGAGGAGAAGCCGGCGTTTGTCACGCTCGGCGCAGGCAATCCCGTTCCGTATTTTGAGAAGCTTCATGCTGCCGGGGTCAAGGTCATTCCCGTCGTACCGAGCGTAAAGCTCGCAAAGCGCGTCGAGGAAAAGGGTGCCGATGCCATCGTCGTCGAGGGCATGGAGGCAGGCGGGCACATTGGCGTCCTCTCGACGATGCCGCTGATGGAGCAGGTCATCCCCGAGGTCTCACTGCCTGTGGTCATGGCGGGCGGCTTCGGCGACGGACGCGGACTTGCTGCGGCTCTGCTTATGGGAGCGGCCGGCGTTCAGATGGGAACGCGCTTCCTCGTCGCGGAGGAGTGTGTTGTCCATCCGAATATGAAGGAAAAGCTGATCGCAGCGGTGGACACGGATACCATCGTGACGGGCATCACCATTGGCGGCGCAGTGCGCGGCATCAAGAACAAGTTCGCCGAGGACTTCGTCGCGCTTGAGTACTCGGGCAAGGCGACGAAGCAGGAGCTCCTCGACCGTGCGACAGGCACGAACAAGCTGGCGGCGGTCGACGGCGATGTTGTAAACGGCATGATGCAGGCGGGTGAGACACTGACGCTGCTGCGCAAGGTCGAGCCGGTCAAGACCATCATCGACGACATTGTACGTGAGGCGCGTGAGACGCTTGCCCGCGCACAGTCGATCACAGTCTGAGAGGTAAGATGGGGGAATGGGAACCGACGAACTGACACGGATTCATGAACTCGCGAAACGTGTCACGCTGCTCGAGAAGATGGTACTGCGTCAGCAAAGCCGTATCGACGAACTGACGCAGGTACTTGAGGCGCAGCACGCTGCAGGGGCGTCAACACGCCCTGCGCAGGAGAGGGAAGATGCGAAGGAACGTGCCGCACAGGAAGAGGCGGCACGCTCCGTTCCATCGGTGAGCGATCTCCTCGATGAGGAGATGAAGCGCGAGCTGGCACGTGCCTATACGGGAACGCAGCCCTCAAAGCCTCCCGAGAAGAAACTGGAAAAACCGCCGAATGCCATGCAGCGTGCGGCCGGCAGCTACGCGCGTGCCGGCGGCGGCAGGGAGTCGGCGGTCAACGATCAGGCAAAGCAGACGGAAGCCACACGCAAAAAGACCGCCGCGGCGACGCTGGCGGGGATTCCGCAGCATGAGCTGCGCGAGCGAACCCCTGAGGAGCGGACGGCGGACTTCGTGCGGGACTATAATGCCCTCTATGATGTGCCGGGAACAATGTTCCAGAAGAAGAAGGCACAGGACGATTTCATCCGAGACTATGAGGTGCAGGGGATGCGCTGTACGAATATGCAGCTGCGTCACAGCCGCCCCGAGCTTGAGCCGCGCTTTGTCGCTGTGACGCCGACGCGGGATGCGGACTACTGGGGCATGCCGCTCGGCAATAATCTCTTTGCCGTTGTGCCGAATCCCTTTCTCGTTTACGGCGAGGAGATGCATACGGCGGGCGGGATGCGCGAGGCATTCAACTCGAACTATCGTCTGGGGAATACCTATGGACGGTTCACGATCAAAGAGGCGGCGATCTTCCAGTTCGGTACGATCGGCAAGGTGTTTCGGCGCGGTCAGTTAGAGGCGGAACAATAAAAAACGGCAGATCACTGCCGTTTTTTATTCCCGTACCTGCCGTCCTGCCCCGGCTCCGTCGATGGCGACCGCAACTTTTGCCTCGGTAAAGGTCTTCATATCGTTCATGATATGGAGGGCGGCGCGGACGATTTCAAGACCGAAGATGCCGACGATGCCGGCGGGGGCATTGATCTCCGCTGTGATCATCTCGGGCAGGAGATGGAGGACATAGTGGGTAAGGGCTGGGCTTGTCACACAGTACTCCCGCAAAACGTGGTCAGTCGCCGCATCCCCCGGGAGAACGAGTGCACCGCCCTCTGCCGCTGCACAAAGTGCCGTACGGACAGCTGGTGCGTCACTCCCCATGCTGCCGATGATGAGGAGCGGATGGTCGGCGGCGACGGCGTGCATGGCGGCGTGACACTCCGCGTTTTCCATCGCTGTAGGGAACAGGTATACGTCAATATCACGCACTGCTGTCATGGCGGAGATGATGGCGTGGCGTTCGGGGGGCAGTTCCTCTCCGCCAGAGAGAAGGCAGAGTGCTGCCCTGCTGTTTGACGGCAGACGAATTTTCCCCGTGATTCCTGCAAGCTGTACCGCGATGTGCTCAAGGAACCCGAGACTGTGAATCGGCTTTGTGAGATTGTCGAGACGGTACTGTGCCGCATCCATCACCGTGCGGTTTGGCGCGGGGATGTCGTATGTATTTTCCCCAGTTGCTGAGGAGGCAGGGAGTGTCCTGTGCGGCGGCAGGAGAAAGGGCTCGCAGCAACGCGGTGAAGCGTCCGTCGCCGCCCATGCCCTGAGCATCAGCTCCAGCACCCGCAGGGCAATCGACGATCCCGCCGCCTCGCTCAGGCGGATGTCGAGCCGCAGCATGGGCGTGAGCCCCAGATGGCGCAGTGCGTGGGGCTGAGAATGCTCTGTCAGTGATGCGTGGGACGCGAGCAGCGCGTGCACGCAGTTCGGTGCAATGGCGTGCGCGATAAGTGCCGCTGATGTCGTATTTGCGCCGTCCAGAACAACCAGAATGCGATGTGCGGCGGCACCGAGGATGATGCCCGCGATGCAGCCAAGTTCGAAGCCGCCGACCTTGGCGAGTACGTCGATGCCGTCCTGCGGGTTGGGCTGATTGACGGCGAGCGCATGTCGCACAATCTCCACTTTGTGACGCAGACGCGCATCCGAGATATTTGCCCCGCGCCCTGTGACCTCCTCAGGGGTGAGGCGGAGGATGGCGGCGGTGATGGCGGCACTCGATGTTGTGTTCGAGATTCCCATCTCGCCGGGCAGAATGCAGCGGTCGCCGTGTGCAGCACAGTCCTCCGCGAGACCGATCCCCGTCTCGATTGCCTGTATTGCCTGTGCGTGCGTCATGGCAGCACCCTTGGTCATGTTTGCCGTCCCGCGTGCAATGCTGCGGTGAAGCAGGTCGGGGATTCCCGCCGTGTCGGCATTGACGCCGAGATCGGCAACGCAGAGACGGGCGGGGACGTAGTTGGCGACGGCGTTTGCCGCGCCGCCTCGTGCCATCAGATAGTTGCACATCATGTTCAGCGTCGTCTCAGGTGGGTACGCACTGACGCTCTCGGCAGCAACACCATGATCGGCACAGGAGATGACGACACTCGTCTGCGGCGGGGCAGGATGGCGTTCACCCGTCAGTGCAATATAGCGTGCGAGGGCATCGCCGAGCTGCCCGAAATGAATCCCGCTGCGCGTGCAGAGGGCAGCGGTCACGCGGCGGGCGAGCGTATCATCGGGCACTGTGATGGCAGCGATGGTCTTTTGCAGGAGCTTCATGCGTTCTTTTTCTCCTTTTCCATGCGCTTCAGGGAGAGCCCGATGCGACCGCGCTCCTCATCAAGGCTGATGACCATGACGTCGAGCGTGTCCCCGACGGACAGAACATCAAGCGGATGGCGTACACGGTGACAGCTCATCTCCGAGATGTGGAGAAGTCCTGCCTGTTTCAGCCCAATGTCGATAAATGCGCCGAAGTCCGTGATGTTGCGGACGGTTCCGCGCATGATGGTACCGACGGCGAGGTCGGAGAGCTTGACGATATTCTGCCGCGTGAGCGGTGCGGGAAGATCCTTGCGCGGGTCGCGTCCCGGACAGGCGATTGCCTTTAGAATATCTGTAACGGTTGGAACGCCTGCATGGAGCTTCTGTGCCAGTGCCTGCGGACTGCTTTGTGCAGTTTTGCACGCCAATGCGGGAAACTTTGTGCGGTCGCCGAGATCACTCTCCTTTGCGCCGAGTTCGGCGAGAATACGGCGGGCAAGTTCATAGGATTCGGGGTGAATGGCGGTACTGTCAAGCGGCGTTTCACCGTCATGGATGCGCAGAAATCCGGCGCATTGGGTGAATGCAGCATCGCCAAGGCGCGGGACGCTGTGCAGGGCAGCGCGGTTTTTGAAGCGTCCATGTTTATTGCGATAGGTCACGATGTTCTTCGCAACTGCCGTATTAATGCCTGCGATACGCTTGAGGAGTGCCGGTGAGGCAGTGTTCAGATCAACGCCCACATGGTTGACAGCATCCTCGACGGTGGCGTCGAGGGTATCCTTCAGTTCCTTCTGGCTGACATCGTGCTGATACTGCCCAACACCGATTGCCTGCGGATCAATTTTGACAAGCTCCGCCAAGGGATCCTGTACACGCCGCGCGATGGATACGGCACCGCGTATCGTTACGTCGTAGTCCGGCAGTTCCTCCTTTGCCAGCGCGGAGGCAGAGTAGACCGATGCACCTGCCTCGTTTGTGATGAGATAGCGTACATTGCTCCATCCATTCTTGTGAATCAGTGCCGAAATGAACTGTTCCGTTTCATAGGATGCCGTACCATTGCCGATGGAGATCAGCGTGATGCCATATGCAGTGACGAGTTTTTCCACCATCTTTGCCGCTGCCGCACGTGCGCCGTCACTCTGTGTCACCTGGATCACGCCGCTGTCGAGCACATTTCCTGTCGCGTCGACAACGGCCATTTTACATCCCGTGCGGTAACCGGGGTCAAGTCCGAGTACCGTATGCCCTGCGAGCGGCGGCTGCAGAAGGAGCTGACGCAAATTGTGCCCAAAAATGCGGATTGCCTTTTCTTCTGCATAGGCGGTTAGGCCGGCGCGCAGTTCGCGCTCCAGTGCAGGGACAAGAAGACGCTTATAGCCGTCCTCTACAGCAGCGTGCAGTTCGTCGGTGAAAATTGATGGATGCTTATGGATGTGCCGATCAATCCATGTTATGTTTTCTTCATGATCGATGCTGATGCGGACGGACAGGCAGCCTTTTCTCTCCCCGCGGTTTATGGCGAGAATGCGGTGCGAGGGAAGCGTACGGGCAGGCTCTCTGTAACCATCATACATGGCAAAGGTGCCGGCATCCTCTGCCTCGTGATGGAGTGTTGTTTCAAGGATGGCGCTGCGTTTGAAATTCTCACGTATGCTGCGGCGTACGCCTGCCTCGTCCATGATGATCTCGGCGAGAATGTCACGTGCACCTGCAATCGCGTCAGCAGAGGAAGGAATGTTCTTTTCCGCATCGATGAAGGCAGCCGCATATTCTTCGATGCTTCCTTTTGTCTCACGCTGCAGCAGCATGGCATCGGCAAGCGGGGCAAGCCCTCGTTCACGTGCGATGGAGGCACGCGTGCGTTTTTTTTGCTTATAGGGACGGTAGAGGTCCTCGAGCGTCTGGAGTTTTTCGGCCGTATCAATTGCTGTGCGCAGGTCATCTGTCAGCTTGCCCTGTTCCTCGATGTGCGCAAGGATTTCCTCCTGGCGTTTGACGAGATTACGAAGATACGTCAGACGCTCTTCTATGCGGCGCAGCAGTTCATCTTCAATGGAGCCTGTTGCCTCCTTGCGGTAACGTGCGATAAAGGGAATCGTATTGCCGTTGTCGAGAAGTGTGATGACGGATTCCACCTGTTTGGGACGAATGGACAATTCTTTTGCTATGGCTGCGGGAATATCGGAAATGCGCATGCTGTCCAGCCTTTCTCAATTTAATATATGCCATTATAACACGATTTTTTTATGGACAGGAATAAATTACTGTTCCCATCGTATGATGAAGAAAGAAAAGGGAAGAAGGGACTATTGACATGAGTTTTGAGATAGAGTATTATAATACATAAATAATAATGATTTTAGATTTTTTGAAATGGGAAATAGGAATAATTATGCGTGAACGAACAATGCTGACCGTCGGTGAGGTAACAGATATTCTTCGCCGAAATAAAAAAAAGGTTACCCCTCAGCGGCTTGCCGTCTATGCGGCACTGGCGCAGACGACGGAACATCCGACAGCAGAGACGCTGTATAAGGAACTGCGTCCGAACTATCCGACGATGAGTCTCGCTACGGTGTATAAATCCCTCGATGCGTTTTGTGAGATTGGAATTGTACGTGAACTGAATGTGGGTGAGGAGGCGTTTCGTTATGATGCGGACATATCCCAGCATCCGCATGTGCGGTGTATCTCCTGTGATACAGTTGCCGATGTACCGATATCCTCGATTCCTTCGTTGGATAAGAACGTGGCATCTGTGACCGGATATCACATTGTTTCTCAGCAGATGTATTTCTTTGGCTATTGTCCGACCTGCCAGAAAAAAATATAACAATATAAAATTGAAACGTCCTCCGCAATCTGCCAAATGAGGTGGTCAATCTGCGGAGGACGTTTATTTTGTTCATGATCTGTCAACGTCGATTTCGACGGGCAAGAATACGGATAACCTTTGCCCCTGTACTTTTAATTTTTCGTATCGGTGCGACGCGTGTTGTCGTTTTTGGACGAATCTCTGACGATGAGCGGAAATCGCCGCGGCGCAGATGGGTGCTCTTCATTTTGTCCGGCTGGAAGATCCTGCGCATTGCATGGGTAACGGGATCGAGCGATACGTTCTCCTGACAAAGGTAGATGTCAAGTGATGCATGCCGAAGGTCAGGATGTACGTGGACAGCAATGTGCCCGTCCGGGAGGAGTGCCAGCAGAGAGATGTGTCCGCTGTTCTGCTTGCTGCTGATGATCTGCAGAGGGGTAAGGTTCAGCGTGCGGAGCGCTTCGGAGACGCTTTCCTGCAGAGTCTGCACACTGCCGCACCGATCGCCTTTGCAGTCGTAAAAATCCACGGTCAGCAGCCTCGATTGAATGTCCATCTGCTATCGTCTCCTCTTAACAGTGTTCCCTTGAGAAATCGCCGAGTTTATCAGCGAGTCCTTAAATTTATTATAGAGGAAACATAGGTCGTACGTCAAGGAATCCGGGAAGATTGTCCGAACTGCTATGCATGGGAAGAAAAGGGGATGAATATCGCTCTTTCCAAATAAAATCTCATGGAAAAAAATACCTTCTTATGCTATACTGATTCTGCACGTCTGTCGGCAGGAAAACTCTGTGCATATATTTGCCCAGGGAAAGAACCGGTCAAAGAACGGACTTATACAATGCTGCTTATTTTGCGGAAGGAGACTCCATTTACAATGTTTGGTCTTTTTGGTGGACATGATATGGGGATTGACCTCGGGACGGCAAATACGCTGGTTCATGTCAAGGGTCGCGGAATTGTTTTGCGTGAGCCCTCGGTGGTTGCGATAAAGAATGATACAGGCGATGTTCTCGCGGTGGGCGAGGAAGCGAAACAGATGATCGGCCGCACACCGGGGAATATCGTTGCGATTCGCCCGATGAAAGACGGCGTCATTGCCGATTTTGATGTGACACAGGCGATGCTGAAGTACTTCATCCGCAAGGCAATGCGTTCGAAGTCGTTCGTTCGGCCGCGTGTTGTGGTCGGTGTCCCTTCGGGGGTCACCGAGGTGGAGAAGCGTGCGGTCATTGACGCAGCGCAGCAGGCAGGGGCACGTGAGGCTTATCTCATTGAGGAACCGATGGCTGCAGCGATCGGTGCGGGGCTCCCTGTCGAAGAGGCGACGGGAAGTATGGTCGTTGATATCGGCGGCGGCACGACGGAGATTGCGGTAATCTCGCTCGGCGGGATTGTGACGAGCCGTTCCATT
>ERZ773063.1607-NODE-1607-length-13098-cov-8.353063_pt1 | contig 13098 bp, 11 predicted proteins | sample MGYA00580625_ERZ773063 | MGnify/ENA primary metagenome ERZ773063 (study PRJEB29015, sample SAMEA2738022) | human oral metagenome | biome: human oral; feature: human-associated habitat; material: dental | place: China | collected 2042 ...
TCGGGGCGGGACCCGCCGGGGCGAAGGAGAGCCGGGCGGGGCGACACCGATCACGCTTGTGCGCGCGGCGGGCGTGGCACGGGCCGCGCCGTGCCCTGTCCGTGGCAGTATGGGCGCGTCCGCGCGCATACGGCTCGCAGTAACCGAAGGAGCAGCAGTGCCGAAGAGCAGCAGGGGGGTGGCGCCGATGGGCGACGCCTCGCGCCAGTTGCGCATCGGCATTATGGGCGGCACCTTCGACCCGATTCACCACGGGCATCTCGTCGCGGCCTCCGAGGTCCAGTACGCCTTCGGGCTCCATGAGGTCGTCTTCGTGCCGACCTGGAATCAGCCCTTCAAGAAGAATCGGCGCGTCACCCCGGCGGAGCACCGCTACCTCATGACAGTCATTGCCACCGCCCCGAATCCGCATTTCACCGTCTCCCGCGTGGATATCGACCGCGGTGGCACGACGTACACGATCGACACGCTTCACGACGTTATCGCCGAGTATCCTGGTGCCGAGCTTTACTTCATCACCGGAGCCGACGCCCTGGCGCAGATCCTGACGTGGAAGGACAACCAGAAGATCTTCGACCTGGCCCACCTGGTTGGTGTCACGCGTCCCGGGCATGTCTTAACGGATACCGGCCTGCCTGAGGATACTGTGTCGTTGGTGGAAGTACCTGCGATGACGATCTCGTCCACGGACTGCCGCAGTCGGGTCGCCCAAGGTATTCCCGTCTGGTATCTCGTGCCCGACGGCGTCGTCCAGTACATCCGCAAGTACGGTCTTTACCGCACGGTTGAGCGTTCGGCATCGACGACGTCGATGACCGCTCGTGTCGCACGGGAGCAGTCCCTGAGGAAGGAGAACGACGGTGAGTGATCCCACCGACGTCAACCAGAGCCAGTCTGACGCCGCAGATGATCGCACCGGCACTCGTCGCAGCCGCCGGGCGATGCGGCAGGCCGAGCGCGCTGCCGAGCGCGAGGCCATCCTGACCGGGCAGCAGCCTCTTCTGACCCGACGGGAGCTCAAGCGCCTGCGCCAGGAGGCCGCGGCGCTGCGCGCAGCCGTCGCCTCGGGTGAGATCACCCCCGAGCAGGCCAAGGCGCTGCAGGACCCGCTGGCCGAGCAGCCCAGGATCGGGTCCCCCAGCCTTGAGGCTGCAGGGAGCCACGCCGCCCCCTCCAGTCCGCGGAGCCCGGAGACCGGCGAGCCTGCGGCTCCTCCTGCGTCCCGCGGTGAGGGTCTGCTCGACGCCCCGGGACGGCGCGTCCCGGGCAGCCCGGCCGTCCCCGCGTCGTCGTACGACGAGGCGGAGGCCGCACGCGTGCTGCAGGCCCCCAGCCGGCCCCTGACGGCCGGCACCTCCGGGACGGGGGTGCTGGACGGTCCGGCGGCGCCCCTGTCCGGGGCCCGGATGACCGGCGGCGAGCCCGAGGCCTCGCCCGCGAGTCCGGCGACGTCGCCGGTGCCGTATGTCGGCGAGGGCGAGCCGGATGCCTGGCGGTCGCCCTCCTACACGCCCGAGCCCTCCTACACGCCCGAGCCTGCGGTGCGGACTCCGGCGCCATCGGCCCCCAGCCCCGTTGCCGGGCCCGCATTCGGGCAGGGGCCGGTTCCCGGCGGACCGGGCGGCGCGGCGGCGCCCTTCACCCCCGGTGCCGGGATCGCGTCCGGGCCCGAGGGGGCCTTCGGCGAGCCGGCGCCGCAGGTCGCCAACGCCTCGCTGTCCGATGACGACATCGAGGACATCTCCGCCCAGCCGACCGGTGTGATGAATGCCGTGGAGACCTCGGCGCTCTCGCCTCTCCCATCGGCCCCCCCGGCGGGTGAGCCGGCCGTCCTGCCTGAGCGACGATCGCTTTTCAACCGCGACGCCTCGGCGGACGTCAGGGCGGATGACTCCGCCCCGGCTCCCTCGGGAGACGCCTACGAGCCCGGGGACTCCGCCCCGGCCCCCTCGGGCGCTGACGCCTACGGCGCGCCCGGGAGCGCGGATGCCGGAGGCCCGCCCGAGTGGGCCGCGCAACCGGTTGCCGGAGGGCCGCCCCGTCGCCCCACCGTGAGGATCCCCAACGCGGCTCAGGGCGTGCGCACGGTCGACACCAATACCGGCGAGCTCAGCGAGGTGCGCCCCGTTGACGACGAGTTCGACGGCATCGACAACCCCCAGTGGCGCATTCTGCGGCCCGAGGGAGCTCAACCGCCGCAGGCTCCCGAGGAGCCTCAGGCGCCGGTCGGCGAGGAGCCCGCTCCCGCGCCCGCATTCACCCCGTACGAGCCCATGCCCGAGCCGGCGGCGGCGCCCGACCCGCAGCTCTCCGAGCGCCCTGGCGCGACTGCGCCCGCCGGCTCGGAGGCGGGCTGGAGCGCGCCCGCCCCGGCGACGTCTCCGATGAGCCCGGTATCCGAGCCGCCGAAGACGTCGAAGATGGGCAAGATCCTGCTCATCGCCCTCATCGCCTTGGTGGTGGTGGTCGTCGCTCTCGTGGTCCTTGGCGTCGTGTGGTTCCTCCTCAACCGTGAGGGCGGCAGCTCGGCAGGCGCTCTCGAGTCCGTTCCCACCTGGACGTCGCTGCTGGATTGCTAGGCTGACGGGCTGGAGCCCATCGTCCGACTTCAAGGAGTCCCGTGCCCGCCACTGACCACGCTGTCGCCCTGACCCGTGCCGCCGCTCGTGCCGCCGCGCAGAAGAAGGCGGACAACATCATTGCGATCGACGTCTCCGAGCGACTCGCCTTGACCGACGTCTTCCTCATCCTCTCGGGCGACAACGACCGCCAGGTACGAGCGCTCGTCGACGCGATCGCCGAGGCCATGCTCAAGGCCGGGGCCAGGCGCAGGCAGTGCGAGGGGCTTGAGGAGGCCAGCTGGGTGCTCATCGACTACTCCGACATCGTCGTCCACGTCCAGCAGGCCGAGGCCCGCGAGTACTACGCGCTGGAGCGCCTGTGGAAGGACTGCCCGCGCATCGATCTGCCCGAGGATGCTCTGGCCCCGGCCGACGCCGCGAGCTGAAGGGCCCGTCCATGACGCGTCTCGTCCTGTGGCGGCACGGCCAGACCGATTACAACGTCGCCGGCAGGGTCCAGGGACGTGTCGACATCCCCCTCAATGAGGCCGGACGCGCCCAGGCCGCGTCGGCGGCCCCGGGGCTGGCGGCCCTGGGGCCGACCGTGATCGTCTCCTCGCCCCTGCGGCGCGCTCGGCAGACCGCCGAGGCGCTGTCGGCTGTGACCGGTGTGGACGTGCGCATCGATCACGGCCTCGTGGAGCGGTCCTTCGGCATGTGGGAGGGACTGGGACGCGCCCGGATCGAGGAGGGCTGGCCGGAGCAGTTCGCCGTGTGGCGGGCCGGCGGGGACCCCGCGGGCGTCGGGGTCGAGACCCGCGGCGCCGCCGCCGCCCGGGTGGGGGCCGCATTGGAGCGGATCGCCGCGGCAGTCGGTGAGGCGACGGTCGTCGTCGTCGCGCACGGTGCGGCCATCACCCTGGGGGCGACCCGTCTGCTGGGCCTCGATCCCTCCGCGTGGTTCGGGCTGCGCGGCCTGGACAACTGCCACTACGCGGTGCTCGGCAGCACCGGGCGGTCCCCGGGATGGAGGCTCGAGCGCTGGAACAGCGGTGAGGAGCGGAACGGCTCGGGGGCCGGCGGGGCGCTCGGCGGGTTCCTGTCCTGAGCCCTGACTGAGCCCTGGCCCCGGCCGGGACGACCACGACGGAGGGTACAGGGGGGGTGAGGTACCGCACGCGAGACGGATTTGCCCGGGGGGCGCGGACTCCATACACTTATTCCCGTCGCGGACAGGGCGACGCCCGAAAAGGGGCTATGGCGCAGTCGGTAGCGCGCTTCCATGGCATGGAAGAGGTCGGGGGTTCGAATCCCCCTAGCTCCACTGCACGCAGCTCGAAGTCAATAGCAGTGCAATAATATTTCAAGGGGCTATGGCGCAGTCGGTAGCGCGCTTCCACTTGTGGAAGAGACGGGGGTTCGATTCCTTCTAGCTCCACTCCATTCCAGGTCCACTCCAGTGTCCTCGCTCGCGCAGGTGCGGGCGAGGACACTGTGGTGTCGACGGACCGGTGCGGGCCCCGCCCCGGTCTCCGGCGCCCTCGCCGGCGACGGCCCGGTCGGTGCCCCGGCCCTCGAGATCCCGTCGTGCTGCCGCTGGGCGGCCACCTGGTCGGTTGATCGCGTCCACCGGGCGGACCTTGTGACTGTTCTGGCCGGTCTGCCCCTTGTCCCGCGCGCCTGGCCGGGCTGCCAGGCCCGCTACCGCCTCCGTGCCGGCCGCGGGAGAAAGCGGCGGAGAAAAGTGGGGCGGTGGGGCCGGTACAGGTGTTTCTCACGGCTCAAATAGGGAGAACGGGTTCGGGGGCCCCGCCGCCGGGGCCGTCATGGGTCATCGGCGCAGAACGACACGCGTTCCGGCGCCGAGGCGTATTGTGCGCGATGGACATATGTCGATCTTGTCCGGTATCCCACGTCTGAGGAGAACCATGTCCGGCAATACCGCTCCCGCCGCATCGGGTGTGCGCGAGCTCACAGTACGGGGCGTCGTCATCGGCGGCCTCATCACCCTGGTGTTCACGGCCGCCAACGTCTACCTGGGTCTGAAGGTCGGCCTCACCTTCGCCACCTCGATCCCGGCCGCGGTCATCTCCATGGCGATCCTGCGCGGCTTCCGGGACCACTCCGTGGTGGAGAACAACATCGTCCAGACCATCGCCTCCGCGGCCGGCACCCTGTCGGCCATTATCTTCGTGCTGCCCGGCCTGGTCATGATCGGCTGGTGGACGGGCTTCCCCTACTGGGAGACCGCGCTCGTGACCGCCCTGGGCGGCGTTCTCGGGGTCATGTACTCCATCCCTCTGCGCCGCGCCCTCGTCACCGGATCGGACCTGCCGTTCCCGGAGGGCGTGGCCGCGGCAGAGGTGCTGCGCGTGGGAGACAGCGCCGAGGGCGAGGAGGAGAACAGGCGCGGACTGCTGGTCATCATCGTCGGCGGGCTGGCATCGGCCGGCTTCGCCGCGCTGGCGGCGATGAAGGTCGTGGCCGGCAGCATTGAGCGGACCTTTCGCGTCGGCTCCGGCGGCAGCATGGTCAGCGCCAGCCTCTCCCTGGCCCTCATCGGTGTGGGCCACCTGGTCGGCATCACCGTCGGCATCGCCATGATCGTCGGGCTGGTGATCTCCTTCGGCGTCATGCTGCCGCTGCGCACCGCCGGCCAGATCCCTGCCGGCGGCGACCTCGGCGAGATCGTGTCGGAGATCTTCAGCTCCGACGTGCGCTTCGTCGGAGCCGGGGCCATGGCCGTGGCCGCCGTGTGGACGCTTGCCAAGATCACCCTGCCCATCGCCCGGGGCGTCAAGGAGGCCCTGGCGGCCACCCGCGCCCGAGGCAAGGGGGAGGACATGCCTGTCCACGAGCGCGACCTGTCCATGCGGGTGGTGGCCGGGGTGACCCTGGCCTCGATGCTGCCCATCGGGCTCCTCCTGTGGCTGTTCGTGCGGAGCACGCCCATCGGCCACCACGCGGTCGGCATGGTCGTGGTCAGCATCCTCTTCGTGCTGCTGATCGGTCTGGCTGTCGCGGGCGTGTGCGGCTACATGGCGGGCCTGATCGGCGCTTCCAACAGTCCCATCTCCGGGGTCGGGATCCTCATCGTGATCGCCGCCGCCCTGCTCATCAAGGTGGTGCACGGCGCCCAGGCGCCCGGTCAGGGGGACGCGCTGATCGCCTACACCCTGTTCACCGCCGCGGTCGTCTTCGGAGTGGCCACCATCTCGAACGACAACCTGCAGGACCTCAAGACCGGTCAGCTCGTTAGGGCCACCCCGTGGAAGCAGCAGGTCGCCCTGGTCATCGGCGTCCTGTTCGGCTCGGTGATCATCCCGCCGGTTCTGCACCTGCTCAACACCAGCTTCGGCTTCGCCGGTGCACCCAACGCGACCGACAACGCCCTGGCCGCGCCCCAGGCGGCCCTGCTGTCCTCCCTGGCCAAGGGCGTGTTCGGCGGCGACCTGAACTGGGGGCTCCTGGGCCTGGGCGCGGCGGTCGGCGCGGTCGTGGTCGTCATCGACGAGGTGCTCGGCCGGGCGACGAGGAACCGGATGCACCTGCCGCCGCTGGCCGTGGGCATGGGCATGTACCTGCCGATGGGCCTGACGCTCATCATCCCCGTAGGCGCCGTGGCGGGCCTGCTCTACGACCGCTGGGCGGCGGGGACCGCGGACCCGGAGAGCACCAGGCGGCTGAGCACGCTGGCCGCGACCGGGCTGATCGTGGGCGAGAGCCTGTTCGGCGTGATCCTGGCCGGCATCGTGGCCGCGAGCGGGGAGGAGGACCCGCTCGCCGTAGTCGGCTCCGGGTTCACGACCGTCTCCGAGGCCCTTGGCGCTCTGGTGTTCGCCGGGATGACGCTCGGGCTGTACCTGTGGGTCAGGAGGCTGTCGGTCAGGGCGACGGGCGCCCGCACCCGGGCCTGATCCCCGACCGGGTGCGTCAGACCGAGTCAGGGGCGCCGTCGGTCGGGGGCGCCCGCCGCGAGGTCGTCGGCCAGACGGCCGGCGACCTCGCCGGCGTCGTCGAGGAAGTCGACGAGTGCCGCCACCTGCTCCTCGGACCATCCCGATACGAGTTCCGCCAGCTCCTCGTCCGCCCGCGCGAAGACGGCGGTCAGCCGGTCCACTCCTGCGGCATGGATGCGCACCGAGCGCCGGTCGGTCGCGTCAGGCCGGCGCTCCACCCACCCGCCCACCTCCAGCCGCCTGAGCACGCCCGTCATGGTGGCCAGGTGGGTGCGGGTGCGCCGGGCGAGCTCGGTGGGGGTCAGCGGCCCCTCCCGGTGGAGAACGTCGAGCACGGCGAGGTCCGCGTCCTTGATGCCGAGCGCGCTGCCGACGGCGCGGTTGCTCATGGACAGGGCGCTGCCCAGCCGGCGCAGGGCGAGGATCATCCGCAGCTGCGGCGAGTCGGACACGTTGACCATGACGCTCCAGCTCCTACGAGTCATGTACTATATGAGAGTCATAGTAAGCGGCCGGAGGCGTAGTGGGCGCGCCGGCTCGCGGCGACAAGGACGAGGGTGTTCCGATGGTTCGAATGATTGAGTACCGACGCTTCGGTGGCCCCGAGGTCATGGAGATGGTCGAGGCCCCCGAGCCCGTGCCCGGGGTCGGGCAGGTGCGTGTGGCGGTCAAGGCGGTGGGTCTCAACCCCGTGGACTGGAAGATCGTCTCCGGCATGATGGGGGGCGACGGCCCGCAGCGGCCCCAGGGCGTGGGGCGCGACTACGCAGGCGTCGTCGACGCCGTCGGCGAGGGCGTCACCTCCGTGGCGGTCGGGGACGAGGTCCTGGGAACCATGCACGTCGCCCCGGGGAGCGGACCGGGCGGCGGGACGCTGACCGAGCGTCTCGTCGTCGAGGCGGACTCGGTCGTGCGCAAGCCCGCGGCCCTGAGCCCCGTGCAGGCGGCCGCGCTCGGGGTCGTCGTCGAGGCGGCGTCCGGAGGGCTGCGCACGCTGAAGGTCTCCGACGGCGACGTGCTCGTGGTCAGCGCCGCCTCGGGCGGCGTCGGCTCGATGGCGGTGCAGCTCGCCGTCCACAGGGGCGCCACCGTCATCGGCATTGCCGGTGGGCACAGCCTGGACTACGTCCGCTCCCTGGGCGCCGTCGCGGTCGCCTACGGCGAGGGCCTGGAGGCCCGGGTCCGCGCGGCGGCGCCGTCGCCGGTGACCAAGCTGCTCGACTGCCACGGCCCGGAGTACGTCGACCTCGCGGTGGCGCTGGGCCTGGCCCCCGAGGCCATCGCGACCATCGTGCCCGCGCAGTCCTCCCTCGACAAGGGGGCCCAGTTCACCGGTGGGCGCGACGCGCGGCCCGAGGACCTGGGCCGGGCGGCCGCCCTCGTGGCCGACGGCACCATGAAGGTGACGATCGCCCGCGTCTACCCCTTCGACGCCGATTCCGTGCGGCAGGCCTACACCGAGCTGCGCGGCGGACACGTGCGCGGCAAGCTCGTCGTCGAGATGCCCTGAGCCGCCCCGAGGGCCGATGGGCGCCGACCGCATCCACCGGCGCAGGGCGTGGTTTGATTGGGCGCATGAGCGGTACCGACCAGTCTTCCCCCACATCCGATTCCGCGTCCGAGCGCAGGCTCGCCGAGGTGATCGCCGGGCACTTCATCGGTGCCCAGGTGGTGGAGACCGACGGCGTCCAGGTCGTCAGGCTCGGCGAGGGGCTGCCCGTCATCGAGTGCTCCATCGACGGATGCCAGGACGCTCCGCCGTACGGCGTGTTCATCTTCCTGACCATCAAGGGCGGCGCGCTCGGGGAGTCGGGAGCCCTGGTCACCGCCAGCGGCTACGGCCCGAGCATCGAGCACGCCCTCATAGTGGCCGGGTGCAACTGGGCCTGCGCCTTCGGACCCGTCCTGCTCACCGGGATCGGCCGCCCCGACCTCATCAACACTCAGGATCCCGACGTCGAGCAGCTCGAGACGGTCCTGGACGGACGGCGGTACCGCGTCGCGGTTGGCCACCTCGATCGTTGGACCGGCTCGGCGGAGGACGTGAGGACCTACCGGCAGCGCCTGGGCGGCTCCCGGGCCCTGACGACACGGGTGCTTGACAGCGGCACCGTCCCCGCGCCGAGGACCGATCGCGTCGTCGCGCTCGGCTGCTTCCTCGCGGCGGGTCCGACGCCGCTGGCCGAGGTCAAGCTCGGGGCGGCCGACTGGCCCGCCGCTCGGGCCGTGCTCGACACCATCCCGCCGGAGCCCGGCGGCACGCGGATGCTGCGCGAGTGGGCGCTGCTGACCCCGCTCGAGCCGGCGCCCGCACTCACCCGCGACGGCCTGCAGCGCACCCTCGACCTGCTGCGCGCCTGCGCCGACAACCCGATCAGCGAGGCCGGCTGGTGCGGCGCCCGCCACCACGGCATGCGGCTGGGAGAGACGGACCCCGGCGCCGCGAGCCTCGGGCTGCCCGAGGAGATGACCCGGTTCCTGAGCACGATCGCCGCCAGCGGGGCGGGCCCCGGCTACGGCCTTGAGCCCCGGCCTCTCGCCGAGGGGTGGTGGCACCTGGCCGACGCCGGCTGCGGGGCCCAGTGGGTCCTCCAGCTCGCCGACGGCGCCGTGTGGCTGGACTCGCGCGCCTGCGACGACGGCTTCCAGCTCGCGGCCCCCGGCTTCCTGGCCTGGTACGAGGCCTGGCTGGACAACGCGATCCGCGGGGCGGGCCCTTTCGCCCGCTGGGAGTACCGGGTCGACGCCGTCTACAAGATGCTCGTCGACGCCGCGCAGAAGAAGGGGGTCGACAGGCTGCCCGAGACCGTCACGAGGGTCAAGATCCACTCGCCCGAGGGCGAGCCCATCGGCCCCTGCCATGCCTGCGAGGAGACCTACACCCGCTTCGGGGTGCCCCCCACGGTGTTCACGACTGCGCCGTGAGGCGTCGGAGCCGGCAGGCGCGCCGGCCCCCGCCGCCGCTTTCGGCAACGGCCCGCCGGGCGCCGGAACGGGTCGAATATCCGCCGATGATCCGCCTCGGGCTCGCCGCTCCTCCTATATCCTACGGACCGTACTGATCAGAAGACTCTCAGGAGGCTGTCATGAGCCGGACGGACCGGGTGGCATGCGGGATCGACATCGGCGGGTCGGGCGTCAAGGGCGCCCTCGTCGACCTGGAGACCGGTGAGTTCGTGGGCGAACGCGTCCGCATCGACACCCCCCGGCCCTCCACGCCCGAGGCCGTCGCCGAGGTGTGCCGGCAGATCATTGAGCGGCTGGGTGTCGAGCCCGATGTGCCCGTGGGGATCACCTTCCCGGCTCCGATCGTGCACGGGAGCGTCCGCTTCATGGCCAACCTCGACAAGTCCTGGGAGGGCGTGGACGTCAACGAGCTCATGACGCGCGTCCTGGGCCGGCGCTCCTACGCGCTCAACGACGCCGACGCCGCAGGCCTGGCCGAGGTCGCCTACGGCGCCGCCAAGGGGGTGCGCGGCACCGTCATCGTCACCACGCTGGGCACCGGCATCGGCTCGGCCGTCATCGTGGACGGCACCCTGGTGCCCAACACCGAGCTCGGCCACCTGGAGATCGACGGCCACGACGCCGAGACCCGCGCCTCCTCCGGGCAGAAGACGCTCCAGGACCTGTCGTGGAAGAGGTGGGCCAGGCGGCTGCAGCGCTACTACTCCCACGTCGAGATGCTCTTCTCCCCGGACCTGTTCGTCGTCGGCGGGGGAGTGTCGAAGAAGCATGAGAAGTTCCTGCCGCTGCTCGACCTGCGCGCCCCGATCGTGCCAGCCGCCCTGCTCAACACCGCCGGCATCGTCGGCGCCGCCTGGCAGGCCTCCCGGGCGGAGTAGCCGGCGTCTCGCGACGCGGCCCGGCGCCGCCCTCAGTCCAGTGCGGCTGCGACGGCCAGGCGCAGGGGGTCCTGGAAGCGGGTCTCCCGCTCGGCGGCGGTCATGTCGCCGCGGTGGTCGAGCAGGTGGTCCGAGACGGTGAGCACCGTCAGGGCCCGCTTGCCGTACTCGGCCGCCACCGCGTACAGGACCGCGGACTCCATCTCCACGCACAGCGTCCCGTAGGCCGCCAGGCGCTCGGTCTGGCCCTCGGGGGTGAAGTAGAAGTGGTCGCGGGAGACGATCGTGCCGATGCGGGTGCGCTCGGCGATGCCGGCGGCGACGGCCTCTCGGTAGGCCGCCATGGCCAGGTGGAAGTCGGCGACGGCGGAGAAGCTGATCCCCGGGATGCGCATCTGGTTCATGGCGGAGTCGGTGTGCGCGCCGGTGGCGATGACGACGTCGCCCACCTCGACCTGCTCACTGATGCCGCCCGCAGTGCCCACGCGGATGATGCGCTCGACGCCGAAGCGGGCGAACAGCTCGGTGGCGTAGATGGCCAAGGAGGGCTGGCCCATGCCCGAGCCCATGACACTCAGCGGCTCGCCGTCCACGGTGCCGGTGAAGCCGAGCATCCCGCGCACGTCGTTGACCAGGCGCGGCTCGGTCAGAAGGGACTCGGCAATGCGCCGGGCGCGCCTGGGGTCGCCGGGCATGAGGACGGCGGGGGCGAAGTCGCCGGGCTCGGCGGCGATGTGCGCGGTGGCCATGGGCGTCCTCCAAGGCGAGGGGCGATCGAGCGGACAGGTGGAGCGCGCCGCTGGGGACGCCTGCCGCACCAGTGTGGCACACGCTGGCGCGGCCCCGGCGTCCCGGATTGTGAAACACCTCAATGTCATCGAGTGAGCGGAGTTACGGTGCGCTGGTTCACCGTCCCTGCGTCCGCCTCGCAGGCCGGCGACGCCGTTCCCACGACGCCGCCCCAAGACGACCACATCGCTCATCACCCACAGGGGCTTCACCATGTCCTCCACCCCCACGCCCTCGGCGCCTGCGCGCGAGCAGTGGAGCGGCCAGTTCGGCTTCCTCATGGCCGCCATCGGCTCGGCCATCGGCCTGGGAAACATCTGGCGCTTCCCCGGCGTCGCCTACTCCAACGGCGGCGGCGCCTTCATGATTCCCTACATCGTGGCCCTCCTGGCCGCGGGCGTGCCCGTCCTCCTCCTCGACTACGCCCTGGGGCACCGCTACCGGGGATCCTCGCCGGCCGTCTTCCGGCGCATATCCAGACGGTTCGAGTGGCTGGGCTGGTGGCACGTCGTCGTCTGCTTCATCATCATGACCTACTACGTCGTCGTCGTCGCCTGGGCCCTGCGCTACACCGTCTTCGCCCTGACGACCGCCTGGGGCGATGACGCCTCCGACTTCTTCAGCGACTACATCGGCCTGGGCAGGATCTCCGACGCCGGTACCCCCGCCTACTCCGCCGAGCCGGTCGTCGGCGTCATCGTCCCGCTGCTGCTCGTGTGGGCCTACGGGATCTACGTCGTGGCGCGCGGCGTGCCCAAGGGGGTAGAGCGCGCCAACCGGATCTTCCTGCCCGTCCTGGTTGTGATGTTCCTCATGCTCGTCGTGCGCGCCATGCTCCTGCCCGGCGCCACGGACGGCCTCAACACCCTGTTCACCCCCGACTGGGGCAAGCTGGGCGACTACCGGGTCTGGATGGCCGCCTTCGGGCAGATCTTCTTCTCGCTGTCCGTCGGCTTCGGCATCATGCTGACCTACGCCTCCTACCTCAAGCGCCGCTCCAACCTCGTGGGCACGGGGCTGACGGCGGCCTTCGCCAACTCCTCCTTCGAGCTGCTCGCCGGCATCGGCGTGTTCGCGACCCTCGGCTTCATGGCGCACGTCCAGAACGTCCCGGTCGGCGAGCTCGAGGGCATCACGGGACCGGCCCTCGCCTTCGTGACCTTCCCGACCGTCATCTCCCAGATGCCGGGTGGGCCGCTCTTCGGGTTCCTGTTCTTCGCCTCCTTCACGCTGGCGGGCCTGACCTCCTTCATCTCCATCATCCAGGTCGTCGCGCCCGCGGTCGCCGAGAAGTTCGGCTGGTCCAACGTCACGGCGACCCTGGCCTGCGGCCTGCCCAGCGCCGTCCTGTCCTTCGTGCTGTTCGGCACGTCCTCGGGCCTGTACGACCTCGACGTCGTGGACGCCTACATCAACAACATCGGCGTCGTGGCCTCCGCGATCATCATGTGCGTGGGACTGGGGCTGGTCCTGCGCAGGTTCAAGGTGCTCCGGCGCCACCTCAACGTCGTCTCCGAGACCCGCGTGGTGGGGGAGTGGTGGCGGGTGACGGCGGCGGTCGTCGTGCCCGTGCTCCTGGGGTACATGTTCGTCCAGACCGTGTGGTCCTACGCGCAGGACGGCTACACGTACTCCCGCGGCTTCGAGGCCGTGTTCGGCTGGGGCATGCTCTTCGCGGGCGCGGTGGCCACCGTCGTCCTGACCGCGATCCCCTGGAAGACGCCCGTGGACGACTTCACCCCCATCGACCTGGACGCCTACGAGGAGGTGAAGTGAGATGACCGGTCCCGCGATCACCCTCATGCTTGTCGCCATCGTCATCATCTGGGGCGGTCTAGCCGTCTCGGTCACCGCCCTGGTCGTGCGCGGGCGCCGCGAAGACAAGGACGCCCGCGCCCAGGCGCGCGCGGCCGCCCGCGAGCACCTGCGCCACCCCGGGGCCCC
>ERZ773063.1615-NODE-1615-length-13064-cov-12.722192_pt1 | contig 13064 bp, 15 predicted proteins | sample MGYA00580625_ERZ773063 | MGnify/ENA primary metagenome ERZ773063 (study PRJEB29015, sample SAMEA2738022) | human oral metagenome | biome: human oral; feature: human-associated habitat; material: dental | place: China | collected 2042 ...
GCGGCGCTGGTCGATCAGGCGCGGCGTGTGCTGCGCGGCCCTGATCCTGAGGACCGGGCCGTGAATCCCCGCCCGCGCCGTGGTGGGCGCGTGCACGCGGGGATGCCCTTGTCTCGCCTGCTGGCGGCCCTGGCGCGGGTCGGGTGGGGGCCGATGCGGGGGCGGGCTATGGCGGCGTCGAGGGCGATCCTGGACACCCTGGCCCTGGCCGCCCGGGACGTGCGCGCCGACCTGACGGCGACGATCCAGGTCACGGCCCGCCAGCTCGCCAAGCTGGCGGGCTACAGCCTCAGGCACACGTCGAGGTGCTTGCAGTGGATGGAGGACGCGGGCGTGATCGAGTGGGTGCGCGGGGGGATCAAGCGCGTCGGCGGGCGGCCCGTGCCCACGGTCGGCGTGATCCGCGTCGTGAAGCGCGTCGTCGCTGACTGGGTGACCGCGTTCCGGTCGGCCTCGGACGCCGAGGACCGCGCCCGCAACGCCGCGACAAGGGCGCGCCTGGAGCACTACCGCGTGTGGCGCAACCGCGCCCGCCCGAAGACCGTGGCGGCCCATGTGGACATGAGTTCGCCCCATCCTTCCCTTCGGGATGAGGGGGCGTCTGACGCCGCCCCTCGCCCGTCCCGGAGACAGATTGTTCCGTCGAAGACCAAGGAGACCACGATGAGCAGTAATCTTCCTGACCCGGAGTTCATGCCGCTTGTGTGCGGCCACGGGGCCGACGCGCCGCGCTGGTGCAACGCCTGCCGCACCGAGGGCTGGCAGCGCCAGCAGGCGGCGGCGCGCGCCCTGGAGCGCGTGGAGCGGGAGAGGGCCGCCGAGGCGGCCCGCAAGGAGGAGGAGATCGCGCAGCTCCCTACCGCGTTCGACCTGTACATGCGGGACACGTACCCGGATGCGACGCCCAGGCAGTGGGGCCGCCTCGCGCTTGACGACCCGGAGGCCCGCCGGATCGCGAGGGAGTGCGCGCGATGACCGCCGACGCCGGGGTCCCGGAGGACGTGCGCCCCCTGTTGGTGGACGCGGCGGGGGACATCCTCGCCACGTGCGACCGGATGCTGGAGCTGGTGAACGCGAACAGCCCGTACTCGATGAGCCAGTACCAGCTCGGTGTGGCGATGGACGTGAACAGCATCGGGTGCCTGGCCCGCGAGGTGATTGCGCGGGTGCGCCGTGGGTAGTGGGCGGTGGGATGGGTCCCGTGTGCGGCGCTTGGCGAATCTGGTGGTGGGCCGGTGGGGGTCGGTGTGCTGGCTGTGCGGGGAGCCGATCGACCTGGCGGCGCCGCGGCGCTCGGCGCTGGGGTTGACGGTGGACCACGTGGTGCCCAGGTCGAAGGGCGGCGGGGACGACGTGTCGAACCTTCGTCCTGCGCATTACCGGTGCAACACGAGCAGGCAGGACCGCCCGGCGTCGTCGGTGCGCCCGCCCCGGTCCTGGTCGGGCTCGGGCTCGTGGCCCGGGTTGCCCGGGGCGGGGTGAGGCCCGGGTTTTTCCGGGCGGGGCCGCTGGCAGTCCCCGCCCCGTCTGCCTTTTCCCCCCGGAGCTGGGACAAACGGCCCCGCCTCCGCCCAGATCAGCCCAGAGAGGACGCATGATGACCCAGATGATGCCGGGGCTCTTCCCCGAGCCCCAGTTCCCCGCGGGGGACATCGAGACAGCCGTCCGCGAGGCGTTCGCGGACCTCGAAGCCAAGGGGGTCCTGGGGCCCATCGAGCGGGCGAAGCGCGCGGCGCTGATCCGGGCATCCGCCGCCCTGGACCGCAGCCTCGCCAGCGGGTCCCCGAGCGTGGCGACCTCGAACGTGCTCAAGAACGTGCTGGAGTCCCTCGACAGCCTGCCCCGCCCGGCTGAGGGCATGGACCGCGAGCTCGACGCCTTCGACGCCGCGCTCGCCCAGCTCACCAGTGACGCGCTGAGCGGGGGGCGGGCGTGAGCGAACCGAAGTACGGGACGCGCAGGGATCCGGCCAATCCGACGTTCGGCGCGCGGATCGCGGCGACGGCGGCGTTCCTGGGCGGAGAGCTGATGCCGTGGCAGCGCCGGGTCGCGGACGTGGCCCTGGAGCTCGATCCGTCGACTCCGGGGGCGTGGAGGTACCCGGTCGTCGTGGTCACCGTCCCCCGCCAGGCGGGCAAGAGCTTCCTCCTGCGCGCGGTGATGGTGGACCGGATGATGGCGTACAACCGGCACGAGGTGCTGATGACCGCGCAGACCGGCAAGGACGCGCGGAAGCGGTGGAAGCAGATCAACACGGCACTGGGCGCAGAAAAAAAGCCGGGTTACTTCCGGGTGTACGCCTCCCAGGGATCCGAGCGCACGGAGTACTTGAAACGCGGGTCGTTCATCAGTCCGTTCGCGCCGACGCCCAAGTCCATCCACGGGGACTCGCTGCACCTGGTCACGGTCGACGAGGCGTGGGCGTTCGACGCCGACGCGGGCCTGGCCCTGGAGACCGCGATCAACCCGACCCAGCTCACCATCCGGGACTCGCAGCTGTGGATCGTCTCGACGAAGGGCACGGACAAGTCGGCCTACCTCAACGAGTTGATCCGCCGGGGCCGCGCCGAGGTGGACAACCCGGCCTCGCGCATGTGCTTCTTCGAGTGGAGCGCGGACGAGGAGGCCGCCGACCGCGACCCCTACAGCGATGAGACCCTGTCCTTCCACCCGGCGTTGGGGCACACGCAGGACGCGGACAAGATACGGTCCCTTGCCACGGGCGACCTGAGCGCCTGGCGCCGGTCGATCCTGAACCTGGAGACCGCCACTGACTCCACGGTGATCGACATGGGCATCTGGGACGCGCTGGCCGAGGAGGGGCGGGCTGCGCCCCCGGACCCGGGCGCGGTGAGCGTCGCGGTGGACTTGGCCGCCGACCGCTCGGGTGCGACCATCGCGGCGGCGTGGCTCGACGATGGTGGCGACACCCACGTCGCGGTGATCGGGTCGGGGCCGGGCGTGGGCTGGGTGCGGCCCGTCCTCGCGGGCCTGCAGGACGCCGGGTACGGGTGGATCGGGTGCGACCCCGCTGGGCCCACGCGCACCCTGGCCGCCGACCTGGAGGCCGACGAGCGCCCCATCGCCTCCCTCACGTCCCGCGAGTACGCGACGGCGTGCCAGCTGTTCCTCGACCGGGTGCGCGAGGGGAGCCTCGCCCACGACGCCAACCCGGAGCTGCGCGAGGCCCTGGGGGGCGCGGCAGTGCGGCAGTTGTCGGGGGCGACGGCGTTCGACGCCGCGAAGAGCGCCCGCCCCATCGACGCGCTGCGGGCGGCGGCAGTCGCCACCTGGGCGGCGTCCCAGCCCCGGCCCGCCGCGATCCAGATCTACTGAGAAGGAGGAGCGCGCCGTGCGTATCACCGTCGATGCCTCTGCCTGCACCTATCTGCCCATCTGCGTGTGCGGGTGGCGGGGACTGCCCGCCGCGACCCGCGGGGACGCTCTGGCGATGGGCCGCGCCCACGAGCTGCGCGCCCACCCCGGCGACAAGAACGCCCTGCGCGCCCTCAACGCCTACAAGCACCGGCACGCCGGTGCGGGCGCGTGAGCGTATACCCCCTGGCGCACTATGGACACATGTTCTCGCGCCTTGCTCAGTTCTTCGGGGTCGCCGCCCGCGCCGAGGGCGGCGCGCCCGCCGGGGTGGTGCCCCCCGCCCGGCGCCCGCACGCTGGCATCGGGTCGCCGCGGGCGGCGATGGCCCTGGACTCGGTGTACCGGGCGGTGTCCGTGATCCAGACGGCGGGAAAGCAGCTGGGGCTGGACGCCTGGAGGGGCGCCGACCAGCTGGAGGGCAAGGACCTGCCCGTCGTCGTCGCCGCCCCCGGCCCAGATCTGTCGGTGTCCGCCCTGGTCGCCGAGACCATCGCGTCCCTCGCGCTGCGGGGGAACGCCTACTGGCTCGTGGGCCGCACGGGCGACGGGCGGGCGAACGCGCTGCGGGTCCTGGACCCCCTGGAGTGCGTGCCGGTCCTGGACCGCGCCAGTGGGGCGCGGCGCACGCAGTGGAGGGGCAGGACCTGGGAGCCGGACGCGATCCGGCACCTGCGCCTGGTGTACCTGCCCGGCGAGGCCGAGGGCCTGGGGCCGATCCAGGCGTGCGCGCGCGCCCTGGGAGGGGCGGCGGCGATGTCGGAGTACGCGAGTGCGTGGACCACGGGCGCCGGGGTGCCCACCGGCGTCCTGTCCACCGACCAGCCCATCACCGCCACCCAGGCCTCCGAGGCGAAGGCCCGGTGGAACGAGTCGAACAGCCAGGGCGGGGGCGTCGCCGTGATCGGCAACGGCCTGCACTACGCGCCCCTGCACCTCAAGCCCAGCGAGATACAGTTCCTCGAATCCCGTGCCTTCGACGTGCTCGCCGTGGGCCGCATGTTCGGCATCCCCGCCCACATGCTCCTCGCCTCCCTCACCGGCTCGTCGATGACCTACCAGAACATCAACGACGCGAGCACGGACTTCATCAGGTGGACGCTCATGGCCTACCTGCGCGAGATCGAGGACGCCCTCACCGCCGTCGTCCCCAGGGGCACCACCGTGCGCTTCAACCTCGACGCGATCCTGCGCGCCACCCCCGCCCAGCGCATGGCCACCCACGCCACCGCCATCCAGGCGGGCGTGTACACGCCCGCCTACGCCCGCAAGATCGAGGGCATCACCGACCCCACCGCAGAAGGAGCGACAAATGCCCAAGAGTGAATTGCAGATCCGCGCGTTCCCCGTCCGCGCCGACGACTCCGACCAGGCCCGCACCGTGCGCGGCCTCGCCGTGCCCTACGGAGTCGAGATCGAGCTCTTCGACGGCTACTTCGAGCAGGTCGCCCCCTCGGCCCTGGCGCCCCGCGCCCAGGACGCCACCAGCCTCAAGCTCGTGTGGCGGCACGACGAGCCCATCGGCCTGGTCACCGAGGTCTCCGAGACCGACGCCGGCATCGAGATCGCCGCCCGGTTCTCCGACACGGCGGCCGCGCGCGACGCCTACCAGCTCGTCCGCGACGGAGTCATCGACCGCCTCTCCATCGGCTTCATGCCCCTCGCCAGCGACGTGCGCGAGGAGGAGGACGGCACCCACACCACCATCACCAGCCTCGACCTGCGCGAGGTCTCTCTCGTGCCCTGGCCCGCCTACGACACGGCGCGGGTCACCGAGGTCAGGAACACCCACACCCCGAAGGAGCCCATGCCCATGCCCGCCCCCCAGTACGCGACCCCCGCCGACCTCGACGAGGTGCGCGCCGACATCACCGACCTCGCCCAGCGCCTCGCCCTCGCCCAGGCCGCCCCCGCCGCGCCCGCGGTGGACGCCCGCAGCGCCGGGGCCGCCCTCAAGGCCATCGTCACGGACCCCGAGTACCGGGCGTCCTACGACGCCATCGTCGTCCGCGCCTACGACGGAACGAAGTCCGCCGCCGACTCCACGATGCCCACGCCCGAGTGGATCGGGGACCTGACCCGGCTGATCGACAAGCCCAACATCCTCAAGGGCCTGTTCTCCACCGGGTCCCTGCCCGCCGAGGGCATGAGCATCGAGTTCACGGAGCTCGCGACCAACACCATCGCCGTGGAGGAGCAGGTGGGCGAGGGCGACGACCTGAAACTGGGGAAGCTCACGACCAAGGAGAGCACCGCCCCGATCAAGACCTTCGGCGGCTACACGCAGCTCACGCGCCAGGCCATCGAGCGCACCCGGATCAACCTCCTCGACGCCCACCTGCGCGGCATGGCCATCGCGGCCGGGCAGATGAGCGCCGCCTACTTCGCCGCCCAGTTCGCCGCCGCCGTCAAGACCCAGGACTCCTCCAAGATCGAGGTCGCCAAGGACGCGAGCGCCCTGGTGTGGGCCGACCTTGCCTCCCTGTTCGTCGACGCGGCGGCCCAGTTCGCCGACCAGGCCCTCACCCTCGACGGCCTCGTCGTGGACAAGGCGACGTTCAAGGCCCTGACCGCCCTGACCGGCGCGGACGGACGCCCCCTGCTGCGCGTGGCTGAGAACCCGGCCAACACGGTCGGCACCGCGGACGCCCGGGCCCTGACCGGTGTGATCCTCGATGTGCCCATCGCCTGCGACCTGCGCGCCACCCCCGGCGCAATGGGCGAGAAGATCGTCGGCGCGTTCTACAACTCGGCCGCGATCCGCACCTACGAGACGCCCCTGGCCCAGCTCCAGGACGAGAACGTCGTCAACCTGAGCAAGTCGTTCAGCGTCTACCGCTACGGCGCAGTCGCGACAGAGATCCCCACGGGCCTCGTGCCCCTGAAACTGGGGGCGTGAGGTGGGCGGCCTGGTCGAGCGGGTGGCCGCTTACGTGGGCGGCGTGCCCGTCGACGAGTTCCTGCGCGCGTGCTGCGCGCAGGCCGAGCGCCTGGTGGCCGACCAGATCGGGGGCGCCAGCGTCCCCGACGCGATCAGGGACCGCGCCGCCCTGGAGGTCGCCGCCGAGCTGTTCCACCGGCGCAGCGCCCCCAACGGAATCAAAAGCTTCGCGGACGGCCTGGACGGGGCGACCGCCATCCGCGTCGCCCGCGACGCCCTCGTCGCCGCCCGCCCCCTCCTGGCCCCGTACCTGCCCCTGGCGGTGTCATGATGGGCGCCGGACCCATCGCCCAGGCGCGCGCCGACCTCGCCGCCGCGCTCGCCCAGCTGACCCCCCTTCCCGTCGTCTCCAACGTCCCCGAGCGCCTCGCCCCGCCGTGCGTGGTCATCACCGAGGCCGCCCCGCTCCTGGCCGCCGACGACACCACGGTCGGGGCCGTAGAGGTCCGCCTGGCGCTCACCGTCGTCGTCGCGCCCACGACCAACGCCCTGGCCGTCTCCCGCCTCGACGAGGCGGTGGACACCATCGTCGTCGGCCTCGTGCGCGACTGGGGCCCGGTCGCCGTCGACGCCTACACGAGCGTCACCAGCGCCGACTCCCAGGCCTACCTCGCCGCCCAGATCACCACACACGCCACCTACACCATCGAGAAGGACTAACACGATGACCATCACGCGCAACACGAGGATCCTCGGCAACCGCCTCGGCTTCTCCATCAACGGCCGGGACTACTGGTCCGACATCTCCTCCTACGACCTCTCGCCCGAGACCAGCGACAAGGACGTGGTGACCTTCGCCGACGCCCAGTCCGGTTCGACCGCATCCTGGAAGCTCAAGGGCAAGGCCATCGTGTCCTTCGACACCGGCAGCTTCTGGGACATGGTGTGGCAGCAGGCGGGCAAGTCCCTCGACGTGCTCGTCGCCCCCTTCGGCAACAAGACCGCCACCGTCAAGCAGCCCCACTTCAAGGTGAGGGCCAAGATCGGCGTCAAACCCTCCATCTCCAGCGAGGCCGGGGACGAGAAGGGCTCTACCTTCGAGTTCGAGTGGGCGTGCGAGGGCGAGCCCGAGCGCGTGACCGAGACCTCCACCCTGGGCACGGGCAACATGGAAGACGAATGACATGACGGGGATCGCCGACGGGCGCGTCTCCCTCGACGGCGGGGCCGTGGAGGTCCAGGGCGTCAAGGCCCTGCTGCGCGACGCCGAGGCGGTGGGCGTCGCCGCGACCGACCTCAAGGACCTCACCCACCGCCTCGCCACCCCCATCGCCTCCCTCGCCCGCACCCTCGCCCCCCACCGCACCGGCCGCCTCGCCGCCGGGATCAGGCCCTCGCGGTCCAAGCGCAAGGTCATGGTCAGGGTCGGCTCCAAGACCCGCCTCCCCTACGCGGGCGTGCGCCACTGGGGCCCCGACTCCCGCTCAGGGCCCCGCTGGCTGTCCCGCGCCGAAGAGGCGCTGCGGCCCCGCACCTTCGCCGCCTTCGGCGAGGGCATCAAGGAACTACTCGACAAACACAACTGGTAAACAACTGGTAAAGGAACAATGATGACCACCGCCCCCGCCCTCGACGGCCTCACCCTCGGGGACCTCGAGTACTACGAGAAGAAGACCGGCCAGCCCATCACCGCCTTCGACGCCGAGAGCGGCGCCCTCGCGCGCCCCATGATCACCATGTGCGCGCTCATGCTCTACCGCTCCGGCGCCCACCCCACCCGGGACGACGCCTACGCCGCCGCCTCCGACCTCACGATGGAGGAGGCGACCCGCCTCATCAACCCCACCGCCACCGCCCCCGACGACGCGGGGGAATGACGGGCTCGCGCGACTCCCTCGGGGCCCTGATCGCCGTCCTCGCCGTGGACGCGCACATCGCCCCCTGGGAGGCGCGCGAGCGCCTCACCGTCGCGGACGCCACCGCGATCCTCGACCTCCTCAACGCCCGCGCCGAAGCGCAGAAAGGATGACCCCGTGGCCGGCCACGTAGTCAAGGTGTCCGTCGTCGCCGACACCAAGAAGTTCACCAGGGCGTTCCAGGGCCTCGCCAAGGAGACCGGCCTGACCGGCCTCGTGTCCGCCGGGAAGGCCGCCGTCAAGACCCTCGCGGCGGCCGCCGCCGCTTCGACGGCGGCCATCGCGGCGGCGGGCGGCAAGTTCGTCGCGGCGGCCGCCGACATGGAGCAGTCCACCGGGAGCATCGAGGCCGTCTTCAAGGAGGGCGCCGACCAGATGAAGGCGTTCGCCGACACCGCCGCCACCTCGGTGGGCCTGACCAAGAACGAGTACCAGGAGCTTGGCACCCTCCTGGGCGCCCAGCTCAAGAACGGCGGGACCTCCATCGACCAGCTCGCCGGGAAGACCAACGACCTCATCGGCGTCGCCGCCGACCTCGCCGCCCAGTTCGGCGGCTCCACCGCCGACGCCGTGGGGGCCCTGTCCTCCGCCCTCAAGGGCGAGCGCGACCCCATCGAGCGGTACGGCGTGAGCCTCAAGCAGGCGTCGATCGACGCCAAGGCCGCCGAACTCGGCTTCACCAAGGTCGGCGGCGCGTTCTCCAACGAGGCGCAGCAGGCCGCGACCCTCGCCCTCATCATGGAGCAGACCGCCGACGCCCACGGCGCGTTCGCCCGCGAGGGCGACACCCTCGCCCACAAGACCCAGGTCCTCAAAGCCCACTTCGGGGACTTCGCCGCCCAGATGGGCGCCCTCGTCCTGCCCGCCGTCACCCGCGTCGCCGACGCCGCGATCACCCACCTCGTCCCCGCCCTGGGCCAGCTGCGCGAGTGGACCCAGACCCACCTCATCCCCGCGCTGCGCCGCCTGGCGGCCCTGTTCCGCGACGAAGTGGCCCCCCGCGCCGCCGCGGCAGCCGCCGTGTTCCAAACAACGATCCTTCCCCGCCTGCGCGAGTTCATCGACTGGATCAAGACCACCGCGCCCCCCGCCATCGAGGCCTTCCTCGGGTTCTTCCAGCGCTTCGGGCCCGCCCTGGCCTCCGCCGCCAGCGTCATCGCGGGCTTCATCGCCGCCCTCCGGGCGTTCAACCAGGTCAAAGCCATCATCGGGGCCGCCCAGACCGCGTTCACAGCCCTCAACGCCACCATGGCCGCCAACCCCATATTCCTGGTCGTCGCCGCCGTCGCCGCCCTCGTGGCCGCCGTCGCCGCCCTCTACCAGAACTGCGAGACGTTCCGCGCCGCCGTGGACGCCGCGTGGGCGCAGATACAGGCCGCCGCCAGCGTCGTCGTCGAATGGTTCCAGACCACCCTCCTGCCCGCCCTGACCGGCGTGTGGGACGCCCTCACCGCCGCGTGGGCGGCCGTGTGGGGCGCACTCCAACAGATCTGGGCCGCCGTCGGCCAGCCCATCGCCGACCTCATCATCAGCGTCTTCCAGGGCGTCGTCGCCAACTGGGACGCCATCTGGAGCGGCGTCCAGGCCACGGTCGCCGGAACCTGGCAGGTCGTCTCCACGGTCATCACGACCGCCCTGGGCGTCATCTCCGGCATCATCCAGACCGTCACCGCCGTCATCACCGGCGACTGGAGCGCCGCGTGGAGCGGGATACAGTCCATCGCGTCCAGCATCTGGAACGGCATCAAGGGCGTCATCAGCGGCGCCATCGGAGCCGTGCGCGGCATCATCAGCGCGGCCCTGGGAGCCATCTCCGGGGCATGGAGCGGCGCCTGGAGCGCTATCACCAGCTTCGTGTCCGGCGCCTGGAGCGGCATCACCAGCGCCATCAGCAGTGGAGTCAGCCGCGCAGTGTCCTTCGTCGGCCAGCTCCCCAGCCGCGCCCTGTCCGCCCTGGGCGGCATCGGCTCCACCCTCATCGGCGCTGGCAAAGCCCTCATCCAGGGGTTCATCGACGGAATCAAGAACATGTTCAGCGCCGTGGCCGACACCCTGGGGAACCTCACCAGCTGGCTCACCAGCTGGAAGGGCCCGCCCGAGCGCGACGCCCGCATCCTGACCCCCTCCGGCCGCCTCGTCATCGACGGGTTCATCCGTGGCCTCGAATCCCGCTACGGCGCCGTCCGCGCCTCCCTGCGCGCCCTGACCGGCATGGTCGAGGGCGCCGACATGGGATCCCTGGCCGTCCCCGCCGCGGCGACCCGGGGCCGCACCGGCGCGCCCACGGTCATCAACGTCACCGTCCACGCCCTGACACCCACCGCCGAGACCGGACGCCTCGTCGCCGAGGCCATCGCCGCCCACCAGGCCGTCAACGGCGACAGGGGGGTGCGGTTCGTATGAGCACGATCATCACCGACCAGCGCTCCACCGGGTGGAGCGGGGCCACCAGCCAGAGCGGCACCCTCATGCGCACCGACCAGCGCCTGCGGTGGACCACAACCCTCGTGCCCCCCGACCTCGCCGACCTCTTCCTCACGCTCGACATCTGGATCGACACCCCCTCCGCCACGGGCAGCGTCGTCATCCAGGGGCGCTCGTGGACCGTCCACCCCCGGCAGTGGGGCACCATCCGCGAGACCCTCGACCCCACGCGCCCCATCATCATCGACATCACCGGCGTCACCGCCGCCGACGCCCGCGTCCGCATCCACACCTCCACCACACTCCCGGACGACGCCCGCCCACACGACGTGCTCGCGCTGGAGGCCTACTGCCCCATCCCCACCGCCGCCCTCGTGTGGGACCGCGACCGGTGGGACCGCTCCGCCTGGCAGACCACCCGCGCCGTGCCCGGCACACTCGTGTGGGACTACGGCAGATGGGACAAGCGCTACTGGTACGACCAGACCCTCACAATGGCGTGGACCCCCATCCTCGGGCCCACCACCCGCCTGACCACCAGCCGTGGCATCCAGGGCGAGGGCCCCGTCCTCACCGCCCAGGCCGGGCACCTCACCATCGAGGCCACCGGCCTGGACCCCCGCGCCCTCGGCATCTCCTACGCCACACCCATCCGCCTCTACCACTGGCCCACCCAAACCGAGATTTTCACCGGCACCGTCTCCGACGTGCGCACAACCCCCCACAAGAACGGGCCCGCGACCATCCAGATCACCGCCGCCGACGCAGTGGCCCGCCTCGCCGGGACCACCCGCTACGGCGCCCGCCCCGACTCCGGCGCCGAGGAGACATGGCGCCAGCGCCTCGCCCGCCTCATGGCCAGCGCCCCCCAAGTCGCCTACACCACCCGCACCACCAGCACCGCCCCCGTGTGCCCCACAGTGTGGGAGACCAGCCTCGCCAACCACATCGACGCCCTCGTCGCCACCACCGGCGGCGCCTGGTGCGCCCGCCGCGACACCGGCATCGACGTGTGGGCCACCCTCCCGGACACCGCCCCCGCCCTCACCCTCACCGACACCCACAACGACGACGCCCTGACCCCCACCGTCCTCCACTACAGCGCGGGCCCGGCCACATGGTCCTCCGCCGCCCTCATCAGCGCCATCGAGGCCACCACCCACACCGCCGCCCCCGACGACGCTGGGGAATGGCGCGCCGCCGACCGCACAATCACCGTCACCAACCCCACCACAACCGCCGCCTGGCGCGGCGCCACCGCCAAAGTCGACATGCTCGCCCCCGCCACTGCCGACGCCCACGAGACCGCCGCCCGCCGCCTCCTGCGCCGCGCCACCACCAACCCGACCCTCGCCTCCGCCACCATCCCCATCGTCAGCGCCCGCACCGCCCCCGCCACACACGCCGCACGAATGGCCCTCGCCGCCGCACTCGACCCCCTCACCCCCGTCATCGCCTCCCAAGCCGGGGAGCGCGCCCGCGCCCTCATCACCCGCGTCACCCACACCATCACCCCCCACACCTGGACCACCACCACCGACCTCACCCCCAACCAGAAGGACCAACCGTGAAGATCTTCATCCCCGGCCAGATCGCCAGCGCCGCCGACGTCAACGACAACTTCAACGAGGTCTCCACCCGCATCACCGACCTCGCCAACGCCATCCAAACCGGCACCATCGGCCTGGGCAACATCGGCCCCGGCGACAACACAGACGCGGCCATCGCCTTCCCCCGCGCCTTCACCAAGAAGCCCATCGTCCTCGTCCAAACCGGGAACCAAAGACTCATCATCGCCGCCTACGACATCACCCCCACAGGCTTCCACTACTGGGCCTACAACAACACCAGCGGCATCAGCGCGCCCACCGAACTCATGTGGCTCGCCATCGCCCTCTAAAGAAAGGAACCACCATGACCACAGCGGTAGACATGTTCACCGCGCGCCTCGCCTGGATGATGACCCAGGCGGACGGAGGCTACAGCCAGCCCAACAGATACGACGTGCGCCGCACAAGGGGCGTGTGGGAGAGCGGCTTCACGTTCGAGGGGGATTGCTCCTCGTGCGTCCTGGAGGCCGCCCACCAGGCTGGCCTGCCCACAGGGTCCGCCTCCTACACCGGCGACATGCGCGAGGCCCTGGAGGCCGTGGGCTGGGCGATCATCCCCTACGCCGCGACCGGCGGCGACCTCGACAACCTCGCCCCCGGCGACGTACTGCTCAGCGAGGCCGCCTCGGGCGGCGTCGGGCACACCGGCGGCCTCATCCCCGGCGGCCTCATCGCCGAGGCGTGGATCGACGGGCGCGGAGACATCATGGGCTCCGCCGAAGGCGACGGTCCCGGCGACGACACCGGCGCCGAGACGAGGGTCATCGGTTTCTACGCCCACCCATACACCATCTCCGGCGCATGGACCCACGTCCTGCGCCCCCCAGCCCTCGACGCCGCCACCGCGGACGCCGAACC
>ERZ773063.1623-NODE-1623-length-13040-cov-2.847978_pt1 | contig 13040 bp, 8 predicted proteins | sample MGYA00580625_ERZ773063 | MGnify/ENA primary metagenome ERZ773063 (study PRJEB29015, sample SAMEA2738022) | human oral metagenome | biome: human oral; feature: human-associated habitat; material: dental | place: China | collected 2042 ...
TGCATTGCCGACGCCAACGACGAGGCTCAGTTTGCCGAGCTACAAACCCTCGGTGAGCTTACACAAGTGGCTTGGAAACACGATGTACAGGTGATAATAGAGGGACCCGGACACGTGCCGATGCACAAGATAAAAGAGAATATGGAGCTACAACTACGATATTGCCACGAAGCACCGTTCTACACCTTAGGACCTCTGGTGTGCGACATAGCTCCCGGATACGACCACATCACGTCTGCCATCGGTGCGGCTATGATAGGTTGGTTCGGTACGTCGATGCTGTGTTACGTTACTCCCAAAGAACATCTGGGGCTGCCCGACAAAAACGACGTAAGAGAGGGAGTGGTAACCTACAAGCTTGCTGCTCACGCCGCAGACGTAGCCAAGGGACATCCTGCGGCGGCATATCGCGATTATGCTATGAGCAAAGCCCGCTTCGAATTCCGTTGGCGCGACCAGTTCCGTCTGTCGCTCGACGCCGAGAAGGCTCTGAGTTTTCACGACCAGACACTGCCCGAGGAGGGACACAAAGAGGCTCATTACTGCTCTATGTGCGGCGAGCACTTCTGCTCGATGAGAGCAAATAAACAATTCAGAAAAGCATTGACCCAAAAGAATTGACGTGTACAGTGGAAAAGAAATGAGTGAAAAAATAGATATTTCGAAGAAAAAGATAGTTGCTATCACTCTGCCTCACTATTTCGAGGACGAAACCGTGATTTGTAACGCACTCTTTGCACGCGGATTGGAGCGGCTTCATCTGCGTAAGCCCGATTCGTCGGAAGAGGTCTACGAAGAGTTCATCGGTCGGATAGAACCACGATACCGAGCAAGATTGGTAATACACAACTATTTTCATCTGGCAGAAAAATACCGATTGCAAGGTATACACCTTAGCGGTAGCCTATATCGGTCGTTCCGCGACTTCGACAAATATCGCTTCGTATCGGTATCTTGCCACTCAGTCGAGGAGATAGATGAGCTGCACCCGCAAGTGTCGGAGTGTTTCCTAAGCCCCATCTTCGACAGCATTACAAAAGAGGGGTACCGTGGGGCGTTCGATTACCGACTGTTGGAAGAGCGTTTGCCACGAATAGATAAGCACGTCGTGGCACTTGGAGGCATATCTGCCGACAACATATACAGTACCTTTGCTCTTGGCTTTGCGGGAGCAGCCCTTATGGGCGGACTCTGGGGGAAAAACGCTACGCCCACATTCGACGAGGTGATGAGCAACTGGCAGTCTATCACTACGCCGTTGGTTATGAGCATTGCGGGCTTCGACCCGTCGTCGGGAGCAGGAGTAAGTGCCGACATCAAGACGACCGAGAGTATCGGTGCATACTGCTTCGGTGTCAATACAGGCAATACCGTACAGAACCAATACGAACTGACCGACGTAGAGTGGCTCGGAGCGGAGCAGATAAAACGACAGATAGACGCCATCGTATCGCAAAACACCATTCGTTACGTAAAGATAGGAATAATCGAGTCGCTCGAAGTGCTACTCGAGATATGTGATTATCTCTGTCGGAAACTGCCCGATGTACGTATTTGCTGGGACCCGATACTCGGCAGTTCGTCGGGCTTCGTACTGCACGGCAGCGAATCGATACGAATGCAGCAATCGCTGCTATCGGATATTTTGAATAAAATATATCTAATAACACCCAACTATGACGAGGCTCGGACAATATTCGGCAGTAGCTGCAGCGACGAGGAGATACAACGATTAGCCGACCGACACGGAGTGAACATACTTATCAAAGGAGGACACCGAGGAGACGAATCGCCTTTCGTCTGCGACAGTCTCTACTCCGTCGGCGGGCAGCGGAGCGACTTCCGTGTATTGCGGTCGGCACAGAGGAAACACGGTACAGGCTGTCGGCTGTCGTCGGCAATAGTGGCGTATCTGGCAAAAGGATTCACTCTACGACAGGCAGTAGGCAGGGGGCAGTTATACGTTGCCTCGAATATAAGGAAAAGTAGCGGAATGCTTTTCCTCAACGCCAAGAACGATTACAATACATACGATTTCGACTCTATCCGACTGATGTACATCACGCACCCGCACCCGACGCTATCGATATGCCGTCAGATAGAGCTTGCCTGCCATGCAGGGATAAAACTCGTACAGCTTCGTGCCAAAGATTCGAGCGAGGCTGAGCTATTGGAGTATGCTCGGGCTGCGGTAGATATCTGCCACAGACACGACGTACTGCTGATAGTAAACGATAGTGTCGATGTCTGCCTGCAAGCAGGTGCCGACGGCGTACATCTGGGCAAAGAAGATGAGGCGGTAGACCAGACACGGCAACGACTTGGCAATGATAAGATAATCGGAGCCACTTGCAACACCTTCGCAGACGTGCAGAATGCATACCGTATGGGTGCCGACTATGTGGGAATAGGACCGTTTCGCCACACAACCACGAAGCAACGGCTAAGCCCCATACTCGGTATCGAAGGGCTGGCAGCCATCACCCGGCAGATGAAGGCACACGGTACATACCTACCGACGTATGCCATCGGAGGTATTACGGCTGCCGACGCAGGCAGTATCGCAGAGTGCGGAATACACGGCGTAGCAATATCGTCGGCAATACTCGGCAGCAACGACTTCGAGGGTTGTACGAAAAAAATATTAAAAGCACTCTCGGATAATCAATAGTATCTTTCACCTTTTTATAAATAAAACCAATAAAACAAACCATAAAGTAATGCAAACATTGAAGATAGCAGACCGAACCTTCACCTCCCGACTCTTCACGGGGACAGGGAAGTTCTCGTCGAACGAACAGATGCGTAGGGCGATACTCGCCTCAGAGTCGGAACTTGTAACGGTGGCGCTGAAACGTGTCGAACTCGACGATACCAACGACGATATCTTGGCACACCTCCGCCACGAGCGTATCCACCTACTGCCCAATACATCGGGCGTACGCAATGCACGCGAGGCGGTCTTTGCCGCTCAGCTTGCACGCGAGGCGTTGCAGACCGATTGGATAAAGCTCGAGATACACCCCGACCCCAAATATTTGCTACCCGACCCTGTGGAGACACTGCGAGCTACCGAAGAGCTTACTCGGCAGGGATTCGTCGTATTACCATACATTCAGGCAGACCCCGTCCTGTGTAAACTGCTCGAAGGAGCGGGAGCGGCAGCCGTAATGCCGCTTGGGTCGCCAATCGGAAGCAATCGCGGACTACGAACCCGCGAAATGCTCGAAATCATCATCGAGCAGAGCAACCTGCCCGTGGTGATAGATGCAGGCATAGGCTCTCCGTCCGATGCTGCTCTGGCAATGGAGATAGGTGCCGATGCCGTTCTGGTAAATACGGCTATCGCCATTGCCAGCAACCCCGTAGAGATGGCAGAAGCCTTCCGCTTGGCAGTGATAGCCGGCAGGATGGCTTTCGAAGCCAAGATGGGAGGAACGTCGAAATACGCTGAGGCATCGTCGCCGCTGACGGCATTTTTAGATTGATTATTTTTTTTTAAAAGATATACAAATGACTTTCTACGACTATATCGAGCCACTCGATTGGAGCCAAACCACAGACGATATACTTTCGAAGACTGCCGACGATGTCCGCCGTGCGATAGATAAACGCCACCGCAATCTCGACGACTTCGAAGCTCTGATATCGCCTGCCGCTCGTCCGTTCCTCGAAGAGATGGCTCGCGAAGCACGACGCCAGACGCTCGAGCGTTTCGGCAACATAGTACAGCTATATATCCCGCTGTATCTATCTAACTATTGCCACAATTCGTGCGTATACTGCGGCTTCAGCACGAGGAACAAGATAGCTCGCAAGATGCTCACGCTCGACGAGGTAGCAGCCGAGGCGGAGGCTATCAAAAAGCTCGGATACAAGCATATACTGCTCGTCTCGGGCGACGCTCCAAGCAAAACCAATGCACGTTATTACAACGAAGTAATAAAAACAATAAAAAACGACTTCTCGCAAATATCGCTCGAGGTGCAGCCGCTCGAAACCGAAGAATATGCGATGCTCCGAAGCACCAAGCTCGACTATGTCTGCATCTACCAAGAGACTTACAACGAAAGCAGATACCCCGCATACCATACCGGAGGGCGAAAAGCCGACTTCCGTTACCGTCTCGAGACGCCCGACCGCATAGGCAGAGCAGGCGTACACAAGATAGGTATCGGGGCTCTGCTCGGGCTCGAAGACTGGCGTACCGAAGCATTCTGCACCGCCACACACCTACGATACCTGCAGAAGACCTATTGGCAGACGCGATACTCCATATCGCTGCCGCGTCTGCGACCGATAGTGGGCGGATATGAACCGGCATCGCCTGTGAGCGATAGAGATTTGGTGCAACTCATCTGTGCCTACCGTCTGCTCGATAGAGACGTAGAGATATCGCTCTCGACCCGCGAGAGTGCCGAGTTTCGCGACAACGTTTTCCCTCTGGGGATAACCTCTATGAGTGCCGGCTCGAGTACGGAGCCTGGCGGATATGCCAATACGGAGCATCGCCTCGAACAGTTCGAAATCAACGACAGCCGCTCGCCCGAAGAGTTCGCCGCTGCTCTACGAGCCAAAGGATACGAAGCCGTGTGGAAAGATTGGGACGTATGGATGTAATAGATTCTTACAGAGACGATAGATACCACCGCCAGACGTCGCTCGAAGCCATAGGCATCGAAGGACAGCGGCGGCTACAGCAAGCAAGGGTATTGGTAGTGGGAGCAGGCGGGCTCGGGTCGCCGCTGATAGAGTACCTCGCCGCAGCAGGAGTGGGCAGTATCGGTATCGTCGACGACGATACGGTATCGGCGAGCAACCTCAACCGACAGATTCTATACTATACTTCGCAGGAGGGCAAGCCGAAAGCAAATTGTGCGGCAGATGTAGTAAGGCGGATGAACCCCGACTGCAAGGTACAGGCATATCGTATGAGGCTGACCGACAGCAACGCAAGCGACCTATTCGGCAAGTACGACGTAATAGTCGACTGTATCGATAACTTAGCGACACGCTACGTGATAGACCGACACACAAAAGCACTCGGTATACCGTTCGTACACGGAAGCCTATGCGAGTTTGAGGGACGAGTTGCCGTTTTCAACTACAAGGGCAGCACATCGTACGCCGACCTCTTCCCGTTCGATTCTGATGAGGTAGCAAACTTTTCTCAGCCGAGCGGTGTATTGGGAGCATTCGCCGGAGTAGTAGGCACTATCGAGGCTCTGGAGACCATCAAGGTCATACTCGGCAAGCCCACACTTATAGACCGCATTTTATTAATCGATGGGCTTTCGCTCAGCTTCCGTACCATACGGACATCGATATGAACAATTCGTATAAGACAGTATTGTAGATATTACTACAATTATATATATATATATCAAACGTATATATTATACAAAAAGAGGTAGCCGCAAGCAGCTACCCCTACACGTATGAAAAATTTCAAACACATTTATCTAATCTTTGCTTACCTCCACGCTCTTTTCGGCCTCTTTGGCAGTCTCTTTCTCTTTCTTGTCTTTACTTCTTATGCCTTTTTTAGAGCGACCCTTTACTGCCGAGTTGATACTATCGATTATTTGCGAACAGTTGTCGGCAAAGCTTTTATATTTCTTCGGCGACGACACACACATAGCGTCGAGGTACGTCAGAAGTTTGCCGTTGATAAGTGCTATCAGCGGTTTGCTTATCGACGACGCTTTGTCGGCAGCTGCCTGAGTACTCATCGTATGCTCGTACTCTGAGCGGAATTCGGCGAACTTATCTTGTTCGTATCGAAGATTGTTTATTGCTTCGTTCACACCTGGCAGTTGCAGCAGTATCGAGAAGATATTATCAGCCGATAGGTCTTTCATAAGCGACTCTATGAGGTTCGACTCCTCGCTGTAGCTCGCTTTTGTAATCTTCGTACCATACTTTTTGAATACCGTATACAGTTTCTTACCCTCTATACGTATCGTATCGACAGGTATTACGTTATATGCCTCGACGAGTTTGCCGAGTACTCTCAGTGCATTGTCGCGGTGTAGGTCGAGCTCTTTCAGCTTCGACATTACACTGTCGCGTCGAACCTCTTCCGTAAGGCGGTCGCCCATTACGGTTATTTCATTGATTGTGGCAGCGATAAACTTATCGTCGTGCAATTTGTCTGTCTTTGCAAACAGAACCGACAGACGCTTAGCTACGTCACCTACTTCGGTAACTCTTGTCGATGTTGATAGTTTCGATATCATTTTTGTTCCTCCTTTTTTAGGTTTATATTATATGAAAATATATCTAATATAGATAGTTTTTTATATACTTTTTTCGTGCCAGACTAGGAAATTAAATAATACTATTATTTCCGTGCTTACTTAGGTACTAAAATTTATATGTTTTTTTCATCCCTTGTTAGGTAATATTCGTTTTCACCTGTTTCCGACCGTTTCCTGATTAGGCAACATACGTTTTCACCTGTTTTCGACCGTTGCCTGATTAGGCAACTATCATTTTCACCTGTTTCCGACCATTGCCCGATTAGGCAATATACGTTTTCACCTGTTTCCGACCGTTGCCTGATTAGGCAACGACTGTTTCCTTTTATTTTCAATATTTCATTTCATAGGCAATGTATGTTTTAATCATATTTAATAATATCCCATTCATACCATACTATTGCCTTATATATCTTTTATCGCTTCCGATATAGACACTGTATATTGTTTATAATTTTCGTATAAATCGTATACCAAAATCATACATCTCAAGTGCAAAGGTAATATATTTTTTTTAGAAACAATAAAAAACAGAAAAAAATTGTACAAGTCGTATATTTTAATATTATAGAAATATACGGATATTAATAAAACGGTGTTCGGTAGATAGTTGTAAATAATATTTCGTTACTTATCCGATACGACGAAAAATGGCAATAGCCGAGCGATTGCCACAACAATATTAATAACAATAAAATGAAATTTTTTTTAGATTTACTGTCTTATTTTTCTTGCTTTCTCCTTCGAATTACGGACAACCTGTAGCTCAAGATCTTCCCAGAACGTCGGATACGATTTATCGACAACCTCAGGGTTCAGTATCTTGAGCGGTTGCCTCTGTGCCATCAGTGCGAAAGCCATCGCTATACGATGGTCGGAGTAAGTATTGATGTACGGGCGAGCGACGGCGGTGCTGCGAATACCCTGCCAATAAAGGCTATTGCTGTCGCTGCAGAGGCGGTAACCACACTTCGCCAGCTCGCTTACGAGAGCCTCGATACGGTCGCTCTCCTTGAGCCGCAAATGCCCGATTCCCGAGAAACGAAACTCTACGCCAAGCATACAGCATAGCACTGCCATCGTCGGTACAAGGTCGGGCGTGGCATTGAGGTCATACTCGACGCTTCGAGGCAATCGTGCTTCGGCGTTGCTCTTTCGGCTGAGAGTTACGATACCGTCGGAGTAGGCAGCGTCCACTCCGAAGTCGGCAATGAGGTCTGCTATGCGGCTATCGGGCTGATAGCTCTTTTCGTCGAAATATCCTATCTGCAAGCTATCCAAATCGCTGACGGCAAAATATGCAAACCAAAAAGCAGCCGACGAATAGTCTGCCTCTACTTTGTAGTCGGAGCAGATATAGCTGCATTGCGGTATACTTATAGTATCGCCATCGACCGATAGACCGACTCCTGCCCGTGCCATCACATCGCCCGTAAGCAATACGTAGGGATACGACGAGCATCCCCTGAGCCTGATACGGAGACCTCCCTCGACGATGGGAGCGATGAGCATCAGAGCCGATACATATTGGCTGCTCTCCGATGCGTCGATTTCGATAGTGGCGGAGTGTAGCCGTCTGCCGAAGATATGTATCGGCAGATGCTCGGGGCATCGGATATATTCGATGTCGGCTCCAAGCAGCCTTAGCGAGTCGACGAGCGGAGCTATCGGACGTTCGCTCAGCCGCCGACTACCCTCCAATATATATTCCTCGCCGTCGCCACGAGACGATAGAAAAGCAGTCAGGAACCGCATAGCTGTCCCTGACTGACCGATATTTAAACGACTTATTTTCGAATTTAATACATCTCTTAATATTGCCGTATCGTCGCAGGCAATATTATCTGTACTCAGTATCTCTTTGCCACAGATAGCCTCTATAATCAGCCGTCTGGCTACGATACTCTTCGACGGTGGCAGTACGATTATTTCTTGTCTACCTTCCACACGAGACTGTTTTTGCCTCCTGCCCATACGTCTTTGATGAAAGAACCGTCGGCAGCTCTGCCGCCTACGATGTATATACGTTTTTTCTTCGGCATTACAACGACCTGTGCGTTGTAGCGTGGCGAAAATAGCGGACTTAGCTTCATCTTGTCTGTGGCAGTAGCCCAAGTAATGCCGTAATCTGGCGAGTAAATATAGTAATTGGTCGTTACTATGCCGCTATTGTCTTTGCCGCCGATGAGCATCAGTTTGTCGTCGTATTGGAATACTGCCACGTCGCGGCGAGGGGTCATCAGCGTGCTGTTGCTACCGATATTGACCCAGTAAAGTCCGTTTTCCGACGTCCACACCGAACCGAGCAGATTGCCGCCCTTGTCGACACCTCCTGCGATGTATACCCTATCGACTCCATTGGCGGAGCGGTCGCTCCAGATGCCTGCCCCGTCGACGGGGAAGTTGTCGGGCAGCGTTCCCGAAGGAGTAGCGAGCCGTAATAGCTCCCAATCGCCTGCCGCCAACCGATAGAGCTTCAGCGACGTATTGTCGATGGCGTAGATGTTTCCTCCGATAGAGCAGAGTAGATTGTCGACGCTCTTTGTCGTCGTCTTCCGTTGCCACGTCAGCCCGTCTGCCGAGAGGTAGAGGTCTGTATTGCGCGCCATGTAGAGACTATCGCCTACGGCGAGCATATACCTGAGGTCGATACCGGCGGGCAGCCCCGTGGGGGTCTTTGCCTGCCACGACTTGCCGTCGGAGCTCGTGTAGACCGATAGAGCCGAGCCGTTGGCAGTGTACCACATCATGACGCTATCGCGTCTGACGAGCTTTTCTTGTGTGATATTTTGAGAAATGGCATTCGTCAGTATGCCGCTCCATAGGTATAGGTCGGGGTCTTGCTTATGAGCGTAGAGCATTACCTTGTAGAGGTAGTGTGTCTTCTTGTCGGCAGCTGTGGTCTCGATGTATACGATGTCGGTGAAGTTTACCGTATCGGGCGATTTGTCTAATGCGTCGAACTCCTTTTGCCTTACTCCGTCTTTGGTCTCGAATATCTTCGCCGAGCTAAGCCTGCTCTGGCCGAGGGTAACTACCAACGCTTCGAGCTTCGTACCGTAAGGTAGAGAGTCTACGGGAGTGATAGTACCGTTTCCCTTCGATATTTCTTTTATGTCGTATTTTATCTTCGACAAATCGATGGTGGTGTCTTTGTATTTGAGCGAAAAGGAGGTAATCTTGGCGTTTTCGCTAAGCCCCTCCGATTGTTTGCCTAAGCAGGAAGTCAGTATTGCTCCGACAACGGCTGCTATGAAAAAAAATTTGTTTCTCATCGTCATTAATGCTATTGTATTATTACTTTACGAGTGCAAAGGTATGAAAAAAAACGTACTTATGGCAGAATTTTATTTTTTTTAAATGTAACTTTGTAGCCGCTTTTAGTAATAATCAAAAGAGTGAAATATGAAATTGAATCTCAAGAACCCGATAGTATTTTTCGACTTGGAAACCACCGGTATCAACGTATCTTCCGATAGAATAGTGGAGATAACCTACCTGAAAGTAGAACCCAACGGCAACAAGACATCGAAAACCTTACGAATCAATCCGCAAATGCACATACCTGAACAGGCTTCGGCCGTACACGGTATATACGACCAAGATGTGGCCGATTGCCCTGCGTTCCGACAGGTCGCCGCAAGTATAGCCAAAGATATTGAGGGCTGCGACTTGGCGGGGTACAACTCGATAAACTTCGATATCCCGTTGCTCGTCGAGGAGTTCCTGCGTGCCGATGTCGACATCGACCTCAAGCGACGTAAGTTTGTAGATGTGATGGTGATTTTCTACAAGCAAGAACCCCGCAACCTGTCGGCAGCATACAAATTCTATTGCGGCAAAGACCTGAGCAATGCTCACAGCTCCGAAGCCGATACGATGGCTACCCTCGAGATACTCGAGGCTCAACTCTGTCGGTATGGCGACTTGGAAAACACTATCGACTTCTTGTCGGAATACTCCTCGCACAATAAAAACGTCGACTATGCAGGGCGTATCATATACGACGACAAAAAACGAGAAATATTCAACTTCGGCAAGTACAAAGGTATGCTCGTCGTCGAAGTCTTCCGACGCGACCCGAGCTATTACCAGTGGATGATGAATGGCGACTTCCCGCTCTATACAAAAAAGGTAATCACCCGCCTCAAGCTGCAATCGTAGCTGTCCGACGACTTCCTCTGTCGGTCTACCCCGACAAACAGAGAGAAAAAGACGACGCCTTATCGCAAGGAGTCGTCCTTTTTTCTATAATAATCCTTTAAACATTAAGCTTTCTATTGAAGTCGCGGTGCGAGCGTCTGATAATAGCGATCGAAGAGAGGCTGAACACGCTTTGCCAAATCGCTATTGAAGGTATTGGCAAGATAAGCACACTGCTGTAGCACACCCATACTCTGTCGCAACGATATATCGGGCGATACGTAGCTCTGCTTGCTCAGCGGCAACGACAATACGTAGGCGAGGTTCTGTTCCGTAACGTCGATTATCTTGCCAAGTATGTAGTCGGCTCGTTCCTTGCCGCCGGCTCTGTAATAAGCATCGGCGAATATCAACATCGTGTAGTCGTATGCGAGCAGCGACTCGGGTACTTCGCGTTCGGCTCTTCGGAGTACCTCGAGAGCTCTGGTGCTATCGCCCTTGTCGATAAGACCTGCTGCCAATACGGCAAACTGCTGCCGTACGGTCTTGCACATTCGTGCATTCGTCTCGTCGAGATAAATATTTTTGCCTGCCATACGGTAACGGAATTTGTTCATCATATTGTCGTACATAGCCTCCGTATTGGGCTGGCGATTTTTCCTTATGGGTACGAACCGATAAGCGAGCCCTTCGCACTGCGAATACTCATCGATAGCTCTCGTGGGGTAGAAGTCGCTGCCGATAGTGATACAGAAGTATATCGGGCGAGTCCAATCGTTGTTTTTAAGTACGTTGAGTACCGCAATATCGCCTTTGTTGAGGTTTTTCTTAGTTATTTTCAGCGTTATGGTGTCGAGTATCTTGTCGTAATCTTCTTTGGCCACTATGCCTGCCTCTATTACTTTCTTTTTATCGACGGGGAAAGAGAGTGTCGAGGCAAACAGATATCCTATGCCGTCTCTCTCTTGCAAGTCTTTGTTACGCATCAGGTCGAATGCTTTGTCGGCAGGGAGTTTTCCGCCAAACTGCGGCATATCTTGCACGATAGCGATATCGAGCGAATTTTCTTGATACTCTTCGGGGCGCAGGTCGATAGGCAGTTTGTCGCCGGTGTAATACGGACGCTGCATAGCCGATATATACCACGGAGCCGATATGTACGAGAGGTTGCAGGTACGTATATCGTTGCGGGTGCCTTCGACCTCTTGGCTGTACCAGAGCGGGAAAGTATCGTTGTCGCCGTTGCAGAAAAGTATAGCATTTGGGGCACAAGTATTGAGATAGTTGTAGCCCGTGTCGGTGGCGATATAGCGATTCGAACGGTCGTGGTCGTCCCAGTTTTCGGAAGCCATAAGAGTGGGTACTCCCATCGAGAGCACAAACGCCAAAGCAGCGGCTATGCTTTTCGGTAGCTTTGCCTTCTCGAGTAGTCGAGCCAAGCCGAGCATACCCAGCCCGAGCCAGATAGCGAAGGCGTAGAACGAGCCCGCATACGAGTAGTCGCGCTCACGCGGCTGATACGGTGTCTGGTTTATATATAATACTATGGCGATACCGGTCATAAAGAAGAGTACCAATATTATCCAAAACTGATGTTTGCCCTTGCTGCCTCTCGAGAGTTGCCACAAGATACCGAGCAAGCCGAGTATAAGGGGCAAGAAGTAGTAACGGTTGTGTCCTTTGTTGTTTTTGAGGTTGTCGGGTAGTTTGCTTTGGTCGCCGTACAGAGCGTTGTCGACGAATGGTATTCCCGATATCCACTGTCCTGCGTCGAGTTCGCCGTTGTTCGACTGTATGTCGTTTTGCCGTCCGACGAAGTTCCACATAAAGTACCTCCAATACATGAAGTTTATTTGGTACGAGAATAAAAACTTGAGATTTTCGCCCATTGTCGGCACGGTGTATTCTCTGTTTTGTCCGCACTGATTGACGGTAATGCGCTTTCCTCTGAAGTCTGTCCACTGCTTATAAGCTTCGACATGGTGCGGCTGCTGCGAATACATACGCGGGAACAGCATCTTGCCTTCCGACATATATTCCACTCCCTTCTGCGACTTGCCTACACTTATATATCTGTCTTTTTCCGAAGCATTCTCTTTTACCTTGCGAATATAGTTGGTGCTGCCGTATACGATTTCTGCCATACAGCGTCCGGTGCCGTCGTCTTTGTACTCTATCGGTGAGTTGAACGACTGTCCGTAGAACAGCGGATTGTCGCCGTATTGTTCGCGATTGAGGTACGAACGCAGAGCGAACACGTTTTCGGGTGAGTTTTGGTCCATCGGCGGGTTTGCCGAGGAGCGAATCACTATCAGAGCAAACGAAGAGTAGCCTATCACCATCATAAGCACGCAGAGGGTAATAGTATTGAACCATTTGTAATTCCACTTTTTGCGGTAGAAAAGCCAGAACGCTCCTGCGGCTATAATTATCAATCCGAGCCATATACCGCTGCCCAAGAAGGGGATTCCGAGCATCGACATAAGCAGTGCAAACGATATTTTTATCTTGGTGCCGTCGGTGCCTTTGTGTGTCTCGTACAGAGTCCATACAAACAGAGCCGCTACTATGATAAGATATACGAACAGCCCCGAATTGAACGGCATACCTACGCTATTGACGAAAAACAGCTCGAAT
>ERZ773063.1627-NODE-1627-length-13027-cov-12.021508_pt1 | contig 13027 bp, 7 predicted proteins | sample MGYA00580625_ERZ773063 | MGnify/ENA primary metagenome ERZ773063 (study PRJEB29015, sample SAMEA2738022) | human oral metagenome | biome: human oral; feature: human-associated habitat; material: dental | place: China | collected 2042 ...
AATAGTCGTGAGACACTTTCATCGCGGACAGGGCGAGGAAGCGAAGGGTGCCGTCAGAGAGCGACCGCGCGGGCAGCTCCGGTGTCGCCCCGATCTTGGCGCGCAGCTCAAGCGTGTCACGGGCTCGGTCCTGAACCACGCGCAGGCGACGTATATCCACAAGTGCTCCGATCGCGTCACGAACGCGGTTCATGACGTTACTGCCGTTCCCCTCCTGGAGTTCCTGGCGGAACAATGAGGACGGGATGTGGGCGCCGGTGGCGGAAATGGGCCGGGCCTCGACCATGTCATCAGGGGCGCGCATCGCGCTCGGTTCCAGGGCGACGAATCGCCAGGAACGCATCTCCGCCTGCGCGGCAAGGATAATCGGGTTCTCGGCAGACGCCGTAGCCGACAGCACGGTTCGTTGTGCGTTGTCAGCGGCGATCTTCCTGGGCCGGCCCCTGTTTCCGTTCTGGATCTGGATGATCGTGTTGCCGTTCTCCTCGGTGGTGGATAGCGGGATGAACCTATGGGCTCCGTGCACGAACCTCTTCACGTAGGCTGTGGACTCCGGGAAGCGGAGATGGTCCTTCGGGTATTGGACCGGCGAAAGCTGTTCGTTGACCAACTTCAATTGCAGGCCCGTTGAGAGGGGGCCTCCTTGGCGGACGGCGAGTCGGACCTCGTAGCGCACGAACGTGCGCTCGGGCTCAACCTGTTGGTTGAACTCGTCGGAAACGGGGGAGGGGAGGATCATTTCCGCTGCTAAACGGAGGTTCTCGCTGCCTTGGGTCACGTGGAAGGAGAAGAGAGAGGAGATGTCTGAGCGCTGCTGGGGCGTGGGTCTGATGAGCGTGCAGGCCTCGAGGAAGTTGTGGTCACTCAGCAGGGACAGGAACTCGATCGCGTCGAAGAGGTTCGACTTCCCCACCGAGTTCGGCCCCGCGATGCAGGTGAATGGTCCGAAGTCGACAGAGACATTCTCAAGGTTCTTGAATCCGGAGACTTCAAAACGGGTGAGCATGTCTTTACCTTCAACAGACGACGCCAGAATCCAGTTAATTTATATCACATTGCGCCCAGAATGTGACGGGTACGGATCCGCAGCAAGGCCGTGCCCCGGGCCGCAAGGCCCGGGGCACGCACCCGCCAGTCAATGCGGCTAGGGGCTCACCCCTTCTTGCGCTTGGCCGGGGCCTCGCCCAACTCGAAGGAGGCGACCACGGCGTCGGCGGCCTCGGAGTCCTCGGACGCGGCCACGGTCAGCGCGCCCACGGCCTTCGACGCGGCCTCCAGGTCGCCCTTGACGGACTCCAGGGCCCCCAGGGAAGCGGCGGGCGCCTCGAGCACCACCGACAGGAACGGGGTGCGCGGGGAGACCTTCGCCTTAGACTTCACGCGGCGCAGCGCGATCAGGGCGCCGGAGGCCGCGGCCAGCACGGACGGGTCCCCGGCGGCGGAGGCCAGGGGGGCGCCGGTCGGCCACGGCGCGGTGTGCACCGAGCCCTCCCGGTACCAGCTCCACACCTCCTCCGTCACGAACGGCAGGTAGGGGGCCAGCAGACGCACCACCGTGTCGATCACCAGGGCCAGGGCGGCGCGCGCCGACGCCGCCGACGCCCCGTCCCACGCGCCCTCGCGGTTGTAGGCGCGCTCCTTCACCAGCTCCAAGTAGTCGTCGCAGAACGTCCAGAAGAACGACTCCGTGACCTCCAGGGCGCGCGCGTGGTCGTAGGAGGCCAGGGCATCGGTCGCCTCGGCGACCACCCCGGCCAGTTCCGCCAGCACGGAACGGTCCAGGTCCACCGTCACCAGAGCCGGATCCAGGTCCAGCCGCGCGCTTTCGCCGCCCATGGTGAGCGCGAACTTCGAGGCGTTGAGGACCTTGATCGCCAGGCGCCGCCCGATCTTCATCTGCTGCTCGTCGAAAGCGGCGTCCAGGCCCAGGCGCGCGGACGCCGCCCAGTAGCGCACCGCGTCCGACCCGTACTTCTCCAGCAGGCCCATGGGGGTCACCACATTGCCCTTGGACTTGCTCATCTTCTTGTGGTCGGCGTCCAGGATCCACCCCGACAGGCCCGCGTGGCGCCACGGCAGGGCCCCGAACTCCAAGTCGGCGCGCACCACCGTCGAGAACAGCCACGTGCGGATGATGTCCTGGCCCTGGGGGCGCAAGTCCATCGGGTAGGTGCGGGCGAACAGGTCGTCGTCGTGCAACCAGCCGCACGCCAGCTGCGGCGACAGGGAGGACGTGGCCCACGTGTCCATGATGTCGAGCTCGCCCACGAAGCCGCCCGGCTCGCCGCGCTGCTCCTCCGTGAAGCCCTCCGGCGCGTCCGTGGACGGGTCCACGGGCAGGCTGTCCTCCGAGGGCGTGATGACGGCGTCGTAGTCGACCTGGCCGTCGGCGCCCACCCGGTACCACAGCGGGAAGGGCACGCCGAAGAACCGCTGGCGCGAAACCAGCCAGTCGCCCTTGAGGCCCCGCACCCAGTTCTCGTAGCGCACGCGCATGAAATCCGGGTGGAACTCCAGCTGGCGGCCCCGCTCCACCAGTTCGTCGTTGAGGTCGGCGCCCGAGGCGGGCCTCGTCCAGGGGCGGCCGCCGTTGCGGATGTACCACTGGCGGGAGGTGACGATCTCCAGGGGCTTGTCGCCCTTCTCGAAGAAGTTCGTCTGGCGGACCGTCTTTGTGGGCTCGCCCTTGAGCTCGCCGCTGCCGCGCAGGCGCGCCACCACGGCCTCGCGGGCCGAGAACGTCGTCTTGCCCGAGATCTCCGCGAACGCCGTCCGGCCCGCCTCCGTGGTGATCCACTCGGGCGTGTCGGCGACGATGCGCCCGTCCTTGCGCAGGATCGCGCGCAGCGGCAGGCCCAGGTCGCGCCACCAGTCGATGTCCGTGGTGTCGCCGAAGGTGCAGCACATGGCGATGCCCGCGCCCTTGTCCTTCTCGGCGGCCGGGTGGGCCAGGACGGGCACCTCGACGCCGTAGACGGGGGAGGCCACCGTCTTGCCGAAGAGCGGCTTGTAGCGCTCGTCGTCCGGGTGGGCGATCAGCGCCACGCACGCGGCCAGCAGCTCCGGGCGGGTCGTCTCCACGCACACGTCGGCGCCGTCCTCCACGGGGGCGCCCGCCCGGGCGGCCTCGGCGGCGGCCGAGGCGTCCGTGAGGTGGAAGGCGATGCGGTGGTAGAAGCCCGGGTACTCGCGGGACTCCAACTCCGCCTGGGCGACCGCCGTCTGGAAGGTCACGTCCCACAGGCCCGGCGCCTCCGCCTGGTACGCCTCGCCGCGCGCCAGGTTGCGCAAGAACGCCGCCTGGGCGACCTTGCGGGCGCGCCGCCCGATCGTCTGGTAGTTCTGCTTCCAGTCCACGCTGAGCCCCAGGTAGCGCCACAGGGCCTCGAACTGGGCCTCGTCCTCGACGGTGAGGCGCTCGCACAGCTCCACGAAGTTGCGGCGCGAGATGGGCTTCTGGTCGCGGGCCTTGATGGACTTGCCCTCGCCGCCCACGTGCGGCGGCTCGAAGTCGGGGTCGTAGGGCAGCGTCGCGTCCACGCGGACCCCGAAGTAGTTCTGCACGCGCCTCTCGGTGGGCAGCCCGTTGTCGTCCCACCCCATCGGGTAGAACACCGCCCTGCCCCTCATGCGCTGGAAGCGGGCGACGACATCGGTGTGCGTGTAGGAGAAGACGTGGCCGATGTGCAGTGAGCCGGACACCGTGGGGGGCGGGGTGTCGATCGAGTAGACCTGCTCGCGGGCGGCCGTGCGGTCGAAGGCGTAGGTCCCCTCGGCCTCCCAGGCCGAACCCCACTTGTGCTCCAGGCCCTCCGGCGCCGCGCGGTCGGGCACACGGGGGGCGCGGGCGGTGGCGGGCAGCTGACCGGGTCGATCTGCCATGTTCTGTTATCTCCATCCGAGTCGTGGACTAGTACCCGACAAGCGTACTTTCGGCGCAGCCCCCGGTCCACCGGCCCCGCCCGGGGGAGCGGGAGTCTTCGTCACAAACGCCCCCACTGCGGTCACGGGAGCGGCGCCGCCACGCGCGGCCCTAACGTGGGGGGGCACACGCACGCACGAGGAAGGACCGCTATGAGCGACCTGTCACCCCTTGGGGCCCGAACCGTCGAACTGCTGGGCGAGCTGGTGCGCAACGCCTGCGTCAACGACCTCACACCCGCCTCGGGCCACGAGCACCGCAGCGCCGACACCCTGGAGGCCCTTTTCGAGGGCCTGCCCGTGCGGATGCGCCGCATCGAGCCCGCGCCCGGGCGCACCACCCTGGTCGTCGCCCTGGACGGCTCAGACCCCGCCGCCGAGCCCCTCACCCTCATCGGGCACACAGACGTCGTCCCCGCTGACGACTCCCAATGGGCCCACGAGCCCTTCGCCGCGCGCATCGACTCCGACGGCGTCATGTGGGGGCGCGGCACCGTGGACATGCTGCACCTCACCGCCGCGATGGCCGTCGTCACCCAGGACCTGGCCCGGCGGGTCGCCGAGGGGGGAGCGCGCCCCGCGGGCACCCTCACCTTCGTGGCCGCCGCCGACGAGGAGGCCCGCGGGGGCCTGGGCGTGCCGTGGATCGGGGAAGCCGAGCCCCAGGCCATCCCGTGGCGCAACTGCATCTCCGAGATGGGCGGCGGGCACATCCGGGGCGCCCGGGGGAGCGACTCCATCGCCGTCGTCGTCGGCGAGAAGGGCGCCGCCCAGCGCCGCCTCCACGTCGACGGGGACGCCGGCCACGGATCGGTGCCCCTGGGACGCCACAGCGCCGTCGAGGTCCTGGCCCGCGTCGTCCAGCGCCTGGCCTCCGCCCGCTGGCCCGCCGGGGGAGGGGGCGAATGGAAGGGCTTCGTCTCCGCCTTCGAGTTCGACCCCGACACCCGCGCCGCCCTGCTCGCAGCGGACTACGACGGCGACTACCACGAGTTCGGGGACCTGGCCGCCTACGCCCACGCCATCAGCCGCCTCACCGTCGCCCAGACCGCCGTCCGGGCGGGCGGGCCCATCAACGTCCTCCCCTCATCGGCCCACATCGACCTCGACATCCGCACACTGCCCGGCCAGGACGACGACTTCGTCGACGCAGCCCTGCGGCGCGCCCTGGGGGAGGTGGGGGAGCACGTGCGCATCGAACGGCTCCTGGTGGAGGGGGCGACGGCCTCGCCCACCGGCACGCGCCTGTACCGCGCCATCGAGCGCGCCCTGCGGGCGCAGCACCCCGGCTCGCGGGTGGTGCCCGTCCTCTTCCCCGGCGGCTCCGACCTCAGGGTCGCCAGGCGCCTGGGCGGAGTGGGCTACGGGTTCGGGTCCTTCGGGCGGGACGTGGCCCTGGGGGACCTGTACTCGCGATTGCACGCGCACGACGAGCACATCCGCCTGTCCGACGTCGACCTCACCGTGCGGGCGCTGGCGGCCGTGGCCGCCGACTTCCTCGGCGCCCGCTGAGGGGCGCACACAAGGGCGGGGATTTACGAAACACGGTCCGCACACAACGGCGGGATCAAGCCCTTGTGTGCGCTGCCGTGTTGTCTAAATCGGGCCGTTGTGTGCGACATGGGGAGCCTCGGCCCGGCCCCGTCGGATGCGGTTCCCCCGCCCCGGCGCGGGCCGGGGACGGGGGAGGGTGTCACAGGACCATCGCCGCGATCCAGCCTCCGGCCAGGAGCGGGATGTTGTAGTGGATGAACGTGGGGATCACCGTGTCGCGCATGTGGTCGTGCTGGCCGTCCACGTTGAGACCGGTCGTCGGTCCCAGCGTCGAGTCCGAGGCCGGCGAGCCCGCGTCGCCCAGCGCCCCCGCGGTGCCGATGATCGCCACCGTCGCAATGGGGGAGAAGCCCAGCGTCACGCACAGGGGCACGTAGATCGCCGAGATGATCGGCAGGGTCGAGAAGGACGACCCGATGCCCATCGTGATGACCAGGCCGACCAGTAGCATCACGAACGCCGCCAGCGCCTTCGACCCTGAGAACATGGCGGCCGTGCCGGTGACGAGGGGCTCGATCTGGCCGGACGCCTTCAGGACCGAGGCGTAGCCCTGTGCGGAGATCATGATGAGCCCGATCATCGCCATCATCTTCATGCCGGTGCTGAAGATGTCGTTCGCCTGCTGCCAGGGGACCACGCGCATCGACAGCATCACGCACAGGCCCACGATGGCGCCCATCAGCAGGGGATCGGCCTCGGACTCGATCAGCGTCAGCCACGTCTGGATGGCGAAGCACAGGACGAGGGCCGCCAGAGCCGCCCACACGCGCTTCATGTCGATGGGCTCGTCGGCCGGGCTCCCGAAGGAGTCACTGCGGTCCTCGTACTCGCGGCGCCCCCGGTAGGAGATGAGCAGCGCGATGAGGCAGCCCGCCAGCATCGAGGCCGCCGGGATCGCCATAGCGGCAGTCGGATTCACCCTGGACACGTCCAGGCCCGCCTCGATGATGTTCTTGTAGAGGATGTCGTGCAAGAAGATCCGCCCGAAGCCCACGGGCAGGAACATGTACGTCGTGACGATGCCGAAGGTGATCGCGCACGCCACGGCCCGGCGGTCGAGCCCCAGCCGGTTCATCACGCCGATGAGCGGCGGGATCAGCAGGGGGATGAACGCGATGTGGATGGGGATGAGGTTCTGGCTCATGATGCCCATGGCGATCACGCCGCACAGGATCCCCCATTTGGCGTTGCGGGCGATCCTGGCCTGGTTGGACTCGTCGGCGTTCTTCATCCGGACGATGATCCAATTGGCCAGCAGCCGCGGCAGGCCCGAGTGGGCGACGGCCATGGCGAACGCGCCCAGCAGCGCGTAGGAGAGGGCGATCTTCGCGCCCCCGGCGAGGCCCTCTTGGAAGGCCACCATCGTCGCCGACAAGCCCATGCCGGAGACCAGGCCGCCCACCAGTGAGGCGATGAACAATGAGATGACGACGTGCACGCGGGCGATCGAGAGGACCAGCATCACGAGCACGGAGATGACAACCGCGTTGAAGATCAACATGACTATTCCTGTGATGGGAGGGGAGCGCAACCGGACCGCTGGGGACTCCCATGGACAGGGAGGAGGTGCGGCGGTGCGCTGGGGTGGTGCCCGGCGGGCGCGCGGCCCGCAGGGGATGCCCGCTGGGAGCGGGGTCAGCCGAGATGGGAGTCGGCGTGGATGGATGCGTCGACAGCGCCTACCAGCGAAGCCGACAAACCACCTTCCTCGGCGGCGAGCAATCCTGCGATTGTCGTGCCGCCGGGCGAGCACACCTGGTCGATGAGTTGGGCGGGCACGCGCCCCTCCTCCGATGCTGCGAGCACCAGGGAGGCCGAACCCGCCATCGCCTGTGCGACGACCCGCACGGCGATGTCCTTGGGGAGGCCGTGCTTCACTCCAGCACGGGCCAGACTGTCAATGACCTGGAACAGCCACGCGGGCGAGCAACTGGCCAAGGACTGGAAAACGGGGAACAGTTTCTCGTCGATGACGACGGTGCGGCCCACGGCGTCCATCAGTCGGCGGACTGCGGCGACCTGGTCGTCGCTGGCCCCCACGGAGCACAGGGCGCTCATGGACTGCCCGATCCGCGCCGCGACGTTGGGCATGACGCGCACCAGGGGCACGCACGCGCCGAAGTCCTCGAGGATCGCGTCCAGGGTCCGCCCCGCGGCCAGCGAGACGACGCACATCTCCGGGCGCTCGCGCACGATGTGGGCGATCTGCTCGATGACCCCGGGTTGGACGGCGGGCTTGACGCCCAGCACCAGGACGTCGACCTGGTGGGCCAGGGAGCCGTTGGAGCGGGCGGTCGTGGCGCCCACCTCGTCGGCCAGGGCTTTCGCGTCCTGGGGCGTGCGGTTCGAGAGGACGAAGTCGGAGGCGTTGAATCCGGCCGCGGCTGCCCCCCGGACGATGGCGCTCACCATCGCCCCGGTGCCGACGAAACCGAACTTCATTGCCGCTCCCAAGAAATCGTCAAAGAATTGGAATACGCCTAGACTACCCCGTCGGGCGCCCATCACGTGGGAACTTGGCCACGTGGTGAGACGGGCGGCCCTGCTGAGCGGTTTACGAGGCCGGCGCCTTCTCCGGGCCCGCGGTTTACGAGGTCGGCGCCTCGTCCGGCTCCAAGGAGGCGCGCAGCGCATCGACGAGGGCCGGGACCAGGACCGACCCCTGGCCCACCTTGTCGTCGGAGTCGAAGGGGCGCATGCGCAGCGCGCACCACGACTCCCCGCTGCGCAGGACGCCGACGGCCAGGCGCACTTCCGTGCGGGAGGGGTGGTTGGACACGAACTCGATCGCGGCCTCCGGATCCTCGGGCGCCTGGGCCTCCACCTCCGGGGGGACGACGACGCGCTCGACGGTCAGCGCGGCCCCCGCGACCTCGGGCGGCCACGCCAAGTGCCCCAGCACCGCCTCGAGGTCGTCGTCGGTCATGTCCTCCTGGACGACCGCAGACAGGTGGTCGTCGCTGCCGTCCCAGCCCGACCGCAGGTGGGCGGCCACCTCGTCGGGCAGCAGGGGGTCGCCCAGCAGCCGCGCCGTGGGGACCAGCGCGTACAGCGTTGGGGCCTGGTCCCAGCCCGCGCGGGCGGCGCCCCTCTCGATGTCGACCACTACGTTGGCCAGCGCGACCTCGGGGGCCGTCGGGGTCATGGATCCGTTCATGCACCCATCGTCTCACGGACAGCGTGACTCCCGCCGCCGTCCCGACTGCCCGGCACCGCTAGACTGGGCGGAGCTGCACGTCGACAGAGAGGACAACGCCGTGAGCTCCTTCCCCTTCGCCCAAGGCGGCCGGCCCCAGCGCCGCCCCTCCTCGCGGGGGTCCGCGCCCAGGGTCGGGCCCCTCGGGATCACCATCGCCGCCCTCGCCGCCATCGCGGGCATCGTCTACGCCGCCTCGATCGTGTGGACCGAGGTCCTGTGGTTCAACCAGATGCGCGCGACGCGGGTGCTCCTCACCCAGTGGGGCGCCCACATCGGGCTGTTCCTAGTGGGCTTCGGCGCGATGACGGCCGTCGTGTACCTGTCGATGGCCCACGCCTACAAGCACCGCGAGGCGTCGACGCGGGGGGAGGCCGCCGCGTCGCTGCGCGCCTACCAGAAGGCTCTCGCGCCGGTCCGCAAACTCGCGTTCTGGGGCGTCGCCCTGTTCTTCGGCTTCACCGCCGGGGCGCGCATGGCCGCTAACTGGCAGACCCTCCTGCAGTTCGTCAACGGCTCCTCCTTCGACCGCGTCGACCCCGAGTTCGGCCTCGACATCTCCTTCTTCGTCTTCACCCTGCCGGCCCTGAAGGTCCTGGTGTCCTTCCTGATGAGCGCCGCCGTGATCTGCCTGGTGGCCAGCCTGGTCGTCTCCTACCTGTACGGCACCGTCCGACTGGCCCCCCGCCCCCACGCCTCCAAGCCCGCCCGCCTGCAGACGGGCATGCTGGCCGCCGCCGTCTCCCTGCTGATCGGCGCGAACTACTGGCTGGGCCGCTACGAGCTGCTCACCAGCACGAACTCCAGCATGAACATCGACGGGGCCATGTACTCCGACATCAACGCGACGCTGCCCGCGCACTCGATCCTGGCGGTGATCTCCGTGCTGGTCGCCGTCCTCTTCGTGGTCGCCGCCTACCGCGGGACGTGGCGCCTGCCCGGGTCGGGCATCGCGGTGACCGTCGTGGCCGCCCTGGTCCTGGGGATGGCCTACCCCGCCCTCATCCAGCAGTTCCGGGTGCGCCCCAACCAGCGGACCCTGGAGGCCCCCTACATCCAGCGCAACATCGACGCGACTCTGGAGGCGTACGGCCTGGACGACGTGGACTACCAGACCAACTACGACGCGGCGACGACCGCCTCGGCGGGGCAGTTCGACAACGACGCCCTCACCGGCCAGGTGCGCCTGCTCGACCCGAAGGTCATCACCAAGACCGTCCAGCAGCTGCAGCAGTCCCGCCTGTACTACGGCTTCAACTCGGGGATGAAGGTCGACCGCTACAACGTGGGCGGCGAGCGCCGCGACACAGTGGTCTCCGTGCGCGAGCTCAACCTGGCGGGCCTGTCCGCCGAGCAGCAGACCTGGGTGAACCAGCACACCGTGTACACCCACGGGTACGGGGCGATCGCGGCCTACGGCAACCAGCTCACCAGCGACGGCCTGCCCTCCTACTGGGAGCAGTCCGTTCCCTCGGTCGGCGAGATGGGCGACTACGAGGAGCGCGTCTACTTCAGCCCCAACGCGCCCGACTACTCGATCGTCGGAGCGCCCGAGGGATCCGAGCCCCAGGAGCTCGACTACCCGGACGACACCGCGGTCGGCGGCCAGGTCTCCACGACCTTCACCGGCAACGGCGGGCCCTCGGTGGGCAACGTGTGGAACAAGCTCCTCTACGCCATCAAGTTCGGCTCCACCGACCTGTTCTTCTCCTCGCAGACCAACGAGGCGTCCCAGATCCTCTACGACCGCGACCCCCTCCAGCGGGTGGCCAAGGTCGCCCCCTATCTGACCCTCGAGCAGTCCGCCTACCCGGCGGTGGTCGACATGGACGACGACGCCTCGACCCCCAAGCGCCTCGTGTGGGTGGTCGACGCGTACACGACGACCAACCAGTACCCGTACTCGCAGCACGAGTCCCTGTCCGACGCGACGGTGGACTCCCAGGCCACGCAGGTCGGGCAGTACGTCCAGGCCAATAAGATCAACTACATGCGCAACTCCGTCAAGGCCGTCGTCGACGCCTACGACGGCTCCGTGCGGCTGTTCCGCTGGGACGACAAGGACCCGATCCTCAAGACCTGGGAGAAGATCTACCCGGGGTCGGTCGAGCCCATCGCCAGCGTCTCCGGCGACCTCATGAGCCACCTGCGCTACCCGGAGGACATGTTCAAGGTGCAGCGCAACCTGCTGGCCACCTACCACGTGACCGACGCGGCCGGCTTCTACGCGGGCGGCGACAGGTGGCGCCTGGCCGAGGAGACCTCCACGATCGGCGCCTCCCAGGCCCAGGCCGCCGCTTCGCAGGCGCCCGCTTCGACTTCGTTGCAGCCGCCGTACTACCTCACCATGCAGATGCCGGGCCAGGAGAGCGCTGAGTTCTCGCTCACCAGCGTGTTCGTGCCCGGAGGCGGCGGCGAGGGACGGCGCGAGGCGATGGCCGGCTTCCTGGCAGTCGATTCGGAGACCGGCTCCCAGCCGGGCGTGGTGCGCGAGGGCTACGGGAAACTGAGGCTGCTGGCGCTGCCGTCGTCGACCACTGTGCCGGGCCCCGGGCAGGTGCAGAACAAGTACGACTCCGACGAGAAGATCGCCACGCAGCTCAACCTGCTCAACCAGGCCGACTCGACGGTCATCAGGGGCAACCTGCTCACATTGCCCGTCGGCGGCGGCCTGCTCTACGTCCAGCCCGTGTACGTGCAGGGGACGGGGAGCGCCTCGTACCCGGTGCTCCGCTCGGTGCTCACCGCCTTCGGCGACAAGGTGGGCTTCGCCTCCACGTTGGAGGAGTCGCTCAAGCAGCTGATCTCCGACGACGGGTCCTCGACGAGGCCGTCGCCGGGCGGCGGGGGCGGCGGCGACGGATCGCAGTCCGGCGCCCAGTCCGGTTCCACGGCGCAGCCCCGCACGCCCACGGTGGCCCAGGCGCTCGCCGACGCCTCCGCGGCGATGCGGGACGCCGAGTCGGCCATGAGCAGGGGCGATTGGAGCGCCTACGGCGAGGCCCAGAACCGTTTGAAGGACGCGCTGAACCGCGCCGAGGCCGCCCAGGCCGCCGCGGGCGCGCCCACTCCGAGCCCGAGCGCCGCTCCAGGCGGGGGGCAGTCCGGCTCCTAGAGCAGAGCACCGCCCCCCGGTGGCCCCCGCCCAGTCGAGGCGGGGGCCACCGCCGTCGACGGGGCGGGGCAATGCGGTTCAGTCAGCAGCGGCTTGCTACTATGGTGCAGAGCACATGCAGTGCTGAACCCTCAACTCAGTGGAAGGAGCGCTATGACCGCTCCCCAAGGCCCGTACTCCGCGGATCTCAATTCCGGCGGGGCGCAGCAGTCGTCCGTCCCCCAAGGGGCGCCTCGCCAGTTCGACCCTCCCCAAGGCGCGCCCTACCAGTACGGATTGGCGGCGCCGGGCGCGTCCGTCCAGCAGGGCGCCCGCCCGGGCGCGTTCGCCTCGCCCCGTGCGCGCGCGTGCGCGGGAACGATCGCATCGTCTGGTTCGCGATGCCGGCGATGGAGCCCGTGCGCGCGCGTGCGCGGGAACGATCCTCGTCGTCGAGGCGTGCCTGCTCCTCAACCAGTTCGTCCCGTGGAACTTCGAGGATCTGAGCCTGTTCGGCGCGACGCTGCTCCACTGGGCGACCTGGTTGTGGGTCGCCCTCAGGGCCGTCTTGATCGTTCTGGCGGCGGTCTTCCTGGCGCGGCGCGGTAGCGCCGTCCGTTACGCGCTCGTCGGCGCCTACCTCGTGGTGGCGTTGCTGCTCGCCCCTTTGAACAAGGTCTACTTCGGAGGGGACTGGTACCAGGTTTTCCTCCCGCCGCCGGCTGAGTTGGACGCCTACTTCTTCATACGGGCGATGGTGCTGTGGGTGCTGAACATGGTCGGCATCGCCTGCGCGATCTGCCTGGCGGTTCCCGACGGACGCCCCAGCGGCGCCGTGCCGGCCCATGGCGCAATGGCGCCCTACGGCTCCACCGGCGGGCAGTTCCCCCCGCCCGGGCAGGGCGCCTATCCTGTGCCGGCTCAGGGCTTCGGCCAGCACCCGGGTGGGGGCCAGGGCTTCCAGTCCCCCAGTGACGGCCAGTACCCGGGGGGCGCGCAGGGCTCCGGTGCGCAGAGCTTCCAGTCCCCGGGCGGCGGCCAGTACCCGCCGCGAACCCCTCAAGGGCCCCAGGAGTGACGGGAGCGCCAGTGCCCGTCGCGCTGAACCCGCGGCCGCGCCCCGCTGGAGCAGTGCCCGCGCGCTGCTAGGACCCACATCACCGCGTTCAGTTTGTGCCCCCCGTGCCCGTGCGCTAAACTCGGTAGGGCCGACGCGGGGTGGAGCAGTTCGGTAGCTCGCCGGGCTCATAACCCGGAGGTCG
>ERZ773063.1633-NODE-1633-length-13013-cov-3.939497_pt1 | contig 13013 bp, 11 predicted proteins | sample MGYA00580625_ERZ773063 | MGnify/ENA primary metagenome ERZ773063 (study PRJEB29015, sample SAMEA2738022) | human oral metagenome | biome: human oral; feature: human-associated habitat; material: dental | place: China | collected 2042 ...
GAAGTGGGTGGCTCGCCTCATTTGGACGGACAGTATACTGTCTTTGGGCAGGTGTTAGATGGATTGGATGTTGTTGAACGTATTCAACGCCAGCCTGTTGACGCCAACGACCGTCCATTAGTTGATGTCCGTATCCGTAAAGCAATCATATTGAAATAGGGTTGTCTTTATTATCTCAAACAGTAAATACAAAGTAAAGTTACTATAAATTTATGTCAATCAACAGAAAAGCAACAGCCTGTCTGTTTGCGCTTATGCTCGGAAGTGGAGTAGGTGTAGCAGGTAACAGGTTTGTCTATCGTGCCGTAAAAGATACTATTACACAGCGTAAAGACACTACAAAACAGAACGTTCAGAAAGAGAAAGCACCTGAGAAAGAAAAGGAAAAGCCTTCTGCTTATGATCAACTCGTGAAGAAAAAAGGAAGTGTACAGCAGGGACTCTTCACTGTAAGACATATTGACGACCAATGGTACTTTGAGGTTCCAGACTCAGTTATCGGTCGATACTTGCTCGCTGTGACTCGTTTCACAGCTGTTCCACAGAACTTTGGTAAGTTTGCTGGAGAGGCAGTAAACCAACAAACTGTTTATTTTGAGCAACGTGATGACAAGACAATGCTGCTTCGTGCCTATGTTCTTTCACAAGAAGCTGACCCTAAGAGCAGTATTTCGCGTACGTTGAAAGCTTCAACAGCTGATCCTATCGTGGCTTCGTTCAAGGTGATTGGTCGCAACAAGGATACTAAGGCACAGCTGATTGATGTCACACCATTGTTTGTTAAAGACAATGCAGTGCTGAGTGTATCGTCAGATAACTCTAAGCAATTGAAGTTAGGTGGACTGATGGCTGACCGAACCTTCATTGATACGATGAAGGTTTATCCTATTAATGTGGAGATTGCTACGACACGTACTTATTCAAGTTCGCCTTCTGCGGTACCTGCCTCTTATACAGGTGCGATGACTATCGGACTGAATACCAGTGTTGTTCTCCTTCCAAAGGTACCTATGCGTAAGCGAGTATGGGACAATCGTATAGGGTATTTTACGAATAGATATACTATCTTCAGCGACGATCAGACAAAGACTGACCGCGAGCAGTTTATCTCTCGATTCCGTTTAGAGCCTAAAGATAAGAAGGCATATGCAAAGGGTAAACTCTCAGAGCCTATCAAACCTATCGTATTCTATATTGATCCAGCTACACCAAAGAAGTGGGTTCCTTATTTGATGAAGGGTATCGAGGATTGGAATGTTGCTTTTGAGACTGCTGGCTTTAAGAATGCAATACAGGCAAAGGAGTGGCCTAATGACCCAACGATGAGTGTTGATGATGCTCGTTTCAATGTTCTTCGTTATCTTCCAGCTGAGATTGAAAACGCATATGGTCCTCGTATCGTTGATCCACGTAGTGGAGAGATTATCGAAAGTCATATTTGTTGGTATCATAATGTGATGAACCTCTTGACAAAGTGGTACTTCACTCAGTGTGCTCCATTAGATAAGCGTGCACAGACGGCACACATGGACGACAAACTTATGGGTGAATTGATTCGCTTTGTATCAAGTCATGAAGTGGGACATACACTCGGATTGCGTCATAATATGGGTGCAAGCCATGCTACTCCAGTAGAGAAACTACGCGATAAGAAGTGGGTAGAGGAACATGGTCACACTACCAGCATTATGGATTACGCTCGTTTCAATTACGTTGCACAGCCAGAAGACAACGTTTCAGAGCGCGGACTCTTCCCACGTGTGAACGATTACGACAAGTGGGCAATCCGTTGGGGATATCAGTATCGTCCAGAGTTCAAAGATGAGATGGACGAGAAGGAGAAGTTGATGACTGAGACAACAGCCATTCTTGCTAAGAATCCGCGTCTTTGGTTTGGTGGTGAGGGTAAGAATGAAGACCCACGTGCACAGACAGAAGACCTTGGTGATGATAATGTTAAGGCGAGCGATTATGGTATTAAGAACTTAAAGCGTATCGTAGCGAAACTCCCAGAGTGGACACGTCAGCCTAACGACCAGTACGAAGACCGCATGGAAATGTGGAGAAGTGTTGTTGGTCAGTATGGACGTTATACGAATCATGTACTGAAGAACATTGGTGGTCGTTACATTAACAATATGCCTGGGCAGAAACCTTATGAGGTTGCACCAGCTAAGAAGGGTAGAGATGCTGTCGACTATATCGGTCGTCAGGTGTTTGAAGCACCACTTTGGCTTTATCCTTCATCTATGACTGATATTGCAGGTACCGACCTTGTCGACGAAATCAGTACTTATCAGGATCGTATTCTGAAGGTGATGATGAACGGAACCATTATGGATAAGATTTATAAGGACCAGCGTGAGGCAGGTGCTTATCAGTTCAAAGACTATCTTAATGATTTGTTCCACAGTGTTTGGAAGCCACTCACTGGTCTTAATGATATACAGGTACGTACACGTCGCTTACTCGAGCGTAACTATGTAGACCAACTGAATAGCCTTTTAAATCCTGTTCAGAAAGACAAACCAACCGTTGCTGACCGTGCAAGTAATTCTGATATTATGCTCTATCTCATGCAGCATTTAGATACTGTTGAGCAGTTCTGTAAGGCACAGGCAGCACAAAGTGAAGGCATCAATCTCCTTCATTACAACGATTTGTTACGTCAGATTAAGCTGATTCGTGAGCGTCGTGTGACAGTAAAGTAATTGTTTAAGTAAATTCCTAACCATATACAAGAAGACTATTTGTGTTTTATGGTTGTAATAATCGTCCATAGTAGAGTCTGAAGCTCTGCTATGGACGATTTCTTTAAACGTAGTTTAGAACCAGTTGTGACAGTGTTTTACGATGTACTTAGCTGTCAACACCATTGGTGTTAAGCCTCCGCACCATATGTGCGGGGCGTTAGCACGATGGTAAAAGAAGAGCTGATAGTCTTTATTTTTTATGCTTACAAGGGCATATAGACTCGTCTTTGTTAAGTTTTTCGTAGTGTTCTTTACGTTTAGGATTCATTGGGAACCATCCTTTTAAGACACGCTTCTCCTGTGAGATGAGCTCACCAATTCCCCAAAGGAATGAAGCTCCAAGGACACCGAGTAGAGCAGACCAAAAAATACTTTGTACAAACAAGGCTGCTACACAGCAAGCAATACCCGCTATGAGCCATAGCCACCAAGGTTTTGTACCGAAATAATACTCTGTTTTTATAACGAGTGGATGACAAAGTCCAATGATTAAAAACGTGCATACAGCGAGGAGTATGCCTTCAAAATTTAATTCCATTAATGTTAAGTTTCAATATTAAATATAATTCTTATGTTGAGAAATATGCTATAGAACGTATTATTCTTAGCAAAACCTCGGTTTATATAGCTGCAAAAATACAAAAAAAACTCTATCTACAAGTGATTTTCTCAGAATTATTGATTATATTTGCAGATATAAGTCATAAATTAGAAAACACTTAAATTATGAACAATAACCAAACACTCATCGCACAATGCGAAGAGAAAGCAAGACAGTGGCTGTCTCCTGCTTTTGATGAAGAAACTCGTTCTGCCGTTGAGGCTATGATTAACAATGACGATAAGGCTGACCTTATTGAGTCTTTTTATAAGGATTTAGAGTTTGGTACAGGTGGACTTCGTGGTATTATGGGCGCAGGCTCTAATCGTATGAATATCTATACCGTCGGTATGGCAACTCAAGGCTTTGCTAATTATCTGAAGATTAGCTTCAAGGATAAGGAGCGGATTAGTGTAGTTGTTTGCCACGACTGCCGTAACAATTCTCGTCTCTTTGCTGAGACCGTTGCTAATATCTTCTCTGCTAATGGCATAAAGGTTTATCTTTTCGACGATCTTCGTCCTACTCCAGAGTGTTCTTTTGCTATTCGTTATTTGAAGGCACAGGCAGGTGTGAATATTACTGCAAGTCATAACCCACGTGAGTACAATGGTTATAAGGCTTATTGGGATGATGGTGCACAGGTACTTGCGCCACATGACAAGGGTATTATCGACGAAGTAAACAAGGTTAAGGTTGAGGATGTTAAGTTCGAAGGCAATAAGGCTTTGATTCAGATTATCGGTGAGGATGTTGATAGGGTTTATCTGGAACAGGTAAAGACTATCAGCATTGACCCACAGGTAATCAAGAATCAGCATGATCTTAAGATTGTCTATACTCCTCTGCATGGTGCTGGTCGTGTAATGATTCCACGTGCATTGGCTTCTTGGGGCTTTGACAATGTTCATTGTGTGAAGGAGCAGATGGTTAAAGATGGTAACTTCCCAACTGTTGACCGTCCAAACCCAGAGATTGCAGAGGCTTTGACACTTGGTTTGCGTGATGCAAAGGCTCTCGATGCCGATATCTTGATGGCTTCTGACCCAGATGCTGACCGTGTAGGTATGGCTTGTAAGAATAGCGATGGCGAGTGGGTACTGATTAATGGTAACCAAACCTGTCTTATTTTCTTGTGGTATATCATTACAAATCGTCAGGCTGTGGGCAAGATGAAGCCAACAGACTTTATTGTAAAGACTATTGTTACAACAGAGGTTATCCGTAAGATTGCAGAGAAACAGCACGTTGAGATGCGTGATTGCTACACTGGTTTCAAGTGGATTGCACGTGAGATTGCACTCTCTGAGGGTAAGCAGCAGTATATCGGTGGTGGTGAGGAAAGCTACGGTTTCCTTGCAGAAGACTTCGTACGCGATAAGGATGCTGTAAGTGCTTGTGCTTTGTTGGCTGAGATTTGTGCATATGCAAAGGATCATGGTAAGACTTTGTATGACATTCTTATGGATATCTATATGGAGTATGGTTACAGTCATGAGTACACAATCAATGTTGAGCGTCCTGGTAAGAGTGGTGCTGACGAGATTCAGCAGATGATGAAGAACTTCCGTTCTAATCCTCCTAAGGAGCTTGGCGGTAGTGTAATTGATGTTTATAAGGACTTCCAGAGTCTTGAGATTACAAAGGCTGACGGTTCTAAGGAGAAGATGGATATGCCTGATACAAGCAATGTTCTCCAGTGGTTCTGCACAGATGGTACTAAAGTTAGTGTACGTCCATCAGGTACTGAACCAAAGATTAAGTTCTATCTTGAGATAAAGGATACAATGAACTCTGCTTCTGACTTCCCTGCTTGCGAGCAGCGTGCAGCTGTAAAGATTGAGGCTATCAAGAAGAGCTTGGGTTTGTAATTGTCTATTTTTAGCCTTTGATAATATTTGAGAGGGCTTGATATTATAATTAAAGCAGGAGTTTCTATAAAGTCTTATTTGTGGGAACTCCTGTTTTTATTGTTCTATGCCTTTCTTATATATAAATCTTTGGATAGCTTTCTGTCTCTTTTAGCGGGCTACGCTATATGATATTTTAGCCTTTCAAGTATCCTTTTTAAGGCGAATAAGGTTTTATGTTAGTATTAGTAAGAATAAAAGCAAGTATTAAATAATATCTATAAAGCTGCGTTTGTTAGGTATGAAATATTTTGTAATAAGACTATTATATTCTCTATATTGTGCAGAAAGATGGAGTTATCGTATTCCGATACGAATACTTGGACCTTTTATCAATCGTGTATGCAAACGGCTATATTTTTGGAATCCATTTAGCTATATTCAGAAAAATAATCCAACATTGGAGCACTATATAAGAAATGTTTATAAAACGATGGAAGTCGTTTTTTATGATATAAATATAGGAGTATCTATTGCGCGTGCAGAAGGAACATTAGCTTTTATGTTTGTTCCTTATGAAATGCTTATTCTATCAGTTTTCAAGAAATTTAGAATACTTCCTATTCAGAATTCCCATTTCCATATATCTCTTATAATCACTTGTGTTCTCTCCTTACTGTTTACCTACTTCTTTAGTCAAAAAAATGATGAATATATAGGCTATTTCCATAAATTTGAAAGTCATAAGAATAATGCAGTTTGGCATGTCATTTCTTCTATATTTTTCATTGGAGCAGTTTGTGCAGGTATAATCTTCATTATGTGGTGGAATGAAAGCTAAAGTAGAACCTGACGCATGGATTAGAAATATCATTACAATATAATTCGGCATTCTACATGTTTCTTTTTAATGAAGAGCCTTTTTATTCGTGTCTGTAACTTTCAGTTTATCAATATGTTGTAAAATAGCATAAGAAAAGGTGCTTAGTTAGACGCTAACTAAGCACCTTTAAGGCTTCAATTAAGCATCTTTTGAACGTCAATTAAGGCTTAATTGGAATGCAACTAAGCATCAATTCATTCTTTAAAGATGACTTTTATATTACAAATTTTGTAAGGGTAAGAGATGTTTATTCCTTCCCTTAGATATTATTCAGCTGATACAACATCAAACTTCAGTTTCTCACTATCATTCTCTTTAGATACTTTGATAATGTCACCAGCCTTGATGTCGCCAGAGAGAATCAGTTCGCTCAGTCCATCCTCAATATGATTTTGGATAGCACGCTTCAATGGACGCGCACCAAATTGTACGTCATATCCCTTGCTTGCAACAAACTCCTTGGCTTCATCTGTTATCTCCATCTCGTAGCCTAATTCATGCACACGCTTGAAAAGGCCCTTGAGTTCAATGTTGATAATCTTCTTGATAGCCTCGAGATCGAGCTGGTCGAAGGTGATAATCTCGTCTAAGCGGTTGAGAAACTCTGGTGCGAACTGCTTGCTGAGACTCTTCTGAATGATAGCACGAGCACGCTCCTTGTCGCCTTCGTTCTGTGAAAAACCATTCAAGTTAGCAGCCTTAAAGCCGACACCTTGCCCGAATTCCTTCAGCTGACGTGTACCCGCATTTGATGTCATAATAATCACCGTATTGCGGAAGTCTATCAATCGACCATTGCCATCTGTCAATCGACCTTCATCAAGTACCTGCAACAGCATGTTGAATACGTTACCATGTGCTTTCTCTATCTCATCAAGTAAGACAATAGAGTAGGGATGGCGGCGCACTTTCTCTGTCAACTGTCCACCTTCATCATAGCCAACGTATCCTGGAGGCGCACCAACAAGGCGTGAGGTGTTGAAGCTTTCTGTATATTCGCTCATATCAATGCGTATCAAAGCATTGGCAGAGCCAAACATCATCTCAGCAAGTCTCTTGGCAAGATAAGTCTTACCCACACCCGTAGGACCTAAGAACATAAACGCACCGATAGGGTGGTTAGGGTCTTTCAAACCAACGCGGTTACGCTGAATAGCCTTTACCATCTTGTCGATAGCTGCGTCCTGTGCGATAACAACCTGCTTGAGTTCAGCATCCATATTCTTTAATCGGATGCCTTCTGCCTCCTGCATGCGCTGTACCGGAACGCCTGTCATCATAGAGACAACATCAGCAATCGCTTCTTCATTGATTTCAACCTTATCTTCGGTATCACCTTTCTGCCATTTCTCCTGCTCCTCTTTGAGTGTCTTTTCTAATTCAGTCTGCTTATCACGGAAACTTGCAGCCAATTCAAAGTTCTGATTCTTTACAGCAGCTTGCTTCTTCTCTTGTGCTATTTCAATGTCTTTCTGAATATCGAGAATCGCCTGTGGCACCTTTACATGCTGCAGATGGATACGTGAACCTGCTTCGTCAATAATGTCTATCGCCTTATCAGGAAAGAATCTATCAGTAATATATCTGTCAGCATACTTCACACAAGCTTTCAACGCATCCTCTGTATAACTTACATGATGATGTGCTTCGTAGCGATCTTTGATATTCTCAAGAATCTGTAATGTCTCTTCAATTGTTGTTGGCTCAACCTGTACCTTTTGGAAACGACGTTCTAAGGCACCGTCTTTCTCGATAGACTTGCGATATTCGTCAAGTGTTGTTGCGCCAATACACTGTATAGTACCTCTTGCCAAGGCTGGTTTGAGGATATTAGCAGCATCCATTGAACCTGGTGAAGAACCTGCTCCGATGAGTGTGTGAATCTCGTCAATAAAGACGATAATGTCTGGATTCTGTTCGATTTCCTTAATCAATGCACGGATACGCTCCTCAAATTGACCACGATACTTGGTACCAGCCACGACAGCTGTTAGGTCAAGTGTGATGACACGTTTGTTAAAGAGAATTGGAGAAGTAAGATGTTTCACAATAAGTTGTGCTAAGCCCTCAACAATAGCACTCTTACCAACACCTGGTTCACCAATGAGAATAGGGTTATTCTTCTTTCTTCTACCAAGAATCTCACTGACACGCATAATCTCTTTCTCTCTGCCTACAACTGGGTCGAGTTTTCCCTCGGTAGCAGCTTGAGTAAGATCGGTGCCGAAACTATCGAGCACCGGTGTCTTTGATTTTGTGCGATGAGCCTGTGTTGTCTTGGCATTATTGCTGCCTTCCGACGATGAAGATGACATCATATCATCATCCATTTCTTCCTCGTCAGCCATTCCTATACCATTCTTTGGTTGGTTTGCACGTTGTTGTAACATCGATATTGCGTTGTTATAATTGAATCCATTTTCTTCCATTACCTTCTTTGCACCATTGTTAGAAGAATCATGCAATATTGCAAGGAAGAGATGAAGGATATCTACTGTCTGTGCATGTTGTATACGTGCCTCAAGTACAGCTAATTTCAATATGTTATTTGCCTGCTCGTTCAAAAGCATATCAGGTACTGAAGCGCTTGGGGCAATTGTTTCCTCCTGAAGTATTCTTTCTATTTCTTTCTTTATATTATCTATATCAACCTTCCATTGGTTGAATAGTTCCCATACTGGTCCTGACTTCTCTCTCAGAATGGCGAGCATGATATGCTCAGGAGCAACCGACGCACTTGTCAGTCGTTCTGCTTCCTCTCTGCTGAATGATAGTATTTCAGAGACCTTTGGGGAGAATTGATTCATCATATCCTAACCTTTCTTTTCTTTACTTGTATCTGTTGACAATATGTCCTGTATTAGTAGGATTGTATAAACAAAAGGTATGCCAAAAACAAAGAATCGGACATACATGGGTGTTGTAAGTCCGATTCTACATTTTATATTCTATTACAGTGCCTCGTCGTCAGGTTTCTGAAGTTTTGCTTTGGGTTGTCGACCCAAGTGCTTTTTCTTGCGAAGCCAGGCCGCTTTGCGCTGCTCATATTCCTCACGATGACGTTCCAAGAAGTTATCTGCCATTGAACTTACCGTATATTATCGAAATCTGAATGTTCTTTCCAGTCGATGTGTTTCCCAATAACTTTGTGCTTGAGAGGCCCATGTCGTGGGAAACCTTAGTAATAATTGTTTTCTGAGTACTACCAGAACCTTGTGTTACAGTCTGCAATTCAACTGGTACAATTACAACTTTACCCCATGTAGGCATTGATGTGTTGCGTGAGAAGAGGTTGATAATTCCCGAGATATTGTTGAACACATAGCTGTTCGTTGTCTTGTTGTAACTTGCCAAGAACGAAGTCTTGTTGTCAGGTAGACGGTTGTTCGCAAAGAACGACTGTAGACTATCTGCAGCTACCATAACGACATTCTGTGGTATTCCAAACTGATAATCGGATGTTGTACTATAGTTTTCTCGGTAGAGTACAACCTTAGCCGAGTTTATAGAATCGTTTGTATGTCCTGCCATAATGTCAGATACAGGGAGCGTCAACTTTGTAAACAAGCCTGCTGGAGTCTTAAGATAAGTATGACCAGACTCACTTGCTAACTGCTGTAACTTTGTGTTGTCGTTAGAGAAGTTTGTCAACTGAAGGACCTCTTCAGTACTTACAAAGTTGGTTGATATCTCTGATACTTTACCCTTTTGTTTATTCTTGAAGTAAATATTCAGCTGTGCAACCTGTATATGTGCCATAGAACCAGAGCCACCATCAACCTTGAAGTAGAATCCTGGACATATTTCATGCAAGAAACGATAAGGATTACGGAATGCAGAAGGGTTCTGCTGATACTTGCGAAGCAGGTAAGTTCCGTAGTTGTTATATGTAACACCGCTCTTATCCTTGTACTGTTTGTTTAGACGGACAATGATGTTACGCCTATAGTTTTTCTTATTTCTGATACTGTCAGCCTCTGTATAATCTGTAAGTGTGAATGAACGTATCTCTGCAATTCCGCCCTGTGCAGCAGGTCGGATATAGCTTTGTGCTTCTGGATCGAAGTTTGAATAATATGTTTTCCCTTCCTCAACAGGCTTTGAAAGTTCGTATGCTGTCATTTTCATCTGGCTAAGAGAGTCGCCGTAGTAGGTGCTGTAATACAGTCTTATATCACATGAATCAGCTATAATCTCATTGTTTGCATCGCGACTCATGATAGAATCCTTTGCTGGCAACTCATAACTACTAAGCACATGGAACTGTGACATAAGATTACCCGTAACAGTTGTATTTGTTTCAGGGTCAACCATTCTGCCCAAATATCCAGTTGATGAACGTGCTATAACACTGCCAGCAACCATTGTTTCAGAAGCTACGTTGAAGGTGTCTGCCTTTATAGAAAGTTTGTCGCCATTGTCAATAAGTGAGCCTCCAAGGGTATCTGTAGTATCATCACATGATACTATTCCGATACAAGCTGCAAGCATACAAGCTGCAATGAATTTCCTTTTCATTTAGAATTTCTTAATTGTATAAATCTAAGAATCTTAGAACAATTTGTTATAAAATTCTGAATACTTTTCTTTTAGTTCAGCATCATCGATTGCATGTTCCAAAAGCTGCTTATCGTTTGTCTTAGCATAGTTGATAAGATCTGCGTGAGCTTTGTCGCTGGTACCAATGACACCATCTGAATAGTCGATAGCTAATTTACCTAACTCCATGAAATCGAAGTCGTCACCATAGTTCTTCAAATACTTAGCCTTTGCCTCACGGAACTCAAGACAATGCTTAAAGTTTGTACCCAAGCTGTCTTGTGGCTGTTCTGCAAAGAGTGAAGTAACAACCTTTGAATTGGCAAACTGTGGCTCATCTTTGTAGGCAGTCTTTACATAGAATGGGATAACAGAAGACATCCAACCCTGACAATGAATCACATCAGGAGTCCATCTTAGCTTCTTTACTGTCTCCAATACGCCTCTTGCAAAGAAGATAGCACGCTCGCCATTGTCGGTATAGTCGTTACCCAATTCGTCCTTTGTCATTGCAGGACGCTTTTGGAAATAATCTTCATTATCAATGAAATAAACCTGTATACGTGTCTGCGGAATACTTGCCACCTTGATAATCAATGGATGGTCAGTATCGTCTATAATCAAGTTCATACCTGAAAGGCGAATAACCTCGTGTAACTGCCCTCTACGTTCGTTTATATTTCCCCATCTTGGCATGAATGTACGGATCTCAAATCCAGCTTCTTGCATGATGTGTGGCATTTCTGAGCCATAGAAAGACATCTCTGTCTTAGGCACATATGGCATGATTTCTTGATTAACAAATAATACTTTTTTTCCCATTCTTTATGTTAGAATTTTTGTTTCTGCAATTACTGCAAGCAAACGCATAGAATGTTAGTCTTTTCTGGGCGCAGCTTATCTTCTGCAAAGGTACGAAAAAAAAATGAGACAACTCCCGCTTTCGGCTGAAAACAAATAAAAAGTAGGGCATGTTGAGATTATTTAATTAAAATCTCGTCTATTTAATTATTTTGTTGTTACTTTGCATCGATTTTAATTTTAGAGACTGATGAAAGTTATCCAAAAGATTGTTGAACTTCAGAACGAACTTTTCTCTTGTCGCAAGGAAAACAAAACTATTGGATTAGTTCCTACGATGGGTGCGTTGCATGATGGTCATGCGTCACTTGTGAAACAAAGCGTCAAGGAGAATGATGTAACAGTCGTTTCTGTTTTTCTTAATCCTACCCAGTTTAATGATAAGGGAGATTTAGAACGTTATCCTCGTACATTAGAGGCTGATTGTAAGCTTATTGAAGCTTGTGGAGCAGACTATGTTTTTGCCCCATCTGTTGAAGAAGTCTACCCTAAACCAGATAATCGTCAATACGAGTTTTCACCACAATCAACAGTGATGGAGGGTGCAAAACGCCCTGGTCATTTCAATGGTGTTTGCCAAGTTGTCAGCAGATTATTCTATATTGTTCATCCAGACAGAGCCTATTTCGGTGAGAAAGATTGGCAGCAGATAGCTGTTATCAAACGTCTTGTTGACTTCATTGGCATGAAGGATGAAATAACGATAGTTGAGTGTCCAATTATACGTGATGCAGACGGTCTGGCTATGAGTTCACGCAATATGTTATTGACAGCCGATGAGCGTGCTATAGCACCAAAGATATACGAGGCGTTAAGTCAAAGTGTAGCGTTCTCTAAGACCCATACAGTTGCAGAAACACGCGAGAAAGTTATTGCTGATATCAATGCAGTAGATGGACTTGAGGTAGAATATTTTGAGATTGTAGATGGCAACACACTTCTTGAAGTAAATACTTGGGGAGCGTATGTTGTAGGTTGTATTACTGTTTATTGTGGCCATACGCCTATCCGACTTATTGACCACATAAAATACAGAGGATAATAAGAAAAGATGCAGATAGAAGTATTAAAAAGTAAGTTGCACTGTGCTACTGTCACAGAGGCAAATCTTCATTATATGGGTAGTATTACCATTGATGAAGACTTATTGGAAGCTGCTAATATGATAGCAGGTGAGAAGGTTCAAATTGTCAATAATAACAACGGTGAACGCTTTGAGACGTATATTATTAAAGGAGAGCGTGGCTCTGGTTGTATCTGTCTTAATGGTGCAGCAGCACGTAAGGTTGTCGTTGGTGATGAGGTAATTATCATTTCTTATGCGCTGATGGATTTTGAAGAAGCAAAAACCTTCAAGCCTTCAGTTGTATTTCCTAAGGAAGGAAACAGACTGTAAACAGATAGAAAGTAATATCAGTCAGGGGATTAATCCTTTGACTTAGTAAGTGTAGGACGTAGAGTCCTTACTTTTATAAGCACACAATTTCATTTCGCCTTTCAACGTAAGGCTAAGGATGTTTATTTAT
>ERZ773063.1635-NODE-1635-length-13011-cov-13.769682_pt1 | contig 13011 bp, 13 predicted proteins | sample MGYA00580625_ERZ773063 | MGnify/ENA primary metagenome ERZ773063 (study PRJEB29015, sample SAMEA2738022) | human oral metagenome | biome: human oral; feature: human-associated habitat; material: dental | place: China | collected 2042 ...
TTGCCATTTTCATGAGGTTGATCATCTCCTGCGACTCGGGGCAGAAGAAATGTGCGCCGAGGATCGTGTCCGTCTTTGCATCGACGATTGCCTTCAGGAGTCCTGCGGGCTTTCGGTAGACCTGCGCCTTCGGGATGGCGGCGACCTCGAGGCGGAGGACGCGCACGTCAAAGCCTGCCGCCTCGGCCTCGGCCTCGGTCATGCCGACACGCGAGAGCGGCGGATCGAGGAAGACGGAGTAGGGAACGGCACCGCGATTCTCCGTTGTACGCGCGCCCTCTCCTGCGAGTTGATCCTTTACGATGCGAAAATCATCGAGGGAGATGTAAGTGAACTGCAGCCCGCCCGTGACATCGCCCATTGCCCAGATATGAGGGACGTTTGTGCGGAGATGTTCGTCGACCTCGACCGCGCCGCGTGCTGTCTGCTGCACGCCTGCCGCCGTAAGGTTCAGCGTCTCCGTGTTCGGGCGGCGTCCCGTGGCGATGAGGACGGCGTTTGCTGCGAGCGTCCTTTCGCCGTCCGCTGTCCGGATGACGACGTTTGCGCCCGCAGCTCCGTCTTCGATACGCAGGATCTGTGCGCCCGTCAGGACGTGGATGCCGCGATCGTTCATCTGCTGCAAAACGCGCGCTGAGATCTCCACGTCCTCGCGCGGGATAAATGCATCGCCGTCCTGCACCACCGCGACGGAGGAGCCGAAGTTCTCGTAGTAGGAGGCGAACTCAAGCCCAATGTAGCCGCCGCCGATGATGACGAGCTTCTCGGGCAGCTCGTCCAGCTCCATCATCGTCTCGCTCGTGTAGACGTGCGTGCTCTCTGCCGCACCCTCGATCAGCGGGATGAAGGGGAATGCGCCCGTGTTGATGAAGATGCGTTCCGCCGTGACGGTCTGCTCTCCGTCTGCGCCGACAATGCGTACGGTATGCGCATCGACAAAGGATGCTTCTCCGTCAATGACGACAGCACCCGTCCCCGTCACCTTGGCGTAGTTCTTTGCGCGCAGCATCGCTGTGAGGCGGTGTTTCTCTGCAATCGCCGCACGATAACGCTCCGCCTTTGCCGCAAAGTCTCCGCCCGCCGCTGCCGAGAGCCGCGCACTGTACTCCAGCGACTTCGACGGGATACAGGCGACGTTGATGCAGGTGCCGCCGTAGCGTTCCTTCGAGCGCTCGACAAGCGCGACCGTCTCGCCCTTCTTTGCAAGGAAGCCCGCGAGCGTCTTGCCCGCCTTGCCGAAGCCAATGATGAGATTTTGATATGATGTGTTCTGCATGGTATATGCTCCATTTCTGTTGAACCTTGTTTCATGGCAGTTGTTATTATATCATTTTTTACAATGAAGAGAAAACTTTTGGAAAAAATGTGTGCCTCATTTACAAATATGGGAATTCCTCCTATAATGATAGAGAATTATTCTCTATCAATGGAAGGGAGCGAACCATGCTGACGCGTGAAATGTTGGCACCCCATGAAAAACTGTTGCTGCAGCATGATCTGTTCGAGGGGATTTCTGCAGATGCTCTGCCGGAACTTTTGAATGCGCTCGGTGGCGAACTGAAGCGTTATGCGGCAGGCTCGGATATCATGCGCATGGGGCGTGCGCCGATTGTGACGGGCATTATACTCAAGGGCGCGGTCGAGGTGTCCTTTCTCAACGAGAACGCCGACCAGATCGACATGAACATCTTCGAGGCGGGCAGGAGCTTTGGTGAGACGATGGAGGGGGCGAATCTTGCGGCGAGCCGCATGTTCGTCAAGGCACTCAGCGATACGTTGATTCTGCGCATGCAGTTTCGACAACTCTACGAGCGCGATTCGTGCAGCGATCCGCATCTCTGGCGGTTCACGCTGAATATGTTGCGCAGGATCTCGCAGAAGGGCATTTTCTATCAGCACAAGATCCGTATCATGGGGCAAAAGAGCATCCGCGCAAAGCTCAGTGTCTATCTGCAGGCGTGTGTATCCGAAGGCGGCGAGGGGCTGCGTGATCTGAACCAGACGCAGCTCGCACGTTATCTTGGTGTGGAGCGCAGCGCACTCAGTCGCGAGATGAGTCATCTGCGCGACGAGGGGCTGATCGACTACGACCGCAAGACACTGCGCGTGCTGCAGCCGGATTTTTTAGCGGTCTGAAAGAAAAACTGCTGCACGAACCATAGAGGATCGTGCAGCAGTTTTTCTTTTAGTGACCCTTCCCCCCTTCCCCGTCATACGGAGGAGGCTTTAGATGAGACTCAGACCATCTCTTCGGGATGGAAGACCTCGTCGAATTTTTCGGCGGTGAGGAAGCCGAGGGCGACGCATGCCTCCTTGAGGCTGATGTTCTCGTCGAATGCCTTATGTGCGGTCTTTGCGGCGTTCTCGTAGCCGATGTACGGGTTGAGCGCGGTGACGAGCATCAGCGAGCGATGCAGGTTCTCGTGCATCTTCTCGCGGTTTGCCGTGATGCCCGTGACGCAGCGGTCATTGAACGACTTGAGGGAGTCGGTGAGGAGGCGCGCGGACTGGAGGAAGTCGTAGATCATGACGGGCATGAAGACGTTCAGCTCAAAATTGCCCTGCGAGGCGGCAATGCCGATCGCAGCGTCGTTGCCCATGACCTGTACCGCGACCATCGTGACGGACTCGCACTGCGTCGGGTTGACCTTGCCCGGCATGATGGAGCTGCCCGGCTCGTTCGCGGGGATCGTGATCTCGCCGAGGCCGCAGCGCGGCCCTGATGCGAGCCAGCGGATGTCGTTTGCAATCTTCATCATGTTCGCTGCGAGCCCCTTGAGTCCGCCGTGTGCGAAGACAATGGCGTCCTTGCTCGTGAGCGCGTGGAACTTGTTCGGCGCGGTGACGAAGTGCTTGCCCGTCAGGTCGCTTGCCGCCTGTGCAACGGCGACATCGAAGCCCTTCGGCGTGTTCAGACCCGTGCCGACCGCCGTACCGCCGAGCGCGAGCTCGTGGAGGAACGGGAGCGCCGCCTGCAGCTGCTTCTTCGACTGCTCGAGCATCGCGAGCCAGCCACTGATCTCCTGCGTGAAGGAGATGGGCACGGCGTCCTGCAGATGGGTGCGCCCCGTCTTGACGATGCCCTCGTTTTCCTTCATCAGGCGGCGGAAGGTATTTGCGAGAAGGTCAATGCTCGGGAAGAGTCCGTCTTCGATGGCGATGACAGCGGCGATATGCATCGCCGTCGGGAAGGTGTCGTTCGAGCTCTGCGACATATTGGAGTGATCGTTCGGATGGAGGATCTTCTCGCCCGCAATCTCGTTGCCGCGGTTGGCGATGACCTCGTTGACATTCATGTTCGACTGCGTGCCGCTGCCCGTCTGCCAGACCGCAAGCGGGAAATGCTCGGAGAGCTTCCCGGCAATGATCTCGTCGCACGCCGCCTTGATGGCATTGAGGCGCTTCTCGTCGAGCTTGCCGAGCTTGTTGTTTGCAATCGCGGCGGATTTCTTCAGAATGCCGAACGCGTGGATGATCTCGGCGGGCATCTTCTCAATGCCGATGGGGAAGTTCTCGAAGCTGCGCTCCGTCTGCGCCGCCCAATACTTGTCTGCGGGCACCTTGACTTCGCCGAGGGAATCATGTTCGATGCGATACTCCATTTGGATTGTCCTCCTTAAATTCATAGTAGAGAGAAAAATCTGCTAATAACAGTATAGCATAAAAAAATGAAGATGAGAATATTTATCTTGATATTTTCTGTAAAATTGATTGTGCAGTGATGCCGATGAGGATTCCGGTCAGAATGCCGACTGCACCGAGTACAGGCGCATAGACGAAGAGTGCCGTCGTCTCCAGAACTGCGGCGGCGACGAGCAGCTGCGCTATATTGTGCAGGAAGCCGCCCGCTGCGCTGATGCCGACGATGGAGAATTGCGTGCAGCGTTTCAGCAGTGCCATTGCGGCAAAGCTCGCCGCGCCGCCCGCGAGACTGTAGAGCATGGGGGCGAGCCCCCCGCCGAAAGCGGAGGCGAGGACGATGCGCAGTGTGAGCATGAGTGCTGCGTCACGTGTCGGCAGGAGATGGAGTGCGATGAGTGTAACGATGGCGGCGAGCCCGAGCTTTGCGCCGGGGACGGGCAGCGGGAGCGGCAGGAAGCCCTCGAGGATGAAGAGGATGAGCGAGAGCGCTGTGAGCAGCGCGATGCGTGTCGTGCGGCGTATCGTCATATCATTTCACTTCGATCAGGAGCTTGTGCGGCAGACAGGCGATTACATCGCCTTTTTTTGATGTCTTGCCCGTCTTGACGCAGACGAGGTCGGGGCAGTCCGCATCGACGACGGCGATGCTTTCATCCTCGACGCGGATCGTGTTCGCCCCGTGCTCATCCGCGATGACGATGTCCTCCGTGCCCGTGTGCCCCGTGAGCGGGATGTCATAGAGCTGCACGTTGTCCTGTGTGATAACGGCATGACGCATTTCTTTGTCCGTGCGTGTGAAAAAAAATATGGCACCGATCCCACAGAGGAGGAGCAGTGCACAGATGAGGGTGAGGTCGTTCTTCTTCATGGGAGCTCCCTGCCTTGACGAATGTTTTCAATAACAGTACAATAGATTCTATATTCCACGTCCGAGTTCACGCTGCCAGTAGGCGAGGTCGGGCTCATTCAGCGGCAGGTCGATGGTCTGGCCGTTGTCGTAGTAGAAGCGCACGCGGACGCTCGTCGCCTTGCGGATGGCGGGGAGACTGGCGCGCGGCAGCTCGACGAAGCATTTGTTTTCGTTCTTGTACGGGTTGTCCGTCCCCGGAACGGGGCGTGGCGTGTACTTGGTCGCGGCTTTCATCTCCCATGCGGCGCCGTCCGTGTAGAGGACGACGTCGGGCAGGAGTTTCGCCTCATCAAAGCGATAGTCCCGCAGCGTGAGGATCGCGCCCTCGAGCCGTCCCTCGCCCGTGTAGGATGCCTGAAAGTCGATGTGCGCGTACGCAGAGAGGCTGCGCGCCGTGCGATGGTCGATTTGGTAGGTGTAGGTGAGTCCGAAGATGCCGAGGAGAATGAGCAGCACGCCGATGAGGGTGATAAGCTGGCGAAAGATGTTCTGCACCGCGCGCCTCCTTTCAATGAGTTGTTTCGGGGTATTATAACACAGGGGGAAGCGCTTTGTCAGCAAATGATGGAAAAGGGAAATAGGAGGGGACGAAATGGCGGTAAAGCTGTTTGTATCGGATCTGGATGGGACGATGCTGCCGGACGGCAATGTGGTCTCGCCGGAGAATATTGCGGCGGTGCGCCGTGCAGTGGAGGCGGGCGTTGTCGTGACGATAGCGACGGGCCGCATGTTCGAGGCGGCGCTGCCCGTTGCTCGCGCGCTTGGTGTGGACGTGCCGATCATCTCGTACAACGGCGGACTCATCAAGAGCAGGGGCGGGCGCGTCTATGAGGAGCATACCATAGAGCCGAGCCTTGCCCATGACATCATTGCGTTCTGCAAGGAGCGCGATTGGTACATCCAGAGCTACAGCGGCGGCGTTCTGCGTTATGTCCGTGCGTGCGATGAGTCACGCTTCTACGAGAACTCACAGAAACTCACGGGCGAGGCGGTCGGCTGGGACGGCCTTTTTGCGCATGCGACGGGCAACTGCAAGCTGCTCCTTGTGACAAAGGGGCTTGACGTGACACTTGTGCGCGCAGAGGCGGTACTCTCTGCATTCGGCGACCGTGTGGATGTGACGCGCTCGGCGGACTGTCTCATCGAGATCGTGCCGAAGGGAATCTCGAAGGCATCGGCACTGAGGTCGCTTGCCGCAAAACTCGGCATCGCCATCGAGGAGACAATGGCGATCGGCGATGCGTACAACGACCTGCCCATGCTGAAGGCGGCGGGCAGGAGCATCGCAATGGGGAATGCGTTCCCCGAGGTCAAGGCGGTGACGGACTGCGAGACGCTCACGTGCGCGGAAAATGGTCTTGCGGCTGCAATCTATCACTATGTGCTCGGCATGGGGGCGGATGCGCCCGTACCGATGACGAGGGGGTGAAATATGGCGATCAAACTCATTGCGCTCGATCTGGACGGGACACTCCTCACCTCGGATAAGACCGTCACGACGCGCACGAAGGACATTCTTGCACGCGCAATGTCGCGCGGCGTCACGGTGACGATTGCAACGGGGCGCATGCTGCGCTCGGCGCTCCACTTTACGCGCCTCATTGCCTCCGATGCCCCTGTTATCTGCTGCAATGGTGGCTACGTGGGGAAAGCCGAGGAGGAGCCTGTCTTTGCATGCTATTTCGACCCCATGCTCACGCGGGAGTTTCTGACCTTTGCATACACACGAAACTGGTACGTGAACTGGTACAGCGGCATGGAGATCTACGCGCCCGAGTATCGTGAGGAATACTTTACCGCCTACCGCACGACGGCGCATTTCAAGGTGAACGGCGTCGGCGGCGACTACCTGCGCTATACGGAGAATGTGCCGCAGTTTGTCCTGCGCGAGATGGATACGGGCATCGGCTCCTATGTTCGTGCGGTGCAGGAGCGCTTTGGCGATCAGCTTGTGCCGCAGCAGAATACGGGCACGAGCGTCGACATCAATCCGCCGGGTGTGAACAAGGCAGTCGGTGTACAGGCTCTCGCGGATGCGATGGGGCTGACCCTCGACGAGGTCATGGTCGCGGGCGACGCGGACAACGACTTCGAGATGCTCGAGATGGGGGCGTTCTCCGTCGTACCGGAGAACGGGCTGCCCGAGGCAAAGGAACGCGCTCGCTATGTGACGGCATCGAACGATGCGAACGGAATCGCGCTTGCGATTGAGAAATTTGTACTGTGAGGTGATCTGCAATGGGAGAAACGAAGCGTACGGCGGAGAAGTTCCGCCCTGTGATCGTGACGGGGCTGTCGGGCGGCGGCAAATCGCTTGCCGCGCGCTATATGGAGGATCTGGGCTATTTCTGCGTGGACAATCTGCCCCCGGTCTTCATTCCGAAATTCATCGACCTCTGCCGTGAGACGCACGGCCAGATCAGCCGCGCGGCGATCGTCGTGGATACGCGCAGCCGCGAGTTCTTCGACGATTTTGTACGCATACTCGGCGAACTGGATGCGGGCGATGTTGCCTATGAGATCCTCTTCATCGAGGCATCGGACGACGTCATCATCCGCCGCTACAAGGAGACGCGCCGTCCCCACCCGCTCGCGCCGGACGCGCGCATTTCAGAGGGCGTGACGCGCGAGCGTGGACAGCTCGCAGAGATTCGTGCACGCGCGACGCAGCTGATCGACACCTCCCGTCTGCGCAAGGCTGAGCTGCGCGAGATCATCCGCCAGCACTACGATACGCCGGGCAAGGACGCGGAGATGAATGTCAATATTCTTTCCTTTGGCTTCAAGTATGGCATCCCGCTCGACGCCGACCTCGTCTTTGACGTGCGCTTCCTGCCGAATCCATTCTATGTGGACTCACTGCGCAACAAGAGCGGCACGGTTCCGCAGGTTGCGTCCTACATCGAGTCATGGGATGTGACGCAGAAATTCGAGCAACAGCTTGACGGGATGATCGATTTCCTCTTGCCGCAGTATGTGAAGGAGGGCAAGAGTCAGCTCGTCATAGCCGTCGGCTGCACGGGCGGCATGCACCGCAGCGTCTTCATCGCAAAGCATCTCTACGACCGCATCAAGGGCAGCTATGCGGCGCATCTCGAGCATCGCGACCTCATGAAGAACGAGGTGCATGAACATGTGAGTGAGGGCTGATCGATGCACCTCATGAAATGGCTCTACCCGGGCATGGGCTTCAAGCGCTGGCTCTTCGTCTTTGCGATTGGAACGCTCTGCGTCGGACTCGGGGTCGCACTGATTTTCAACTACAAATACATCGACAGCATCGAGGAGGCAATTTTCCGCTTCGTCTATACATGGCAGGGCAGCTATAACTATGGCTTTACGGTGATTGCGGGGGCGGCGGTCGCACTTCTCGGCAGCGGGCTCATGTTGCTTGCGACGCGGCACATCATCCGCTCTGTTATCACGGCACTCATGCCCGAGGGCACCTCTGCGCGCCTCGTCGATCTCGTCTATGAAAAGACGCGCCTCAGCCGCGGTCCTGCGGTCACGGTGATCGGCGGAGGACACGGACTCTCCGTGCTCCTGCGCGGGATCAAGGAACTGACGAGCAATGTAACGGCGGTCGTGACGGTCGCGGATGACGGCGGTTCATCGGGACGCCTGCGCGAAGAACTCGGCATCATTCCGCCGGGCGATCTCAGGAACTGTCTCGTTGCGCTCGCCGACACCGAGCCACTGATGGAAAAGCTCTTTCAGTACCGCTTCGAGGGCGAGAGCAACCTCGCGGGGCATAGCTTCGGCAACCTCTTCCTCGCGGCAATGGCGGAGGTCACGGGCGATATGGAGACGGCGCTGCGCGAGTCCTCGAAGGTTCTCGCGGTCAAGGGACGCGTGCTCCCTGCCTCGAAGCAGTCCGTGCGCCTCGATGCGATCTTCGAGGACGGCACCGTCGTCGAGGGCGAGTCGCACATCCCCGAGGCGTCCGGGCGCATCCGCCGCGTGCAGCTCTACCCGCAGGATGTTGCGCCCGTCCCGTCCGCACTTGAGGCGATCCGCACAGCGGATGCGATTATCCTTGGTCCCGGCAGTCTCTACACGAGCATCATGCCGAACCTCCTCGTCAATGGCGTTGCCGAGGAGCTCCGAAAGAGCCGCGCACTCAAGATCTACATCTGCAACGTCATGACGCAGCCCGGCGAGACGGACGGCTATACGGCGTCCATGCACGCAGAGGCAATCGTGCAGCACGCGGGGCGCGGGGCGATCGACTTTATGCTCGTCAACAGCGCGCCGATCTCGGATGCGCTGCGCGAGAAGTATGCAGCGGAGGGCATTGTGCCCGTCGCCGTGGACGAGGCGGCGATCAACGCGCTCGGCATCGGCTTCGTTGCGGCAGACATCATCAATCAGTCGGATGCCGTCCGGCATGACCCGGACAAGCTCAGCCGCAACGTCATGCGCATGATCTACGATTTTCGGGTGAGCTGAGATGCCTTCGTTTGCCTCGGATGTAAAGAATGCGCTCTCGCGCACGGACACGGAGCGCGCGTGCTGCCAGACGGCAGAGCTTGCCGCGCTCCTGCGCATGGGCGCGTCGATGGTGACGGACGGGGAGCACGGGCTCGGGCTGCGGTTCGAGGCGGCGAGTGCCGCTGTTGCACGCCGCGTGATCCGTCTCCTGCGCACGATGGACACGGCAATCGAAACCTCGGTTGCCATGGAGCGCACGCCGCAGCTGCGGCGGCGTACATACATCGTCAACATTGCGGCAGGGGCGGCAGTTACGCCGCTGCTCGAGCGCCTCGGCTTCCTTGCGGGCGGGGAGACTCTGCGTGCGGGGACGGATGTACAGCTCCTGCGGCGAAAATGCTGCCGCGCGGCGTATCTGCGCGGCGCATTCCTCGGCGGTGGAAGTGTGAACCGACCCGAGGCGAGCTGCCATCTCGAGATTGCGGCGCGGAGTGCGGCGATGGGGCGGACGCTGCATGCTCTCCTGCGCCGCTTGCATTTTCCTGTAGGGTTAACCGACCGACATGACACGTACGTCGTCTATCTCAAGGAGGGGGATGCCATCATGGATTTCCTCGCGCTGATCGGCGCGGAGGAGGCGGCGGAGGAGATCGAGGTTGCGCGCAACCTCAAGGAGGTGCGTGCGCAGGTGAATCGGCTCGTCAACGTGGAGACGGCGAATCTGCAGCGTGCCGTGGACGCAGCGGCGGATCAGCTGGTGGCGATCGAGCGCCTCGCGGCGGCGGGGCGGCTTGCTATGCTTTCCGACGATCTGCGCGAGACGGCAGAGATGCGACGCGCCCATCCGGAACTCTCGATGGCGGAGCTCGCGGCACTCTGTCACATTAGTAAGTCAGGGATGAGTCATCGCCTGCGAAAAATCCGCAAGGCGGCAGAGGAGGTATCAATTTGATCCGTAGAATTACGCGGCTGCTCTCGAAGGGGCTGCCGCTGCCCGTGCTCCTGCTCATGGCGTTTGCAGCGTGGATTCTGACCGCAGAGCCGCCGACGGGCTTTCCCATCCTCGAGTACCACATGGTGACGGAGAACCCGCAGCCCGACGCGAAACCGTATGTGGTGCCGCCTGCGGACTTTGCCGAGCAGCTCGATTATCTCACTGCCGAGGGGTATACGACGATCACGCCGCAGGACTACGCACGCGCGCGCAAGGGCAAGCAAACGCTGCCAGAAAAGCCCGTCATCCTCTCCTTTGACGACGGCTACGAGGACAACTACCGCGTCGTCCTGCCCATGCTCGAGGAGCGCGGGATGAAGGCGGTCTTCTACATGGTGACGAACGACATCGGACAGCCCGGCTACCTCACATGGGACAACCTCTTTGCGATGGAGCGGCGCGGCATGGAGATCGGCAGCCACACGGCGAATCACATTCCTCTGACAACGCTCTCACGTGAGCAGCAGCGTGATGAGCTGCGCCTCTCGAAGCTGATGCTTGAGTGGAAGGGCATGAAGACGATCTATAGCTTCTCCTATCCGAACGGCGCCTACGACGACGGGGTCGTCGCCATGCTCCAAGAGGAGGAGTATCTGACCGCCGTGACGGGCGAGGCGGGGCTGAACAGCCTTGACACGAATCCGTATCGCCTGCATCGCGTGAACATCGCGCCGCCGCGTCTGGGGCTGATGGAGTTCCGCCTGCGCCTCATGAAGGCGGACATCGCTGCACGTCTGAACGTACGGCTCGCCCAGCTGCCGGACGGCGTGCGTGAGCGAATCGATAGCCTGCGTGCGCTCCTGCGCAATGATCTATAAAAATGAAGGGAATGTTAATCGAGGGAAATGAATAAGGGACTCTTTCAGAAAATGGCGGCACTGACGCTCGCTCTCATCAGCATGGCGGGACAGGTGTATGCCGCAAAGAATGATGGCAGTACGACCGTTGTGCGTGAGCGCGGCACGGGTCAGGCGAATATCCGTGACCGTGTCACGAGCATCCTAAGATCGACAGAGCCGCCGCGTAACCGCGTCTTTTCGCCGGGCACATCGCGTCTCATGCGCCTCTGGCCGGTGGAGTCCTACGATACCGGCGGCACGCTGCTCTTCTCCGACAGTCCCGAGTATGTCAAGGAGAGCGGCATCCTCTACCGTGATACGGTGACGGGGGACGCGCGCGTTCTCTACTATCATCTGAACGATACCGCGCAGCCGAAGAAGCTCGCAGTCATCCTCGAGACGGAGGCGGATCTCGCGACGGTCTCCGTGACGCGTGGGGCGGCGGCTGCGCCGAGTACGGACTATCTGCACGTCGGCAAGGCGACGCAGATCGGCTATTTCGACACGCGGGAGATGGATGAACGCATCTATGTGACGAAGGAGCGCCCGCGCCTTCTCGTGCCCGAGATGAATACTACTGTGCTTGCACCGGGACAGCTCGCCTACGGTGTCTATGATTTCCACACGAATGTGCCCGTGCGCGTTTCGGTCATCATGTACGGGGCGGATGTTGACCCGTTTGCTTTCCTACGTATTGCGCGCGTGCTGCCGCGCGATAAGATCGCCCTGCGCGGGACGTTCCGCGGGATGAACCGCGTTATCACTTCGCAGAAAACCTACCGTCCGACGATGGATGGCGCCGTCTACTTCCCGATCGGTGACAATATCCACGATGTCTACCGTCGTGGCACCGACGCGACAGATGGATCACCCGTTGTCAACTACGGCAACTACGGCATCCTCTACCAGATCCATATTCCGACGGCGGGGCGGGAGAATACGCGGTACTTCCTGAGTCCTCTCGGTGGCGTGTATGCGGGAGCAATGCGTGCGGAGAGCGGGGCAAAACGCACACTCCTCCAGACGCCTGCGACGCGCGCCTACTTCGGCGATCAGACACTGCCGGAGGAACCGAATGTGGCGCAGGCACGCGAGGAGGGGCTGCTCTTCCTGACGCAGTATACGGAGCTCTCCGATCTCGGCTCCTATGCGAGTGCCCAGCCCGTGCAGTTCGAGTACTCGCCCCCCGGTGCATCGAATCTTCCTGTGAATATCATCCTTATGCCTGAAAAATGATGGTATGAAAGATATTTTTCCATATAGGAAGGGTTTTCCTTATGTGCGTTGAATAAAATACAGTAGCGAACAGTATATACGACATCATCTATATCCGGGTGGATCAGGGAGGAAAAAAACCATGGCAGAAGAGACGAAGATTGACCACGAGCGCCTGCTCTCCGCGATTGAGCAGATCGCAACCTCGACGCAGACGGTCTACGAGGCGATCGAGCAGGTGGCAAAGAGCGCGACGGAGCTCGCGAGTGCAGGACAGGAGTCCGTGAAGCAGGCGAAGTTCCTGCAGGAGCGCAATGCGGATACCATCAAGGTCATCGACTTCATCACGAATATCGCAGGACAGACGAATCTGCTCGGTCTGAACGCAGCCATTGAGGCGGCGCGCGCCGGTGAGCAGGGACGCGGCTTCGCCGTTGTTGCCGAGGAGGTGCGCAAGCTCGCCGAGCAGTCGCGCGAGGCAACGGAGCGCATTCAGGTAACGCTGAATGAGATGAATCGTGCTGTTGAGGACATCTCGAAGTCCATCGAGACGACCGGCTCCATCAGCGAGCAGCAGGCGGCGTCGACGCAGGAGATCACGGCGAACCTCTCGCATGTGACGCGTGCGGCGGATGAACTGAAGGACTACATCAAGAATCTCGCCTGAGCGAAAAAAGGGGCGCTTTGAGCGTCTAGGTAATACGCACAAGAGCATAGCAAAGGGGCTGTTGTACAAGTCGAGTGACTTTATGCAACAGCCCGTTTCTATGCCTATTTCTTTTTTGACTTCTCTTTTCCCTTTGCGCGCGCCTTTGCGGCCTTCTCCTTTGCCTTTGCCTTGTCGCTGACCTTCTTGTCCTGCTGATACTTTGCATAGTCGACGCCCATGCTCGCCAGCTTGTGCTTGATCGTCATGATCGGGTGGCGCAGGAACATGCCGCGCTGCGTGCTGTTCATGATGGTGAGGAAGTCCTGTGTCG
>ERZ773063.1641-NODE-1641-length-12960-cov-6.867261_pt1 | contig 12960 bp, 16 predicted proteins | sample MGYA00580625_ERZ773063 | MGnify/ENA primary metagenome ERZ773063 (study PRJEB29015, sample SAMEA2738022) | human oral metagenome | biome: human oral; feature: human-associated habitat; material: dental | place: China | collected 2042 ...
GATTGTCAAACAGGCAGTTCTCCTGGCTCGGTTCATCGCTCCCCTGCGCCTTCCCAAGAGGACATCCTCCCAGTGGCATCCTTGCAGGTTCGCTCCCCTCACAGTGGCGGGACCGCGCCGGCTCATCCGGCTTCTCTATTAAGCACGCGCTACTGCGCTGCACCTGTCTCCCATTCATTTATAAAACTATACATAGAATACATCGTTATACACAGATTGTCAATCGTTTCACACCTTTATTTCGCAGCCCGTTCGATATGTATTCTGTTGCAGAAAAAAGGAGCCCCTATTCCTCCGGCGTACGCACCGTACGATTGATTGTGGTAAGTCCACGATAGACCGTACCGATGTCGAGATCGTCGCCGCGCGACTCCATGTATTTTTCGAGCTTTCGCTTGACGCGTTGGAGCGCGTTGTCGATGGATTTCACCTGCCGGTGCAGATCGACAGCGATCTCCTGATACGATTTGCCGTCAAGGTAACTCATGAGCACGTGCCACTCAAGGTCGCTCAGAATCTCCTCCATCTTCTGTTCAATGTCGATGAACTCCTCATGACTGATGACCAGCTCCTCGGGGTCGCTGATGCGTGCGCCCGACAGCACGTCGAGCAGGGTGCGGTCAGAGTCCTCATCATAGATGGGCTTGTTGAGGGAAACGTAAGAGTTCAGCGGGATGTGTTTCTGCCGCGTCGCCGTCTTGATCGCCGTGATGATCTGGCGCGTCACACAGAGCTCGGCGAAGGCACGGAACGACGAGAGCTTGTCCTCGCGATAGTCACGGATCGCCTTGAAGAAGCCGATCATGCCCTCCTGTACAATGTCCTCGCGGTCTGCGCCGATGAGAAAGTAGGAGCGTGCTTTGGAGCGCACGAAATTACGGTACTTGTTGATAAGGTAGTCGAGTGCCTCGTCGCCGTCGCAGGAGCGGATATGCGCGAGCAACTCCTCGTCGGAACAGCCGTCATAGATGCTGTTCTCTGCAGCCGCCTCCTCCGCCTCACCTGTTTCCGCATCCAGTTCGACGGACTCAAGATCATCCGATTCTGCCTGCTCCTCATCCAACACAGACGTTTGCTTCTCGCCGTAAAAAATCATACGATTGCTCCTACAAATGTCCTATGATCCTTTAATATTATACCCCTGTTGCAAAAGCTTCGTCAAGATCCCCCGCGTTCAAAGGCGCTCACGAATGACGACTTTCTCCTCCGCATCGTTGTCATGAAGCAGAACGGACACATCCTCAAGTGCGGCGGTCGGAACATTCTTGCCGACGAAGTCCGCGCGAATGGGCAGTTCCCGATGCCCACGGTCGATGAGCACGGCGAGTTGGATCATGCGCGGACGACCGATGTCGAGAAGTGCGTTCATCGCTGCGCGGATCGTGCGCCCCGTATAGAGCACATCGTCCACAAGCACGACCGTCTTGCCCGTGATGTCCAAGGGCATCTCCGTCGGATGGACGATGGGCTGATAGGACAGTTCGTTGAGATCATCGCGGTAGAGCGTGATGTCAAGCACACCGCATGGCAGCTGCCGCTGCTCAATGCGTGCAATTTCCGCACCGATGCGCGCAGCAATCGTCACACCGCGCGTGCGTATGCCAACGAGCACAAGATTCTCCGTCCCCTTGTTCTTCTCCACAATCTCGTGTGAAATGCGCATGAGTGCACGCCGTATCCCGTCCCCATCCATGAGAACCGCCTTTTCCCGAAACTCTGTCATACCGTCATCTCCTTATGAACTTGTGCGCAATGTGCACAGAATCTCCTCCATATCCGCCGGAAGCGGTGCAGCAAACACCATTTCTTCCCCCGTGCGCGGATGTACGAGACGGAGCGTCAGCGAGTGCAGCGCTTGTCCCGTGATCGCAAAGGGATTCTTCTTCGCCGTATACTTCGGGTCGCCGACGAGCGGATGTCCGATGCTCGTCATGTGTACACGGATCTGATGTGTGCGTCCCGTCTCCAGACGGCAAACAACATAGGTATAGTCACCGAACCGCTCAAGCACCTCGAAATGTGTCGTCGCGGGCTTTCCGTTTTCCCGCACAATCGCCATTTTCTTACGGTCGGTCGGATGCCGCCCGATGTCGCCCGTAATGATCCCTGCGCGCGGGACGATGTTGCCGTACACGATGGCACGGTACTCCCGACGCGCATCCTTGTCCCGAATCTGACGTGCGAGATAGTGATGCGCCATATCGTTTTTCGCCGCGACCATCACCCCCGATGTATCCTTGTCGAGACGGTGTACGATCCCGGGACGCAGAGCGCCGTTGATCCCCGAAAGATCACGGCAGTGCCACAGCAGTGCATTGACCAGCGTTCCCGTATAGATGCCGGCAGCAGGGTGAACCACCATGCCGCGTGCCTTGTTGACGACGATGATGTCCGCATCCTCATAGAGAATGTCAAGCGGGATGTCCTCCGCACAGATCTTCGTCTCCTCAGCAGGCGGAACGGTACACACGACCGTCTCACCGCCGCGCAACTTATAGTTTGCCTTGCGCTCCGCGCCATCTACCGTGACCTGTCCGTCCGCAATGAGACGCTGTGCATAGCTGCGCGAGAGATCGGGCAGCTGCCGCACAAGGCACAGATCCAATCGCTCGTCCGCGCGGTCAGCCGTGAATGCTGTGCTCATCATCAAATTTCCCTTCTCTGTACAAAGAGAGCCCAGAGAACCGCACTCGTGCCGAGGACAATGGCAATATCCGCTACATTGAACACAGGCCAGACACGAAAATCAAAGAAATCCACAACATGTCCGAGACGGATGCGGTCGATCAGATTGCTCACCGCACCCGCTGCAAGGGCAACGCTGCCATAGTGAATGAGGGTGCCGCTGCGCCGCAGACGGTCATAGTACACAAGGAATGCGCCGAAGAACACGACTGCCGTGACAAGAAAGAGCCACTGCTGGTCACGGAAGATCCCAAATGCCGCCCCGGGATTGAGCACGAACGTGATATGAAAAAAAGAACCCGCGACCGGAATCGACTCGCCCGGCAGCATCGTCAGTTCAATGCAATATTTGACCAACTGGTCAACCAGCAAAATCCCCAAAAAAGAGAATGCGGCTGTTACGCGTCCGCTCATCGCTCTCAAATATCCTCCTGCTGTTTCTCATCCCCGGCACTTTCACGTGTCGTACTTTTCTCCGCCGCCACATCGGGCATCTCCGCAATCGCATCCTCGATCAGTGCAAGCTCCGCCTGCACGTTTCCCTTCATGCGGCGCAGAAATTTATGCTTCTCACGCACAAGGCGCTCGTACTCCGACACAATGGAGCGCAGCTTGTCTGCCGCCTCATCCATCTGTGCCTTTGCCTTGAGCGTTGCTTCGCGATGGATGTTCTGCGCCTCCCGTGCCGCCGTCTCAAGCATGAGATCGGCATTTCGCTTTGCGCTTGTGGTCATCTCCTCAGAGGTCTTCTGCGCCACTACAAGTGTTTCGCGCATACTCTGTTCGATTCGCCGAAAGTCCTCGATGGTCGTCTCTGCCCGCCCCAGATCCGCACGCAGCCGATCTCTCTCGTCAATCACTTCAGCATACGCCTGCATGACTTCATTCAGAAAATCATTGACCTCCGTCTCATCAAATCCGCGAAAGCTCTTTCCGAACTCCTTCGCATGTATATCCATCGGTGTCAGCACTCTGCTCCCGCCTTTCCTCAAAAGAACCGGTTCAGTACGACGACCGTGCGTCCCTTCTTCGTCTGCCCGCGCACCTCCGTCACCTCGACACGTCCGCGTCCGCGCATGGAGAGCACATCCCCCTCCTTGATCGTCTTGGACGCGCTCGCCGCACTCTGCCAGTTCAGCTTCACCTTGTCCGCCGCAATATCCTCCGCCGCACGGCTGCGCGAGATGCCAAATCCCGCCGCGACGATGGAATCAAGGCGCAGCGAGGCAACCGTAGCACGGATCTCCTTCGTACGTTCTTCGCGCGAGGCAATTTCCGCGAGATTCGAAGGTGATGTTTTGACCCCAACCGCACCGATCATCGTCAAATTGTTCACAAGGAAATCCGCAATTTTCACATCGCAGATAATCTTTGCCGTATCGGCTGCGGGGAGAATATCTCCGATCAGCTCGCGCTCGATGCCAAGTCCCATGACCGCACCGAGTACATCGCGGTGCGTGAGCCGTGCAAACTGTCCGTTCCACACCGCCTCCACACAGGCGATGGCAAAGCCGTCAGGCTTCCCCGCAAAATCCCTGTGACGCAGCATGGCACGCTGACGTTCCGCCCCCACATAGCCGCCGTCAAAGTCAAGCTGCACCTCATCATACGCCGCACAGATGGTCTCCGCGATTTCCTGTCCGTAAGGATCGAGGAAGGGACTGACACGGAATTTCACCGTCTTTACGGTCGCCTCTGTGAGATCGAGAAGGCGTACCGCCGTTTCCTCCCCTTCTGTTCCACGATAAAAGCGGAGAATCCGCTCCTTCTGCTGTGCTGCCATTACCTTCTCCCCAACTCTTTCGAACGCTCCGTCGCCGCCAGAACAGCATCCATGAACGCCGCACGCATCCCCGCACGTTCAAGAACGCGCAGCCCGGCGGCAGTCGTCCCCGCAGGACTTGTCACCGCAGCCCTCAGATCTGCGGGAGAATGCGCCGACGCGAGTGCCATCTGTGCCGCGCCGAGGAGGGTCTGCCCCGCAAGAACACTTGCCGTCTCCCGTTTCAGCCCCGCCGCAACACCGCCTTCGATGAGTGCTTCGAGGACGAGAAAGGCATAGGCAGGCCCGCTGCCCGACAGCCCTGTCACGGCATCGAGATCGCACTCATGCACCCGCACGGTGCGTCCCGCCGCCCCGAGCAGCAGTTCCGCCAGATCGGATGCATCCGCATCCGCACATCGCCCGCACGCATAGGCAGACATTCCCGCACCCACGGCAAGCGGCGTATTCGGCATCACCCGAATCACAGGATGTACGGGATATGACTCCTCGATTGTCGCAAGGGAAAGCCCCGCAACAATCGAGAGAACGAGCGCGTTCTTCTTGAGCAGCGGCGCCGTCTCGCACATCGCCGCCGCCGCGGCGGCGGGTTTGACAGCGAGGATGAGCACGTCAATACGGGGCAGAAAGGATTCTGCCCCGACCTGTGCGCGTACACCGTATTTTTGCGTGAGTGCATCGCAGCGCATTGCCTTGTGCTCCGATACGCTGATACAGGAGGGCGAAACCGTTCCCGTCTGCACCAGCCCCGCAATCAGTGCCTCCGCCATCGCTCCGCCACCTATAATTCCGATCTGAATATCGTCACGCATGGCCATTACCTGTTCGTAAACGACATATCATCCCCGAGTCGGTGTTCCTCCTCAGAGTAACTGACGTTGACATTATGCGGCGCACAGAGAAAGACGTTGTTGCTGATCTTCTTGATGTCACCGTTCAGCGCATACGTCGTACCGCTGATAAAGTCGATGATGCGGCTCGCCACAGCCTTCTCCGTTTTTTCGAAATTGAGCACGACAGGCTTTTTCTTCTGGAGATTGACCGCTACCTGTTGGGCATCATCAAACGACTGCGGCTCAATGACGATGACATTCATGCGGTACGCCGCAATCACATTGTCAATCGGTGCCGCCCCTACCGCCCCGGATGTATGCGGAAACTCCGCAAAGGAGGATGCCTTCGTCCCTGTCTCCGTACGGTTCTTTGCACGTGTCCCGATCTCGGTCACAGGAGCAGGTTTCTTTTCCTTTTCTTTTGTGCGCTCCTCTTCCAGATCCTCATTTTCCTCCACGTCGTCCTCCGGCGTAATTCCGATGAACTTCGTTGATATTTTCTTTAAGATGCTCACTGATCTCTCACACTCCTAGGGCGTTATACTGACGTGCGCCAAAAATCGCCGTGCCGACGCGAACCAGATTCGCGCCCTCCTCGACCGCGATCCCGTAGTCATGGGTCATCCCCATCGAGAGGTAGCGGATATCCGCCGTACGCGGTTCACGTTGCTTGGCCTGCTGAAAGAGTTCATACATTGCACGAAAGAGCGGCCGGCACTCCTCCACATCCTCATAATTCGGCGCAATACACATAAAACCCTGCAAGCGGACACAGGGAAGTGCATCCACTGCCATGAGCAGCTCGTCCAGATCCTCGCGGTAAACACCGGATTTTGTATCCTCACGGGCAAGGTTCACCTGCACGAGAATATTCTGCACCTTGCCGAATTTCTCCGCCGCCTTGTTGATCTCGCGTGCCAGGCGCAGGGAATCCACCGAATGAATCAGATCGAATTGACGGACGGCGTACTTCACCTTGTTCGTCTGCAAATGCCCGATGAGATGCCATTTCACCTCGCGCTCCAGATTCTCCGCCTTGTCCAGCGCCTCCTGCACGCGGTTCTCCCCAATGCTCATAATACCGGCATCAATGGCTTCCCGCATTGCCTCGACGGGGTGATTCTTCGTCACGGCAATCAGTTCCACAGGAGCCTCCACAGGCACATGGACGCGCCGTACACGCGCTGCCGCAATCGCCGCACGTACCTCCCGAATCCGCATTTCAATCGTCATATCGTCACTCATCTCAGCTCCATCACCGCCGCCAGCCGCCCCGTCCTGCCGCCGTCGGCACGATAGGAGTAGAAGAAATTGCGGTCACATGAGGTACATATGTCCGCCTGATCGATGTTCTGCACCAAAACGCCCGCCGCAACCATCTGGATACGATTCGCCGCCCAGAGATCGAGGTGTATCGCACCATCGCGTTCCTGCACGATCTGCTCCGCATGGACGGGGAACGCCGCACGAAATTGTTCCGCGATCTCCGCGCCAACGGTATAACAGCCCGCACCGATCGAAGGACCGATGCCCGCGAGCACATCGGATGCCGCCGTGCCGAACTCCTCGCCCATACGTGCAATCGTCTTTTCCGCAATCCGCGCCACCGTACCCTTCCAGCCTGCATGAACAACACCGATGGCATGATGTACGGGATCATAGAGTAGGACAGGGACGCAGTCCGCAAAACAGAGCATGAGCGCAATACCGCTGTCATTCGTGATGAGCGCGTCCGCATCCGCAAGCGCATCTGCATAGTCCCGCGCACCGCGTCCCGCATCACGCCGCATGACACGCACAATCTCAGTGCCGTGTACCTGACGGATCGTACAGATCCGCTCCGCATCCAGTCCGATCGCCGCAAAATATCGTCTGCGGTTCTCCCACACACGCGTGGGATCGTCGCCGACGTGCAGCGCCATGTTGAGCGTATCGAACGGTGCTGCGCTCACACCGCCCTGCCGTGCCGAAAAGCCGTGCACGAGCCTGTCCTCAGGAAAGATGTCAAGCCGGCCGCTCCACAGGTTGTCCCGCAAGCGGCGCAGTACAAAACTCATACGTCCGTCCTTTCTTTCTTCGCTGTGCAGACACCGCAGCGCACGCATCCGTCAAAACATGGGGGCGTTGCTTTGCGTGCCGCAGCCCGCTCATATTCCTGCCGCAGGTAGTCCTTGGAAAAGCCCATGTCCAGCTGCTCCCACGGGAGTAGATCCTCCGCTCCCCATCCCCGTATGAGATAATCGTCGGGCAGCAGCCCCTCCGCACGCATTCCGTCGGCGAGATCCTTCGCTCCGCGTCCCGCAGCCGCGTGGATGAGCGGTTCAGACAGACGGCGGTCGCCGCGTGCAAGGATCGCCTGCACGAGTGCTTCCTTTGGCGACTCAAAATGAACGACGATCTTTTTATGGCGGCGCAGTTCTTGTGTGATTTTCTTCATAATCCCGTCCAACCGTTTTTTCCCCGCCATCGGCATCCACTGAAACGGGGTGAACGGCTTTGGTACGAACGGGTTCACACTGAGTGTCAGCATCCCATGGCTGCCCCGCTCATCCATATAGGAACGCAGACGAACGGCGAGATCGATGATCGCATCAATGTCCGCATCCTCCTCGAACGGCAGACCGACCATAATATAGAGCTTGAAATTTGGAATATGTGCCGCCGCACCGAGATCAATCGCCGTAAACAGGTGATGTTCCTCGATGCCCTTGTTGATGACCGCACGCATACGAGCACTGCCCGCCTCGGGTGCAAGCGTCAGCGTCTTCAGCCCGCTCGCGGCAAGAGCCTCGACAAGCTCCTGCGTCACCGAGTCCGCGCGGAAGGATGCAACGGACATCGACAGCCCCTCACCGAGGATGGAGCGGCAGAGCGCATCAATCTCCGGATAGTCGGAGATCGCCGCCCCCATCAGACCGATTTTCTTGCCATAGGGAAGTGCCGCACGCACCTGCTTTTCAATAACTGCGAGCGAGCGATTGCGCGGTCGGCGAAAGCAATAACCCGCCATACAGAAGCGGCAGTGCCGCCCGCAGCCCCGTGCCGTTTCAATGAGGTAGAAGTTAAACTCCGTATCCTCCGTCACGACGACCGTATGCGCGGGATGTACATCGAGATCATGCACCCACTGACGAGCAACCGAATGCGGGGCTCCCTCCTCCGGTGTAAATGCGGCGAGATGCCCTGCGTCATCGTAGACAGGTGTGTAGAGTGCGGGTACATAGACCCCGGACACCCGTCCAAGACGGCGGCGCAGCGCGGCACGGTCGTCCCCTGCAGACTGCCCTGCGTGGTAGGCATCCATCAATGCGGGCATGATCGCCTCGCCCTCACCGATCACAAAGGCATCGACAATCTCTGCCAGAGGCTCGGGGTTGAACGTCGCACACGGACCACCCGCAACAACCAGCGGATCCCGTTCCGTACGCTCTGCCGCGCGCGGGCGCACATGACTGAGCATGAGCATTTTGACAACGTTGAAATAGTCCATCTCGAAGGAAATGGCAAAGCCGATGACGGCGAAGTCCGCAAGAGGTGTCTGCGTTTCCACGCTCATCATCGGCGTCTGCGTGCGCTCATAGCGCGGGAGTTCCGTGCGGTCGGGCAGAAAGAATCGCTCACACGCTGTATCCCCGCGCCTGTTGAGAAGATCATAGATGATGTGAAGCCCGAGATTCGACATGCCAACGAAGTAGGTGTTCGGATAGACGAGAGCAAAGCGTGTGCGCACCCCCGGCGGATAACGGCAGGCACCGCGCTCCTTTGCAAAGCGATCCTGCAAACTCCTCTTCAGCCGATGATCCAATCCGCACCTTTTCCTTTCGTAAGCACTACTCCTTCCCGCGCCGTGCGCGCAGCGTTTCCAGTTCCTCAATAAAGTTCGTGATGTCATCAAACTTCCGATAGACCGAGGCAAAGCGAATATAGGCGACCTCATCGAAATCCTTCAGCCGCTCCATGACGATCTCCCCGATCTTCTCCGATGGAACTTCGGGTTCTGTACGGTTGCGGATAGTGCGCTCGATCTCCGCGACGAAATTTGTGATCTGCTCCATCGAGATGTCACGCTTGTCACAGGATCGGATGATGCCCGTAAGGAGCTTGTCGCGGCTGAACGGCTCGCGGCGGTTATCGCGCTTGACCACCATGAGCGGCAGTTTCTCCACCACCTCATAGGTCGTAAACCGTCGGCCGCACTCACTGCACTCACGGCGGCGGCGGATCGTCGCACCGTCATCTGCCGCTCGCGAATCGATCACACGACTGTCCGGCTTCTTGCAAAAAGGACATTTCATCGTACTCATCCTTCCTCATGCGCCGTAGTTCAGAACCCCATGATCATGGGAAGCAGCGATAAATGCAGCCGTCATATTCCCATGCCATCGTCCGACAGACGCCACCCGTGATGTCCTCACTGCCTATTCGCCGCACTCCTCGCCGGCTTCGCATCACGCGGATCTGCCGTCGGGTGGGTCTGCTCCGAACGCACGGAAGACGCCGCCGGTTTGGCCGCAGTATTTCCCTGTGTGCGTTCCGCCTCTGCTTCCTGCGTACGCGCGGCGGGCAGTGTATCCTTGAGTTCCTGCGTTGTCTTGGTAAAGCGACGTTCCAGAACTTCGCCCTGATCCCCAAATACACCGAGTTTCTTCCCGTTCAAGGTTACATCCAGCGCACCCGCATTGCCCGCGCGGACGACGACCGACTCCTTGCCCTGCCAGCTCTCAGTCTTTCCCTTTTCAATAATTCCTTCAAAGACACTCTGTCCGTCGACACTGACCTCCGTCCAGCAGCGCTCCGTGAGCGTCACACTCACGTTCACACCGTCTACAGCCGGTGTGCGTGCCGGGTCGGATGCTGCCGCAGCAGCAGGTGCAGACGGCTGCTCTGTGTGAACCGGAGCAGCCGTCTCCTTTGCAGGCGCATTGATTGCGGAGATCAGGGCCGCCCCCGCAGCCACAAATGCAACAAGTGCGATAATGCCAACGGCGAGCTTTCCGAAAATGCCCGCATAGGAGGATGTCTTGCTCCCAATGGAGATCTTGGAGAGTGATTCATCCCCGACGTTGCTGAGGGAGATACGGCGCGATGCGCCGTCGGGCTCCGCAGGAGGAGCTGTCGGCACAGCGCTGCCTCCATTTTCCTCGGCAAACTGCTGGACAAGAGGTTCAGGATTCATGTGAAGAAAATTCGCATAATTCCGCACAAACCCCTTCGCATAGACCAACCCCGGCAATTCGTCGATATTGCCCCGCTCGATCTGTTCGATATAGACGCCGCGTATACTCGTCCCCTTCTCAATATCGGCGATCGTCAGCCCCTGCTTCTCGCGCTCTCTCCGCAAGATGTCCCCTACCATGAGACTCCCTCCCAGTTTTGCTGCTTCCGTAATTTATCCTTGTAATTATACAATATGTCCCCTGCAAAGACAAATCTTTTCCGACGTTCACTCCTGCCCGCTGAAAAATCCGTATGCTCACTGATTGCAGCCAACGCGGCTTTGATGCCGCTGTATGAGGTCAGCAAGCGAGATATTGTTGAGCACGGAGTTGATGCTGTCGCGCACCTCCTCCCAGATCTGCCGCGTCACGCAATGCCCTGCACGCACACAGCTCTGCCCCTCCGCCTTTGCATTCGTCAGCAGACAGTCCACAAGGGCGATCGGCCCCTCGACCGCCGTGATGATCTGCCCGATCGTCACCTCTGCGGGCGGCAGTGCAAGCGTATAGCCGCCCTGCGCCCCGCGCACACTCTCCACGAGTCCTGCACGGCGCAGCGGAGCCATCAGCTGTTCCAGATAGTTCTCCGAAATGCCCTGTGTCTTGGCGATCGTCTTGAGGGGAACAACCCCCTCTCCATAATGCAGGGCGAGTTCATAGAGTGCCGTCACACTGTAGCGCCCCTTCGTTGAAAGTTTCATAACATCTCCAAAACGGGTGTAGGAATAGCAATGCACCGTCATTATAAATGAGTTTCGTTTTCCTGTCAAAGATTCCCTGTCGATCCAAATCCGCCTGCACGCGCATTGCCCTGTCCTGCCATATCGCCGTCCACCGTCAGATAGCGGGTAAAGATCCCCTGTGCGATCCGTTCCCCCGCCGCGATATGCACCGCTTCCTTACCGCAGTTGCAGAGCGGGATGTAGATATGCCCCTCGTTCTCCGCGTTGCCGTAGTAGTCTGCGTCGATCACCCCAACGCTGTTCATCAGCATGAGCCGTTTCTTGAGTGCCGTGCTCGAACGAATGTAGATGAGCAGAACCTCATCCCGCTGCATATACGCCTTGACCCCCGTCGGCACAAGCGCACATTCTCCCGCCGGGATCACAACCGCCTCTGCCGATGCGAAATCATACCCTGTACTTGCCCCCGTCTTGCGCTGCGGCAGATAAATCCCGGCATTCTCGTAGACGGACACAATTTCAAATCCCCGTGTCTTCATGTTTTCCTCTCAAATAAAAAGCCGCCGCGCCGTACTCGGTGCAGCAGCACGGGTTCTTCCCTCAGGACTCCGAAGCCGCCATCTTCACCGGCTGTGCGGGGGTGACCGTTGAAATCGCATGTTTGTAGATCATCTGCTGTTTTCCCATCGCATCCACCATGATGACGAAATTGTCAAAACCGCGCACCGTTCCCTTGATCTGAAACCCGTTCACAAGGTGAATGGTTACGGGAATGCCGTCCTTACGCACCTGATTGAGAAAGTTGTCCTGCAGATTGATGATTTTTGCCGTCACGCCTGAGCGCTCCTTTCTTCCTGCCACGCGTACACATCCGAAAGAATGGCACGCTGAAGTTCTGTCTCCGTCCGTGTATCCGCATCATACCAGCGGATGTAGGGCATACGTCGATACCATGTGAGCTGCCGCTTCGCGAAATGCCGTGTCGCCGTCTGAATGGCGGTGATCGCCTCCGCCTCACTCATCTCACCGGCAAGATATGCCGCCGTTTCCTTGTAGCCGATGCCCTTCATCGCAGGCGCGTCGCGGCTCACCCCGTGCGCAAGAAGTCCGGCGACCTCATCCGGAAGCCCCGCTGCAAACATCGCTGTCACGCGTGCATTGATGCGCTCATAGAGGTGTGCACGCGCGCGCATCAGCCCGACGACAAAGGCATCGTAAGGCTGCTCTCCGCCCATCAGCGCACTCTCCTGTGAAATGCGCTCATCTCCGTAACGCATGACCTCAATCGCGCGGATTACGCGCCTGAGATTGTTGATGTGCAGCCGTTTTGCCGCTGCGGGGTCATGATGTGCGAGGAAGGAATGCACGCGCTCATTTCCGCGCCGTGCGGCGACGCCCTCCATCGCACGGCGAAAGCGTCCCTGCGCCTGTGCCTCGTTGAAGTCATAGCCCTCGATGAGCGCTTTGATGTAGAGCCCTGTCCCGCCAACGACAAACGGCAGACGCCCCCTCCGTTCGTGTTCATGCACAAGAGCGGAAACGCGTGCGACAAACTCCGTCACGGAGAACTGCTCGTCCGCCTCCAGCACGTCAATGAGATGATGCGCAACGCGTGTACGCTCCTCTGCCGTCGGCTTTGCACTGCCGATATTGAAGCCGCGATAGATGCACATGGAGTCACCCGAGATGATGTCCGTCCCCAGAGCCTCTGCAAGCTGCAGCGAAAGCTCCGTCTTTCCGACCGCCGTTGGTCCGACGAG
>ERZ773063.1642-NODE-1642-length-12957-cov-14.117346_pt1 | contig 12957 bp, 15 predicted proteins | sample MGYA00580625_ERZ773063 | MGnify/ENA primary metagenome ERZ773063 (study PRJEB29015, sample SAMEA2738022) | human oral metagenome | biome: human oral; feature: human-associated habitat; material: dental | place: China | collected 2042 ...
TGCACGACTCGGTCCTCCAGACCCTCACCCTCATCCGCAAGCGCGCCGACGAGCCGGGCGCCGTCGCCCGCCTGGCCCGCTCCCAGGAGCGCGAGCTGCGCGCCTGGCTCTACACCGACCGCCCCGAGGCCGGCACCTCGGTGGCCGACGCCGTGCGGGACCTGGTGGGGGAGATCGAGGACCGCTACGGCGCGGAGGTCGAGCTCGTCGTCGTGGGGGACCGCCCCCCCGACCGGGCCACGGAGGTCGTCGTCGCCGCCGCCCGCGAGGCCCTGTCCAACGCCGTGCGCCACGGCGCCCCGCCCGTGAGCGTCTACGCCGAGATCGGCCCCGAGCGCCTGGAGGTCTTCGTGCGCGACCGCGGTCCGGGCTTCGACATCGACCGGATCCCCCCGGACCGGCACGGCGTGCGCGAGTCCATCGTCTCGCGCATGGCCCGTCACGGCGGCCGCGCCGTCGTGCGCCGCCTGGAGGCGGGGACCGAGATCCACCTCGACCTGCCCACCGTCCCGCCGCCCCCCGCCGCACCCACAGGAGCATGATGTCCCGCCGCACCGATCCCGCCCCGCCCGCCCGCCTGCGCCTGCTCGTCGTCGACGACCACGCCCTCGTGCGCGCCGGGGTGCGCGCCGAGCTGACCGCCCGCGCCCCCGACCTGGAGGTCGTCGCCGAGGCCGAGGACGTCGAGGGCGCCGTCGCCGCCGTCCACGCCCTGCGCCCCGACGTCGTCCTGCTCGACGTGCACCTGCCCGGGGGCGACGGCGGGGGAGGGGCCGAGGTGGTGGCCGCCTGCCGCGACGCGCCGGGCACCCGCTTCCTGGCCCTGAGCATCTCGGACGCGGCCGACGACGTCGTCGGCGTCATCCGGGCCGGGGCCCGCGGCTACGTCACCAAGGCCATCTCGACGGCCGACCTCGCCCAGGCGGTGCGGCGGGTGGCCGCCGGGGACGCCGCCTTCTCCCCGCGCCTGGCCGGCTTCGTCCTGGACGCCTTCGGGACCGGGGCCGGGGATGTCGCCGTGGCCGACTCCGAGCTCGACCGCCTCTCCGCGCGCGAGCGGGAGGTCATGCGCCTGATCGCCCGCGGCTACACCTACAGGGAGTGCGCCGGCGAGCTGTTCATCTCCGTCAAGACCGTTGAGAGCCACGTCTCGGCCGTACTGCGCAAGCTCCAGCTGTCCAACCGCAATGAGCTGACCCGCTGGGCCGCGGCCCGCCGCCTGGTGTAGGGGCGCCGCCCGGTCCGATCCGTGGGAGGATGGCCGCCGTGAGCCCGCATCCCAGCGTTCCCCTCTCCGCGCCCGTCCCCGCCCGCGCGCTAGAGCGCGCCGTCGCCCACGTGCGCGCGGGCGGCCTGCTCATCCTCCCCACCGACACCGTCTACGGCATCGGGGCCCTGGCCTCCGACGCCGCGGGCGTGAGCCGGCTCCTGGCCGCCAAGGGGCGGGACCGCCGCATGCCGCCGCCGGTCCTCGTCGCCGACCCCGCCCAGGCGGCCGACGCCGTCGTCCGCCTCCCCGACGCCGCCCGGGCGCTCATCGGGGCCTTCTGGCCCGGGGCGCTGACCCTCGTCCTCGATGCGAGGGCCGACCTGGACTGGGACCTGGGGGAGTCGGGCGGGACCGTGGCCCTGCGCATGCCCGACCATCCCCTGGCCCTGGAGCTGCTGCGCCGCACCGGCCCCATGGCCGTCACCAGCGCCAACCGCACGGGACTGGCCCCCGCCACCGACGCCGCGGCCGCCCTGGCCGCCTTCCCGGGCCGGGTCGCGCTCGCCGACGACGACGCCGCGGGCCCGCACGGCGCCGACATCCTGCTGCTCGACGGCGGCCCGACGCCCGGACCCGTGCCCTCCACCATCGTCAGCCTGGCCGGCGGGTCCCCGGGCCCCGTCGTCGTGCGCGAGGGCGTCGTCCCGCGCGCCGAGCTCGCCGCCGTCCTGGGCCCGAGCGCGGCGCACGGCGGCGCCGAGGAGGGTGCGGGGGCGTGAAGGTCTACCTCCTGCTCATGCTCGTGGCGGCGGCCGTGACCTACCTGTCCGTGCCGATCGTGCGCCACATCGCCCTGGTCTTCAACGCCCTGACCCCGGTGCGGGCCCGCGACGTGCACACCACGCCCATTCCGCGCCTGGGCGGCGTGGCCATGTTCCTGGGCTTCGCCACCGCCGTCGCCGTCGCCTCGCGCGTGCCCTACCTGTCCAATGTCATCGACCGCTCCGCCTGGGCGGTGGTGCTGGGGGCGGGGCTGGTGTGCCTGCTGGGCATCGTCGACGACCTGTGGGAGCTGGACTGGATGACCAAGCTCGTCGGGCAGATCCTGGCGGCCGGGATCATGGCCTGGCAGGGCGTCCAGCTCATCACCTTCCCCGTGTGGGGGCTGACCATCGGCTCGTCCCGCCTGTCCCTGTTCTCCACCATTCTGGTGGTGCTCACCGTCATCAACGCCGTCAACTGGATGGACGGGCTGGACGGGCTGGCCGCCGGCGTCATCGGGATCGGGGCGGTGGCCTTCTTCGCCTACGTCTACGCCCTGACCCGCTGGACCTCCCCGGAGTCCTACACCTCCCTGGCCGCCACCATCGTGGCCGCCCTCATCGGCATATGCGCGGGCTTCCTGCCCCATAATTTCCATCCGGCCACGATCTTCATGGGCGACTCCGGCTCCATGCAGCTGGGCCTGATCTCCGCCGCCGGCACGATCATCGTCACCGGGCAGATCGATCCGGGCAGCTTCGGGGGCACGGCGGCGATCCCCGTGTTCCTGCCGATCCTGCTGCCCCTCATGGTCCTGCTGCTGCCCGTGGCGGACATGGTCAGGCTCATTGTGCGCCGGACCATGTCCGGGCACAGCCCCTTCCACGCCGACCGCATGCACATGCACCACCGCCTGCTCGCCGCCGGCCACTCCCACCGCCGGGCCGTGCTGGTCATGTACATCTGGGCGGCGGTCGCGGCCTTCTCCTGCGCCGGCCTCGCCTTCCTGCCGGTCCGGGTGGTGGCCGTGGGCGCGGCCGTGGCCGTGGTCGCGGCCGTGGCCGTGACCGTCGACCTCATGCCCGGGCTGCGCCTGACCTGGGCCCGGCGCATCGGCGCCCGGCACGTGCGGCGCGCGGGGCGACGATGAGCCGGGCCGACCGCCGCCTGACGCCCCGCCCGCGCACCCACGCGGAGGTCTTCCGCGCCGCGGCGCGGCGGGTCCTGATCACCGGGCTCGCCCTGTCCGCGATCGCGCTCGCCTGCGCCGCGGTGGTCGGCGGCGGCGCCTGGCGAGGCGCCGTCTGGGGCGCCGGGGCCGGGGCCCTGCTCACCCTCATCACCGCCGCGTCCCTGGCCGTCGACTGGGACCGCTTCCCCCTCCTGGCCTCCGGGGGGGTCATGCTGTCCTTCGCCGGGAAGATCGCCGTCATGGTGGTTCTCATCGTCCTGGCGGGCCCGCACCGCTCGACGATGAGTCCGATCTGGTTCCTCGCGCCCCTGGCGGTGATCCTCCTGGCGGTCGCGGGCACGGAGATCGTCGCGCTCGCCTCGGGCCGGGCCCTGACGGTTCAGCCGCGCCGCGGCGAACGGCGCGACGACGGCGCGGATGGGTCGAGCGTCCCTTGATTCGCGGCGTCCGAAGTGCCAGGGGCCGGGGCGGCCGGCCCGCCGGTCCGGTTTTCGGGTGGACGGTTCGCGGTTTTGGATTAGGCTGGCATATGAGGCCGTTCCTCGGCGGGACGGCGGGTCCGTATCCGAGGAGGACTGGTGATCACGAGCGCGATTCTCGCGGCCGGGACGGTCGGGGCGCTGCCCGCGTCCTCGGACGGGAGCGGCTTCGAGCCGCCCAGCATGGACGACTTCTTCCCCGCGCCCTTCGCCTTCCAGGGCACGCCCTTCGAGCTCAACCGCGTCATGATGGTCAGGCTCATCATGGCCTGCGCCCTGGTGCTCGTCTTCGCCATCGGCGCCGCGCGCGCCCGGGTCGTGCCCGGCCGGTTCCAGAGCGCCCTGGAGCTGGTCCTGGACTTCGTGCGCAAGAACGTCGCCGAGGAGATCCTCGGCCCCGACTTCGGGCGCAGGTACGCCCCGGTGCTGACCACGATCTTCCTGGGCGTGCTGTTCCTCAACATCTCGGGCGTCATCCCGGGCCTCCAGATCGCCTCGACCGGCGTGGTGGGCATGCCGCTGATCTTCGCGATCGTGTCCTACATCGCCTTCTTCTACGCGGGCGTGCGCGCCAACGGCATCGGCCGCTACCTCAAGGGATCCCTCGCCCCCCGGGGCGTGCCGGGGTTCCTGTACCCGCTCATCGTCCCCATCGAGTTCCTCTCCACCTTCATCCTGCGGCCCCTGACGCTGACGGTCCGACTCATGGCGAATATGATCTCCGGCCACCTGCTGCTGGCCCTGTGCTTCGTGGCCACCAACGCCCTGTTCGTCTACGCCTCGGCCTCTCTCAAGGCGCTGGGCGCGATCACCCTGGCCGCGGGCGTCGCCTTCATCGTCTTCGAGGCCTTCGTCGCCGCCCTCCAGGCCTACATCTTCACGCTCCTGACGGCCGTCTACATCGACTCCTCGGTCCGCATGCACTGAAACCCCGGTTTTAACGTCATCACTCATCACACGATTTCTTCGCCCTCCGGCGATCACCACCACAAGGAGACACCTATGACCGGCACTATCAACACCATCGGCTACGCGCTCGCGACCCTGGGCCCCGCACTGGGCATCGGCCTGGTCGTCGCCAAGACCCAGGAGGGCACGGCGCGCCAGCCGGAGGTCGCCGGCGCCCTGCGCACCAATATGTTCATCGGCGCCGCCCTCATCGAGGCCCTGGGCCTGCTCGGCTTCGCGGCCGGTTTCGTCTTCTGAACCCGTGGTCGCCATGACCATAGCCGTGAACGCCCCCGCGCTCGCCGCGGGCCTGCCTGCGGCGCTGCCCGCCTCCGGCGCCTCCGAGGGCGGCGCCCCGGGGGGCATTGGTCTGTTCATCCCCGCCCTGCCCGACCTGCTGTGGGGCACGGTCGCCTTCCTGATCGTCGCCGTCGCGCTCGTCAAGTACGCCCTGCCGCGCTTCAACGCGGTGCTCGACGAGCGCACCCGCAAGATCGAGGAGGGCCTGGAGCTGGCGGACAGGGCCAGGAGCAACCAGGAGGACGCCGAGCGCAAGGCCGCCCGGCTCATCGAGGACGCCCGGCGCGAGGCCGCGGGCCTGCGCGCGGCCGCCCAGAACGAGGCCAAGGAGATCATCGCCCAGGCCCGCGCCGACGCCCAGAAGGAGGCCTCCCGCGCCATGGAGGCCGCCGAGCGCCAGATCCGGGCGGACAAGCAGGCCGCCGAGATCAGCCTGCACACCGACGTCGGCCTGCTCGCCTCCGACCTCGCCGAGAGGATCGTGGGCGAGCAGCTGACCGACACCGCGCTGTCGGCCCGCGTCATCGACCGCTTCCTCGACGAGCTCGAGAAGGCGCCCGCCCGCGCCCGGCGCGCCGACGCCGCCGGATACGGAGCGGTGCGGTGAACACCGGGACCGCCGCCAGCAGGGTCATCGCCGCCAGGGCGTGGACCCCGGTCCTGACCGCCGCCGGGGCGGTCGGGCAGGAGCTCGGCGAGCAGATCCTCGCCCTGGCCCACCAGGTCGCGGCGAACCCGCTGCGCGGTCCGCTCACCGATCCCGGCCGCGCGCCCGAGGACAAGGCGGCCCTCGCCGCCCGCCTGTTCACCGGCCGGGTGGACGAGCGCGTCGTCGACCTCCTGCGGGTGCTCGTGCGCGAGCGCTGGTCGCGCCCGGTCGACCTCATCACCGCCCTGCACGACATGGGCATCCAGTCCGTCCTGGCCGGCGCGCGCGCGGGCGGCACCCTGGAGGACGTCGAGCAGGAGCTCTTCGCCGTCGGGCAGGTCCTCGCCGACAACCGCGAGGTCCGCGAGGCCCTCGAGCCGTCCCGGCGCACCCGCACCGAGGACCGCGTCGGGCTCGCCCGGCGGCTCTTCGGCCCGCGTGTGTCGGCCCCGACCATGAGCCTGGTCGTCTGGTGCGTGCGCCACCAGCCCGAGATCGCCGTCGGCGGGGTGCCCTACAATGTGCGCCGCGTCACCGAGCTGGCCGCCGGTCTGCAGAACCGCACCATCGCCGACGTCGTCACCGCCGTCCCCATGACGCCCCTCCAGGAGGCGCGCCTGCGGGCCATCCTCGCCCAGCGCCTGGGCACCGACATCGAATTCAATATGGAGGTCGACCCCTCGGTCATCGGCGGGGTCAGGGTCAGCGTGCGCGACCTGGTCATGGACTCCACCGTTCGCAGCTCCATCGCGCGGCTGCGCACCCGGCTGACGGGCTGAGGGCCCGCCCCGCAACATCCGGCGCCCCGCGGCGCCACCCCAGCACACAGCAAGGAGACGACAGAGATGGTGGAACTGACCATCAGGCCGGAGGACGTCCGTTCGGCCCTGGACGAGTTCGTCGCGTCCTACAAGCCCTCGCAGGTCGCGGCCGAGGAGGTCGGGCACGTCGTCTTCGCCGCCGACGGCATCGCCCACGTCGAGGGCCTGCCCGGCGTCATGGCCAATGAGCTGCTCGTCTTCGAGGACCGCACCGCCGGTCTGGCCATGAACCTCGACGAGCGCCAGATCGGCGTGGTCGTCCTGGGCGACTTCGCCGGCATCGACGAGGGCCAGACGGTGCGGCGCACCGGGGAGGTCCTGTCCGTGCCGGTGGGCGACGGCTACCTCGGCCGCGTCGTCGACCCCCTGGGCCGCCCCATCGACGGCCTGGGCCAGATCCGCACCGAGGGGCGGCGCGCCCTGGAGCTCCAGGCCCCCGGCGTCATGTCCCGCAAGTCCGTCCACGAGCCCCTTCAGACCGGTCTGAAGGCCATCGATTCCATGATCCCCATCGGCCGCGGTCAGCGCCAGCTCATCATCGGCGACCGCAAGACCGGCAAGACGGCCATCGCCCTGGACACGATCCTCAACCAGAAGTCGGCCTGGGAGACGGGCGACCCCGCCCAGCAGGTGCGCTGCATCTACGTGGCCACCGGGCAGAAGGGCTCCACCATCGCCTCCGTGCGCGCCGTCCTGGAGGAGCGCGGCGCCCTGGAGTACACCACCATCGTGGCCTCCCCGGCCTCCGACCCGGCCGGCTTCAAGTACCTGTCCCCCTACACCGGTTCGGCCATCGGCCAGCACTGGATGTACTCGGGCAAGCACGTGCTCATCGTCTTCGACGACCTGTCCAAGCAGGCCGAGGCGTACCGGGCCGTCTCCCTGCTCCTGCGCCGCCCGCCGGGCCGCGAGGCCTACCCCGGCGACGTCTTCTACCTGCACTCGCGCCTGCTGGAGCGCTGCGCCAAGCTCTCCGACGACCTGGGGGCCGGGTCCATGACCGGTCTGCCGATCATCGAGACCAAGGCCAATGACGTCTCGGCCTACATCCCCACTAATGTCATCTCCATCACCGACGGGCAGATCTTCCTCCAGTCCGACCTGTTCAACGCCGACCAGCGCCCCGCCGTCGACGTGGGCATCTCGGTGTCGCGCGTGGGCGGCGCCGCCCAGGTCAAGGCCATGAAGCGGGTCGCCGGCACCCTCAAGCTCACGCTGGCGCAGTACCGCTCCATGCAGGCCTTCGCCATGTTCGCCTCCGACCTGGACGCCGCCACCCGCGCCCAGCTCACCCGCGGCGAGCGCCTCATGGAGCTGCTCAAGCAGCCCCAGTTCACGCCCTACCCGGTCGAGGAGCAGGTGGCGAGCGTGTGGACCGGCACCAACGGCTACCTCGACGACCTCGACGTGGCCGACGTCCTGCCCTTCGAGCGCGCCCTGCTGGACCACCTGCGGCGCAATACCAAGGTCCTGGACGCCATCCGCACCACCGGCCTGCTCTCCGACGACGACGAGGCCGCCCTGCGCGCCGCCGTCGAGTCCTTCCGCAGCACCTACCTGGCCGGGGGCAAGATGCTCTCCGGCGAGGTCGCCGCCGCCGAGGAGGAGGCCCCCGCCGAGCACACGGCCGAGCAGATCGTGCTCAAGAAGAAGGGCTGACATGGCAGGCAACCAGCGCGTCTACAAGCAGCGCATCCGATCCACCCAGACCCTCCAGAAGGTGTTCCGGGCCATGGAGCTCATCGCCTCCTCCCGGATCGGTGCCGCGAGCCGCAACGCGCAGGAGGCGAGCCCCTACGACCACGCCCTGTCCCAGGCCGTGGCCGCCGTCGGCACCTACTCCCACCTGGAGCACCCCATCACCCGCGAGCGCACGGACACGAACCGGGTCGCCGTCCTGGTGGTCACCTCCGACCGGGGCATGGCCGGCGCCTACTCGGCGACCGTTCTGCGCGAGTCCGAGCGGCTCATCGACCAGCTCGTCGAGGAGGGCCGGGATCCGGTCGTCTTCACCTTCGGGCGCCGGGCCCACTCCTACTTCACCTTCCGCGAGCGCGACGTGGAGTTCTCCTGGGTCGGCCAGTCCGACCGCCCCTCCGACGCCGTCATCGACGAGGTCGCCGCCGTGCTCCTGGACTACTTCCTCCACCCCCCCTCGGCCGGGGGCGTGGCCGAGGTCCACATCGTCTTCACCCGCTACGTCTCGATGGTCTCCCAGGTGCCCGAGGTGCGCCGCATGCTGCCGCTGACCGTCGTGGACATCGACGGCCCCGGCGAGCTCAACCGCGATGACATCGCCGCGGCCCAGATCAAGGCCCGTCCCGATCCGACGGCGACCGCGCCGCTGTACGAGTTCGCGCCCTCCGCCGCCGAGGTCCTCGACGGCCTGCTCACCCGCTACGTGCACTCGCGCATCCGCAACGCCCTGCTGCAGGCGGCGGCCTCCGAGCTGGCCAGCCGCCAGCAGGCCATGCACACCGCCACGGACAACGCCGAGGACCTCATCACCACCTACACCCGCCTGGCCAACGCGGCGCGCCAGGGCGACATCACCCAGGAGATCACGGAGATCGTCTCGGGTGCCGACGCCCTGGGCGCCGAGTAGACGGCGGACCACCGACCACAGCTGCCAGAACGGATACGGAAGATACGGACCATGGCTGACACCACCACCCCCGGTACCGGGCGCGTCACCCGGATCATCGGCGCCGTCGTCGACGTCGAGTTCCCGCCGGATGCGATCCCGGCGATGTACAACGCCCTCAAGGTGACCATCCAGGCGACCGGTCAGGGCGAGGAGCCGCACGAGATCACCCTGGAGGTCGCCCAGCACCTGGGCGACAACATTGTGCGCACCGTCTCGCTCAAGCCCACCGACGGCCTGGTGCGCGGATCGCAGGTGCGCGACACGGGCGCGCCCATCTCGGTGCCCGTGGGGGACGTGACCAAGGGCCACGTCTTCAACGTCACCGGCGACGTGCTCAACCTGGCCCCCGGCGAGCAGCTGGAGATCACCGAGCGCTGGCCCATTCACCGCCGGCCCCCGGCCTTCGACCAGCTGGAGTCCAAGGAGCAGATGTTCGAGACCGGCATCAAGGTCATCGACCTGCTCACCCCCTACGTCCAGGGCGGCAAGATCGGCCTGTTCGGCGGGGCGGGCGTGGGCAAGACGGTCCTCATCCAGGAGATGATCCAGCGCGTGGCCCTGGACCACGAGGGCGTGTCCGTGTTCGCGGGCGTGGGCGAGCGCACCCGCGAGGGCAACGACCTCATTGTCGAGATGGGGGAGGCGGGCGTGTTCGACAAGACCGCCCTGGTGTTCGGCCAGATGGACGAGCCGCCGGGCACGCGCCTGCGGGTGGCCCTGTCCGCCCTGACCATGGCCGAGTACTTCCGCGACGTCCAGCACCAGGACGTGCTGCTGTTCATCGACAACATCTTCCGCTTCACCCAGGCCGGCTCCGAGGTCTCCACGCTGCTGGGGCGCATGCCCTCGGCGGTGGGCTACCAGCCCAACCTGGCCGATGAGATGGGCCAGCTCCAGGAGCGCATCACCTCGGCGGGCGGGCACTCCATCACCTCCCTGCAGGCCATCTACGTGCCGGCGGACGACTACACCGACCCGGCCCCGGCCACGACCTTCGCCCACCTGGACGCCACCACCGAGCTGAGCCGGGAGGTGGCCGCGCGCGGCATCTACCCGGCCGTGGACCCGCTGGCCTCCACCTCGCGCCTGCTGGCCCCCCAGTACGTGGGCCGCGAGCACTACGAGGTGGCCACCCGCGTGAAGTCCATCCTCCAGAAGAACAAGGAGCTCCAGGACATCATCGCCATCCTGGGCGTGGACGAGCTGAGCGAGGAGGACAAGGTGACCGTGGGCCGGGCCCGGCGCATCGAGCAGTTCCTGAGCCAGAACATGTACATGGCGGAGAAGTTCACGGGCGTGGCCGGCTCCACCGTGCCCGTGTCGGAGACGGTCGAGGCCTTCAAGCGCATTGTCGACGGCGACTACGACCACCTGCCCGAGCAGGCCTTCTTCAATATCGGCGGCGTGGAGGATCTGGAGCGCCGCGCGGCCGAGATCGGCAAGGAGTGAGCGGCCATGGCGCAGGAGGGGTCGCGGGCGTGGGGGTCCGGTTTGAGCGTGGAGGTGGTCTCCCGTCACGGGGGCACGGTCTTCGCCGGTGAGGCGGAGCGGGTCTCCGTGCCCCTGATCGACGGCGAGCTCGGCGTGCTGCCGGGCCGCCAGCCGATCCTGGCCCTGCTGGGGCGCGGCACGGTGCGCATCGTCGGGGAGGACGGGTCCGCCGCGCCGATCGTCGTGGCGGGCGGCTTCTGCTCGGTGGACCACAACGTGGTGACCGTGGCCGCCGACCGGGTCGGCTCGGAGATCACGGGCACGGCCGAGGACATCGATATGCTCACCGAGACCGTGGTGGCCACGGACTCGGAGGACCTGGACTGACGATGGGCGCGATGGGCTGGTGCGTGCCGGCGGTCCTGGCCGGCTCGCTCGTGCTCGTCGTCGTCTTCCTGGGGCGCCTGCGCTTCCTGGCCTCGCAGGTCGGCTCCTTCGAGTGCGCCCTGCTGCGCTCGGGGCGCAGGCGCTATATGAGCGGCATCGCCACCTTCGGCGACGAGGCCATCGAGTGGCACCGGCTCATCTCCCTGTCGCCGCGGGCCCGTTACCGGATGCACCGCGACGACCTGGTCCTGGGCGGGCCCCGCCCCCGGGCGGGCGGGCGGATCGTCGACGTGACCTGCACGGTCGCGGGGAAGTCCTTCGATCTGGCCATGCTCAGCGACTCGCACTCGGCGCTGGTGGCCTGGCTGGAGTCCGCCGCCCCCACGCAGCCCTCGCTCCTGTGAGTCGGCGCGCGCCGGGACGGGCGGCCGCGGCCCCGTCCAGCCGGCACCGGTAGGCTGCCCGGGTGCGCGTCGTCATCGCTTCCTGCTCCGTGGACTACTCCGGGCGCCTGGACGCCCACCTGCCCCGGGCCACCCGGCTCATCATGGTCAAGGCCGACGGCAGCGTGCTCGTCCACTCCGACGGCGGCTCCTACAAGCCGCTGAACTGGATGAGCCCGCCCGCCCGGCTCGCCGAGGTCGACCCCGACGAGGAGGACCGGGAGATCGGCGTGATCGCCCGCTGGGAGGTGAGCGCCACCAGGACCGACGACCGGCTCGTCATCCGCCTGTTCGACATCGTCTCCGACACCAGTGCGGACCTGGGCGTGGACCCGGGCCTGACCAAGGACGGCGTCGAGGCCCACCTCCAGGAGCTCCTGGCCGAGCGGGTCGAGGTGCTCGGGCCCGGGTGGAGGCTCGTGCGCCGGGAGTACCCCACGCCGCTGGGCCCGGTCGACCTGCTCGTGCGCGACGAGTCCGGCGCCGCCGTCGCCGTCGAGGTCAAGCGCGTGGGCGGGATCGACGGCGTCGAGCAGCTGACCCGCTACGTCGACATGCTGGACCGCGACCCGCTCCTGACGCCCGTGCGCGGACTCTTCGCCGCCCAGCAGATCAGGCCCCAGGCGCGCGTGCTGGCCGAGGACCGCGGCATCCGCTGCGTGGTCCTGGACTACGACGCCCTGCGCGGCCTGGACGACCCCTCCTCCCGGCTGTTCTGACGGGCGGCGCCATGGCTGCGACGGCCCCCGCCCCGCGTGAGATGTCCTACCTGCGCCTGGTCGCCCAGGGGCTCGTGGGGGCGACGGCGGCGCCGGAGCCCGCCGAGGCGGTGCGCCGCCAGTTGGCCGTCCAGGGCCAGCAGGTCTCCTCCGCGTCCCACGCGATCGTCTCCCGGACCGCGCGGGCCGGGCGCGCCGACGTCGACGCGGCCTTCGAGGCCGGCCGGCTGGTGCGGTCCTGGCCCATGCGCGGCACCATCCACATCACGACGGCGGCCGACCACCACTGGCTGCGAGTCGCCCTCATGCACCGGATGGACGCGTGGGCGAGGCGCACCGAGAAGTGGCTGGGGCTCGACGACGCCCTCCTGGAGCGGGCGGGCGGGCTCGCGCTGGCGGCCATCGCCGCCGAGGGGCCGCTGCGCCGCGCCCGCCTGCTGCGGGTGTGGCGGGACGGCGGCCTCATGGGCGTCGACTCCGGGTCCGACGCCGACGCCGACTCCGACTCCGGCGCCGGGGCGCAGCGCGGGCGCCACCTGCTGGTCCGCCTCCAACGCGAGGGCGTCCTCGTCCAGGGGCCGCGCCGCGGCAACGAGCATCTCATCGTGAGCGCCGCTCCGCTTCCCCCGGCCGAGTCCGGGCCCGGCGGCGCCGGCGGGGGAGGCCGCGGTACCGACGGGCACCGCGCCGCCCTGGTGTAGTCACCGGTGTGGGCTTCACCTACCGTCGCAACGCCGCCCTGGCCGAGATCGCCCGACGCTACGCCGCCAGTCATGGACCGGCGAGTGCGACCGACCTGGCCCGCTGGACGTCGCTTCCCGTCGGGGAGGCGTCCCGGGCTCTGGAGGACGCCGTCGAGCTGACGAACGCCGCCGGCTACGGCGCCGACGCCGCGCGCGGAGAGGTGCCGTTGACGCGGGCGGTGGCCGAGGGCGGGCTGCGCGGGGACGTGCGCGTGCTCGGGGCGGG
>ERZ773063.1645-NODE-1645-length-12947-cov-12.194074_pt1 | contig 12947 bp, 11 predicted proteins | sample MGYA00580625_ERZ773063 | MGnify/ENA primary metagenome ERZ773063 (study PRJEB29015, sample SAMEA2738022) | human oral metagenome | biome: human oral; feature: human-associated habitat; material: dental | place: China | collected 2042 ...
CTCTTTGAGCTAAGGCGAGGTAACGCCGTACTGGTTTAAAGTTAATCCACTATATGTGCGGGGAACGGCAGTTGTGCATATGTGCAACAGTTTCAAAATTTGTCTGGAAACAGATAAAACGAAAGGTCGTCTGAAACCTTGTTTCGGTTTTCAGACGACCTCGAAGAAACTTAAATCGTTGCTTTAAATTAACGATCGATGTTGACAGGTTCGCAGTTTTTCACGATGAAGCGGTTTTGTGCATCGCTGACGCCCACGACTTCGGAAGTGGTGTGGGTGTTGCGGTCGATGTAACCGGCAGACATAGAGAAACCGCGTTTGTTGGTGAAGGTAGTGCCGGTGCTGTCAGAGTGGCGTTTGTCAACGCGCAGGCTGATTTGTTTGCCGGCTGCATTTGCAGAAGCGCCTACTGCATTGCCTTTACGGTCGAATTCATAAACGACATTCAGTTTTTTACCGTTGTCGCATTTGTAAGGAACATAGCCTGCAGGAGCGGCGGCGGCAGTCATGGAAACACCGGCGGTCAGAACGGCTACAACAGCGGCAGATAAGAGTTTCATCTGGTATTACTCCATAAAGTAAAAAAGAGTGATGTGTGGCGTGGACTATCCGGCGCCATCCTTGCTTTGTTTTGAAAGCAGGACATATTTTATCCGTTCCGAAGAAATATACAATATGCCCATATGCAAAGCTATACAAAGAAATTTTCGGGAAAAGTTATTACGCTTGTACAAATTTTAATAAGGTGAAGTTTCATAATGAAAAAATTACTTACATTACTAATTCTTTCCGTATTTTCATCCGCCTGCTATGCCGTTGTGGCTGACTGGACGCCGTTGTTGGAATCTATGAAGAAAGGCTGCGCTGTTGATTTCGATGCCTTGCCTGATGAAAAGGCCGCAATCGGCAAACTGCCTGCACAATACCGCGCCTCCGTTGCCCGCAGCCGGAGCAGGCAGACAGAGTCGGATGGTGAAGCATTAACTATTGAATTGAAAAATTCTGTTGCTTTTGGACAGCCCTTGTCCGCCTTAATCATCGAATCCGGTGAAGGATACGGTCATGTCAAAATGAAGTTTGCCCGAAATGCCGATGTGTCTAAACTTATTCCCTTATTTACCACACCAACCGATAAACGGCACGGTATGTTGGCAGCGGGTAGGGCGCAGAATTTTTGTGTCAAAGGCGCAAACGGGACGTTGAAGCAATACCAATCTTCGCGGCATCACTGGCGCGCCGTTTCGTCTGAGGGGCCGTGGCAGGAATTCCGCTACCATCCAAAAGAAAACGTTTTATCCTGCCTGAATTCCGACCATTATGGCGATGAAGTGGAATGCACTAGATAAAACATGAAACCTACGCTGAAAACTTCTCTACTCAAACTCGCTTTGGTCGGCATGCTTTTTTATGCCAGCTACGGCCTGTCCAACCATTACGCGGCATCGCTGGCCTATGTGCCGGAAGTCGCTTTTGCGTGGGAGCGCAACATTCCGTTTTGGGAATGGACGATTTTGCCTTATTGGTCGCTGAATCTGATGTATGCAGCGGCGTTTTTCCTTTGCCGAAATGCGCGTGAACAAAACCGCTATGTCGCACGGCTGGTATCAGCGCAAATTGTCGCCACTACTTGCTTTATGTTGTTCCCGCTGCATTTCGGCTGGCCGAAGCCGCCTACCGACGGGCTGTGGGGCGTGATGTTTGATTCATTGGTCGCATTTGATTTGCCGTACAACCAATCGCCGTCGCTGCATATCGCGCTGTCTATCATTGTCGGCGCGTTTTATTGGACGCGGTTTCCCAAAATCCGTTTGCCGATTTTGCTGTGGCAAAGCCTGATTGCTTTGTCGGTGCTGACAACTTACCAACACCATTTTATCGACGTACCGACCGGCGCGCTGCTGGGCTGGCTGGTGTTGTGGGCAATACCGCAACACGGAGTATCGCCTTTCAGACGGCCTTTTGGTACTCAAGGCCGTCTGAAAACGAGCGAAGCAAGTTTCCGCGAAGCCAAAACTTCCCCCGCAACACGTTCCCGCGAAATCAAAATCGCCATGCTGTATCTGGCGGGCGCGGTATTGTCGGCTCTGCCTTCCTTGTTCGGCGGCGCGTGGTTGTGGATGTTGTGGGGCAGCGTGTCGCTATCGGTGGTCGCTTTCGCCTATCTGACCGGCAATGCGGCGGTGTTCCAAAAACAGGCAGACGGCAGGCTGTCGGCGGCGGCAACGGTTTTGCTGCTGCCTTATCTGGTGGGCGTTCGGCTGAACATGGCTTATTGGCTGTGCGGCAAGGCGAAGACGGCGCGGGTGCGCGATGATGTGTTGATTGGCAGTATCTCAGGGGTTGCGGAGATTCAGCATTGTGGCGGAGTTTTTGGGAAAAAAACGGCATCTGCTGCGTTAAAAATGCTCGCAAGGTGTTCAACCTTGCTGCGCTTTTTGCCTTGCATCTACCATTTTTTGCCACAAAAATCCGCTTCACAAGCAAAATCTCCGCAACCCCTGGCAATTTCAGACGACCTCCCTGCCGTATTGGACGTATGCGCCGAATATCCCCGCCCCCGTTATCGTGGCGTATACCGCGTTCTGCCGCTGCTGGATATGGTTGCGCCGTCTGAAAACGATTTGATGCAGGCGGCTTCGTTGCTGGAAGCATTGCGCCGGCAACACGGCAAGGTTCTGACCTGTTGCGCGCTGGGCTACGGACGCAGCGCGGCGGTGGTGCTTACTTGGCTGCTGGCTTACGGCGGCTGTCGGGATTTGGCACAGGCAACGGCAGAACTGAAACAGGCTCGCCCGCAGATGGTGCTGCCGCTGGAAACGGCAAAGGCGGTAGAAGCGACGGCAGGTCGTCTGAAAACGAGCGAAGCGAGTTTCTGCGAAGCTAAAATGAACGCAGTGAGTTTCGCCAAAACGAGCGAAGCGAGTTTCTGCGATGCTAATTGAGATAGCTAAGATAAGTAGATGAAAAGCCCAAGCTGAGCAAATCATTCTCTTTGAGCTTGTGCAAGGCAATGCAGTCCTAGTTTAAAGTAAATTCACGATACGACGACTCATCTGTACCGAACCAAAGTAAGGAGGGAATCTTATGACTAAAAGCTACCGCCCCGTTACGTTTTACACTTTATCCCTGCTGATTCCGTGGACATTATGGTTTGCTGCCGCCTACATCAGCCACCGTCCTGATGCTGTTGAGTACCAGTGGGCTCAGGCCACGTTAGGGCTGGCCGGGCTGTTCGCACCCATGCTCGTGGCGGCATTCATGTTGTACAAACAGCCCAAATTATGGACGGACGCGAAACACCGCCTGTTCCGCCTGACAGGTTTTCCCAAGCGATACCTGCTCGCTGCCGCACTGCTCGGTCCGGTTACCTTGGTGCTGGCGCAACTCATTTCCATCGCTTTCGGACACAGTTGGGCGCAGTTTCACATTTCGGGACATCCGTCATTTACGTCCGCCTTGCTGTCGCCATGGTTCATGCTCCTCATTTCGCCTGTTGCCGAAGAATTGGCGTGGCACAGCTATGGCACCGACGCGCTCACGGCACGCAGAAGCCTGTTTGTCGCATCCTTGCTATTTGCCGTGTATTGGGCGTTTTGGCACATGCCGCTTGCCTTCATCAAAGGCTATTATCACAGCCAAATCGTTTCCGAAGGCGCACTCTACACGGTTAATTTCGTGGTCAGCATGTTTGTCTTCGTCCTATTGATGAACTGGTTGTACGCCAAAAGCGGGCGCAGCATCGCCGTAGCGACGATATTCCACCTGTGCGCCAATCTGGGTAACGAGATTTTCGCCACCCACCCTGTCAGCAAGGTTATTCAGACGGCCATTTTGTCGTCGGTAGCCATTTATATTTTGATTGCAGAAAAGAATTTGTTTTTAGATAAGCCTGTTCCATCCCGATAACAAATTCAGACGACCCTTGGACATGATATGCCCCGAATGACGGTTCCACACCCAAAAGGAAGGTGAATGGACAATTCCACTGACAGCCTGATTACCGCCCGCCTGCTTGCCACCGCCCGCTATACCGCCGTGTTCAATGCCTTGCTATTCGTTTTGTCCGCGCAACGTGGCGGCGCGTGGTCGGCGGTGCAGCTTGTTTTGGCGGCGGCGCTGTTGTACTACCACATCCGCATCGAATTCGACCGCCGCGTGTTCCAAGATTTTGCCGACGGCCGCTATACGCCCGCAGCCTTTGACCAAGCTTTACGGCAAACCGGCTTGCGCCGTGTTTCAGACGACCCCTCCATGCCGCAGCGTGTGGCAGGAGCGATTGCCTTGTGGCGCAAAAGCCTTTACCTGACCGCTGCGCAATCGGCAGTTTTCCTTATCCAAATCCTCTGATGTCATGAAAAATTTTCTTAAAAAACAACTTGCATGGCTGACCGACCAAGCATTGTGCCTGTCGGTATCCTTTCTCACCGGCGTCCGCCCCAAAAGCCCGCGCGAGCTGGCGTTCAATCCGCAACAGAAAGTGTATTACGCCAATCACGGCAGCCACGGCGATTTTTTGCTGGTGTGGATTTCCCTGCCGCGCCGCTGGCGGCTTTCGACGCGTCCCGTTGCCGGTTCGGATTACTGGCTGACCAACAAACTCAAACGCTTCATCATCCAAAACGTCTTCAACGCGCTCTTGATTCCGCGCCACAGCGACAACCCGCAGTTGATTACCGAACAGATGAACCACGCGCTCCAAGCGGGCGATTCGCTGATTATCTTCCCCGAAGGCACACGCAATACGGACGAAAACGAAATCCTGCTCCCTTTTAAATCAGGCATTTACCATCTGGCGAAAAGCAAGCCGGATACTGAGTTTGTGCCGATATGGATAGACAACATCAACCGCGTCCTGCCTAAAGGCAAAGTGTTGCCCGTGCCGCTGTTGTGCGAAGTCCACATCGGCGAACCGCTGACCCTGTGCGAAGATGAAGACAAAGACACTTTCCTGATGCGCACCCGCGAAGCCTTGCTGGCATTGAGGTCGTCTGAAAATGAGTGTAACGAGTTTCGCCAAAACGAACGAAGTGAGTTCCGCCAAAACGAGTGCAACGAGTCTCACCAAAACAAAGGAGCTGCATCGTGAGCTTTGTTAACACGTCCAGCCAAATCATTACCGAACAAACCGCCGCCCATCTGACCCCGCAGGCAGGCTATATCTTTACCGGCGTATTTGCCATATTGATTTTCGCCAGCGTCATCGGGCAATGGCTGAAACGCAAAAACGGCGCAGACAATGCCACCATCTCCAACCTCAACGCCCGCATCTACGCTTGGTGGCTGATGACGCTGGTGCTGCTGGTCGCATTTTGGTTCGGCAAAACGGGGACGGTGGCGCTGTTTTTTCTGATTTCGTTTGCCGCTTTGCGCGAATTTATGACCCTCGTCTATCGCCGCCGCAGCGATTATTACAGCATGGTGGTGTGTTTCTACCTGCTACTGCCGGTGCAATATTATTTCGTCTATGACGGCTGGTACGGCATGTTCAGCATTTTCATCCCCGTGTACGGCTTTTTGGTATTGCCGATTATCGCCAGCCTGAGCGGGCAAACCGCCCATTTCCTCGAACGCGCCGCCAAAACGCAGTGGATGTCGATGATCTGCATCTTCTGCCTTTCACACGTTCCCGCCCTGATGTTCCTGAACTTGGACGATTTCGACAGCAGCGGCAATATCCTGCTGCTGATGTTCCTGATTTTCGTGGTGCAGGCTTCGGACGTGCTGCAATACGTTTGGGGCAAACTGGTCGGCGGTGCCAAAATCATGCCGTCGCTTTCTCCGTCTAAAACCATATCCGGCACGGTCGGCGGCATTTTGTCTGCCACCGCGCTCGCTGCGCTGCTGTCGCCGATAACGCCGTTTAGCTACGGACAAGCCGCCGCTATCGGTTTTGTCATCTGCCTGATGGGTTTCTTCGGCGGGCTGGTGATGTCCGCCATCAAACGCGACTACGGCGTCAAGGACTGGGGCAACATGATACGCGGCCACGGCGGTATGCTCGACCGCGTAGATTCCATCTGCTTCGCCGCACCCGTGTTCTTCCACATTGTCCGGTATTATTGGAACGGTTGAATCTGCTGTTGATCGTTCTACTTAAAGCCATGCAAAAAGGTCGTCTGAAAACCGTTTTCAGACGACCTTTTGTCTTTGTTACACACTATTTCACAATATCCGACAGCGGCCAGCGCGGTTTGACGTTGAACGCCCCCGCGGGTTGCCGCTCCTGCAACCTCATCGCGCCGGCGAAGGCAATCATCGCGCCGTTGTCGGTGCAGTATTCCATGGGTGGGAAACAGACTTTGATTTTTTCTTCCTTAGGCTTGGGTTTGCCTTTTTCAGACGGCTTTTTGACGCTCAAGCGGGAAAATTCGTCGCGCAGCTTCCAGTTCGCACCGACGCCGCCCGCGACGACCAAAGTTCTGAAACCGGTATCCAACAAGGCTTTTTTGGCTTTGGCGGCGAGGACGTCGATCACCGCGTCTTGAAACGCGCGGCAGATGTCGTTGCGCGTTTGCTCGGGGATTTCGCCATCGTTTTCGGCGCGGACTTTTTCGACGGCGGTCAGCACGGCGGTTTTCAAACCGGAGAAGCTCATCTGCAAATCGTGCGAATGGAGCATGGGGCGCGGGAACGCAAAGGCGTCGGGTTTGCCCTGCTTTGCGAGTTCGGACAGCTTTGCTCCGCCGGGGTAGGGCAGCCCTAAGAGTTTGGCGGTTTTGTCGAATGCCTCGCCCGCCGCGTCATCGACGCTTTCGCCCATCAGCGTGTAATCACCGATGCCGCGCACCGCCATAAACTGCGTATGCCCGCCCGAAACCAGCAGGGCGACGAACGGAAATTCGGGTTTGTCGTCCGCCAAAAGCGGGGAGAGCAAATGGCCTTCGAGATGGTGGATGGGAATGACGGGTTTGTTCAAGGCAAACGCCAAGGCGTTGGCGTAGCCCGAACCCGCCAGAAGCGCGCCGCCTAAGCCCGGTCCTTGGGTGTAAGCGACGGCATCGATGTCGTCATAGGAAACGCCCGCTTCCTGCAAACAGCCCTGCGTCAGCGGGACGACGCGGCGGATGTGGTCGCGGCTGGCAAGTTCGGGGACAACGCCGCCGTATTCGGCGTGCATCGCCATTTGGGTGTGAAGATGGTGCGCCAACAGGCCGCGTTCGGTGTCGTAAAGCGCAACGCCCGTTTCGTCGCAGGATGATTCGATTCCGAGTACCAGCATGGTTTGAGGTCGTCTGAAAATAAGGATGCGGTATTTTAACGGATTTCGGGCAGTGTTCGCAGTCCATTGCTTGTTCTCCATAACGAAAAGGTCGTCTGAAACCCAAAAATCAGGTTTCAGACGACCTTTTGTCAACGTTTCTATCAGAAGCGGTAATTCACGCCCAAGGCGAACTCGCGGCCGCGCTCGTAGAAGGGGGTACGTCCGTTGCCGTCGGGGAAGCGTTGGCTGTGCGAACGGTATTGTTTGTTGCCGATGTTGTTGACGGCGAAGTTGACGTTCAGGTTGTCTTTTTTCAGCGGCTGCCAGTTGGCGTAGATGTCGTGTACGCCGTAGCCTGATTTCTTGCCGTGAATCGTGCCTTGTCCGCGGGCGACGTCGGTGTATTTCACGCTTTGGGCGTAGCGGCCGCGCCAGCCAATTTCGAGTTTGGGGTTTTCAAACTGATAAGACAAGCCTGTCAGCCATTGGCGACCGGTGTTCCAGAAGGTGAACGAGCTTTCGTGGTCTTCTGCTTGAATCGGGCTTTCGCCGTAGTACATTTCGCCGTTCAGACGGGGTTTGACGTAGGACACGCCGGCACGCGCGGTCAGGCCGCCCCAGCGGTAGGATGCGTCAAGTTCGTAGCCGTAGGTTTTGAGCGTGCCGCCGTTGTAAATCTTGCCGCGTTCGGTGATGGAGGCGGTGTTGTTGTTGATTTTTGCCCAACGATAGACGATGAGGTCTTTGATGCGTTGGTGGAACACGCTGCCGCTGACGTTGAAATTGTCGTTGCGCCATTTGAAGCCCAGTTCGGCGCGGCGGGCGGTTTCGGCTTTGAGGTTGCTGTCCAAATCGGCTGCGGCGCCTGCGCGTTCGTTAGCCAACAGGGCTTCGTTCAGACGGGGCGCACGGCTTGCCTGATTGAGGTTTGCCAAGAGCGAGAAGTTGTCGTTGATGTCCCAAATCGCGCCGATGCTGGGGTTGAGCTGGCCGTGCGACGCGCTTTGTTTGCTGGCGGCGTTGTATTTGAAATGGTCGTAACGCAGGCCGGTCGTCAGGGTAACGGGGTGCAGGTTCCAGATACCTTCCGCGTACACGCCGTATTCGGATTTCTTCTCTTTGTCGCGGTCATACAGGCCGAGAATCTTCAACCATGCGCCTTTGTCGGACGGCTCGGAGGTTTCGTGGCGGTAGTTGACGCCGTATTTCACCATGTGTCCGTCGCCGAAGGAGCTGGCGAGGTTCAGGTTGGCGCCAGTTGCTTTGATTTTGCTTAACTCAAGCTGGCCGATGGGAACGCCGCCTTGAGCCGTGCCGGAGGCATGGGCTTTCGGGGAAGGCGCGCCTTTAGGCGGCTTGGTGTCGTCGGTGTTGATTTGGAAGACGTTGGCGTCGATTTTGTCGAGGAAGCCAACGTTGCGGCCGCGGTATTCCAGATTGTAGGATTGCTCTTTTTGGTAAGTACCGTCCACGCCGACGTAGCTGTCAACGTTTTGGAACTCGGCTTTGTCGGTACGGTTGCCTTTTTGGTATTCCTGACGGTAGGTCAGGCGGATGCCGTGGTCGTCGTTGAAGTCGTAGCCGAGTTTGGCGAGGTAGCTGTGCTGTTTCAGACGACTGCCGCGGTTGACATTGCCGTTGCCGTCTTTGTAGTCGCGGTTGTTGAGGAAGTTGCCTGCAAACAGGGCATCGAAGCCGTTTTGATAGCCGTAAACCGCTGCGTTGCCGGTTGAGCCTTTATTGCTGCTCAAGCCCGCGCCGAGTTTGAAACCGAAAGGTTTGCCGTCGGTCAGCAGGTCTTTCGCATCAACCGTCGTTACGCGGATGGTACCGCCAACCGCGCCCAAACCCGCGCTCGCCGCGCCCGTACCTTTTTCGACGTTGATGCTTTTCACTAAAGCGGGGTCAAGCTGGAAGCGGCTTTGGTGGTGGAAAATTTTGGTGGATTGGCTGGTGCCGTCCACTTCCAGATTAATCTTGTCTTCGCCGACGCCGCGGATGCTGTAAAACTGTGCCACGCCATTGCCGCCGCCGACATCCATGCCGATTTGGTCTTTCATGACTTGTTTCAAATCGGTCGAAGTTTCGCGGTCAAGCTGGTTGCGGGTAACGCGGGTCGGCACGGCAGTACCGGTAACGACGACTTCTTTCAGTTCGGCAGTCGCTTCGGGGCGAACGTTGTCTGCATGGGCAAAACCTGAAGACAGTGCCAGCACCATGATGCTGAAACGGAAGGCGGGGGAATGGGGGGATTTCATGTTCTTCCTCTAGTTGAGTGATTAAGGGGTATTGCGTTAAATCAAGAGCGTATATTCTAATATTTTTTGATAATGATTTGCAAACAATATACATTACTCCGAGAATATTAATCATATTTTCAGAGACCTACATTTATTGATGCTCTTTAACCGAATGTGGCAGAAGCCGGATTTTCGGAAGGGTTGGCGATATTTTTGCTGCGACGTCGCGTTGTTTGATGGCTTGGGCAGGGACGGCGGGGATGGGAAACCTGTGTTTTAGGAAGAGGGGGCTTGTTGTGATGCGGATATTTGGATGGAGGGATGGAACATAGGAAAAGGTCGTCTGAAAACGGATTTCAGACGACTTTTTGTGTGCTTAGTCTGCTTTGAGCAGCCTTTTATCCAATTGCGCCTGTATCAGCAGGCCGTGGGCGAAGTTGCGGCTGTCGGCGAGGATGAGTTTGCCGCCGTAGCGTTTGGCGATAGCATCGGCGATGGAGAGTCCGAGTCCGGTGCCTTGCTGTTCCGTGCCGAGTATGCGGTAGAAGGCGTCGGTTACGCGGCTGCGTTCGGCGGCGGGGATGCCGGGGCCGTCGTCTTCCACCCAGATGGCGAGGGTGGTCGGGGTCTCGCTGAAACCTATGTCGATGCGGCCACCTGCGGGGGTGTAGCGGATGGCGTTGTCGGTGAAGGTTTTGATGAGGGTGTAGATTTCGGTGTCGTCGGCACGGATGCGGATGTCGTTTTCGACGGCGACGCCGATGTCTTGCTGTTTGTTAAGGGCAAGGGGCATGAGTTCTTGCAGCACGCGGCGGAACTGGGCTTGCAGGCTGATGTCGGTCAGGTTGCGTTGGGTCTCGGAGCCTTGGGCGCGGGCGTGGGTCAGGAGCTGCTCGAGCAGGTGGCGGTTGCGCTGTATGCTTTGGAGGATGAGTCCGGTCTGTTCGCGGGCTTCGTCCGATTGGGGCAGCTTGGTGAGCCGTTCTGCTTGAAGGGAGAGGGCAGTCAGGGGGCTGCGCAGTTCGTGGGCGGCATCGGCGATGAAGCGTTGCTGGCGGCGAATGTTTTCGCCTGTGCGTTGCAGCAGTTGGTTGATGGCGGTAACGAAGCCTTGTATTTCGCTGGGCACGCCTTCTCCGTCCAGCGGCGAGAGGTCGTCTGAACGGCGTTTGCCGAGGGCGGCGGAAAGGGTTTTGACGGGGCGCATGGCGCGGTAGGTGATCCATACGGTCAGCAGGATCATGAGGGGCAGGGCGATGAGCAGCGGGAGGACGCTTTGGTAGGCGGCGGTGGCTGCGAGGTCGTCGCGGTATTCGGTTTCTTGGAGTACGGCGATTTTGCCTTGCGGGGTTTGGCGGATGTAGGCGCGGTATTCGTCGTCATCATCGTCATCGTCGTCGTCATCAACGCTGCCTTTGATGGTGTGGAATCCTTCGCCGAGTGTGTTGGACAAAGGGACGGTGTCTTCTTGTCCGAAGGTTTGGATGAGGATGTGGTTTTCGCTGCCTATTTGTGTGTAGTCGGTGGTTTTGGGGTTGATGTAGGCGGCGGTTTGGCGCAACAGGTCGTCCTGAAGCTCTTCGGCTTCATGGTAGGTTTGGTAATAGGAGAATGCGCCCGCGATGATGGACAAAGGCAGGAACATCAGTATCAGGGCGATGCTGATACGGACTTGCAGCGATTGTTTGAGGGTCTGGATGAAGTGATGCATAGTGTGTTTGGTGAGGCTGTTTTAGGTTTTGTTATAGTGGATTAACTTTAAACCAGTACGGCGTTGCCTCGCCTTAGCTCAAAGAGAACGATTCTCTAAGGTGCTGAAGCACCAAGTGAATCGGTTCCATACTATCTGTACTGTCTGCGGCTTCGTCGCCTTGTCCTGATTTAAAGTTAATCCACTATATTGGTTATGGCATGGGCGGGCATGGATGCGCGGATTGGGGTTTCAGACGACCTCTTTGGCGACCAGCCAGCCTACGCCGCGTACGTTTTGGATGTGTTCTTTGCCGAGCTTTTTCCGTAGGGCGTGGATGAGGAAATCGACGGCGTTGCTTTCGACTTCTTCGCCCCAGCCGTAGATTTTATCTTCAAGGTCGCTGCGGGAGAGGATGATGCCGGGACGCATCATCAGGGCTTGGAGGACGGCAAATTCTTTGTTGCTCAGGAGGACGGGTTTGTCTTGTCCTTTGACTTCGACTTGGTAGGTGGCGGGGTTGAGGGTGAGCGCGCCGTTGGTTAATAGGGTTTGGCTGTGGCCGCTGTGGCGGCGCAGGACGGCGCGCATACGGGCTTGCAGCTCCGCCATGTCGAAGGGTTTGACGATGTAGTCGTCGGCGCCGCCGTCCAGTCCGTTGAGGCGGCTGTGGAGGTCGTCGCGGGCGGTAACGATGAGGACGGGGGTTTTGCTGCCTTCGTGTCGGATTTGGGTGAGGACGTCCAACCCGTCTTTGCCGGGCAGGCCGAGGTCGAGCAGCAGCAAGTCGTAGTTCTGCGCCTGAAGGGCGGTGGAAACTTGGCTGCCGTTTTTGACCCAATCGACGGCATAGCCGCTGTCTTTGAGGTTGGCGGCTACGGCTTGGGCAATCATGTGGTCGTCTTCTGCAAGCAATACACGCATGGTGTTCTCCTTAATTAATGGGAGGATAGCAGGGGAAAATTAGGAGGGGTTTAGCGGGAGGTCGTCTGAAAGGGGCGGCTGGTTTTCAGACGACCTTTTGTTGCTTTTCCGTACTTGATTGGGTTTCCTTCGGCGTGGGTTCTGCCGGGTATGGTGGACATTTTCTTCTAAAGGAATATTGCACTTGAATGGTCTGCCGATTTTGCCAAAAGGTCGTCTGAAAACCCCGATTCTGTTTTCAGACGACCTTTTGTCTTTACAGCAACACAATATCGTATTGTTCCTGCGTGTAGGCGGTTTCGACTGCCAGCGAAATCGGTTTGCCGATAAAGTCGATGAGCATCGCCAGCGATTGTGACTCTTCGTCGAGGAAGAGGTCGATGACGTTTGGCGCGGCGAGGATGCGGAAGGACTGCACGTCGTAACGGCGGGCTTCGCGGACGATTTCGCGCTGGATTTCGTAGCAGATGGTCTGCGGCGTTTTCAGACGACCCCTGCCTTGGCAGGACGGGCAGGGTTCGCAGAGGATTTGGCTGAGGTTTTCGCGCGAACGTTTGCGCGTCAATTCGACCAAACCCAAGCTGGTGAAACCGTTGAGGGTAACGCGGGTACGGTCGAAGGCAAGGGCTTTGGCAAGCTCTTGCAACACGGCTTCGCGATGCGCTTCCTGCGCCATGTCGATGAAGTCGATGATGATGATGCCGCCAAGGTTGCGCAACCGTAATTCGCGGGCGATGGTGTGGCAGGCTTCGAGGTTGGTGCGGAAGATGGTTTCGTCGAAGTTGCGCGCGCCGACGAAGCCGCCGGTGTTCACGTCTATCGTGGTCATGGCTTCGGTGGACTCGATAATCAGGTAGCTGCCGAAGTTGAGGTTGACGCGCGGTTGCAGGGC
>ERZ773063.1646-NODE-1646-length-12943-cov-8.355757_pt1 | contig 12943 bp, 10 predicted proteins | sample MGYA00580625_ERZ773063 | MGnify/ENA primary metagenome ERZ773063 (study PRJEB29015, sample SAMEA2738022) | human oral metagenome | biome: human oral; feature: human-associated habitat; material: dental | place: China | collected 2042 ...
TGCCGAACGGGGCAAAGCGGATGACCCAGAGGACGATCTGCGTCATGACGACGGCAAAGTCGCGCACGGTATTCTTTGTCGTTGCATTTGCCTTCTGCAGGGCGACGCCTGCAAGAATACTCCACGCGAGGATGCCGATGTAGTTCGCGTTTGCAATGGCGTGGAGTGGATTGTCAACGACGTTGAGGATCAGATTGTGAACAACCTCGACGATGCCGCTCGGCGGTGTAACCGACGCCTCTGCCACGACGAGGTGGAGAGACGAGGGAAAGGCAAACGAGAACGCTACGGCGACGATGGACGCAAGGAACGTCGCGATAACGTAGAGGCGCACGATGGGCTTGAGCGCTGATCCCGCACCGACCGTGCGCTGCGCCATGGCATTCATGACGAGCACAAAGACGAGGATCGGTGCGACGCCCTTCAGGGCACGCACGAACACGTCGCCGAACACGGCGACGAGTGGGATTGCGGCGGGCGCATAGAGCGCGATGAGGATACCGATGATAAGTCCGACCGCGATGAGCTTGATGAGTGCCGTCTCACGGTATTTGCGGCTGATACTTCTGAACAAAAAATCTCCTCCTTAGGGAATCGATGATGGGATATAAAAAACATCCGTTATTATAGCAGAATGGGCGTGTCTTGTCACGCCCCCGTCAACATCAGACCTACTGTATTCTGATTAGGCTTCTGCATTCTGCATCATGGACGGAGATCCTCCCTCCTCCTGCTGCAGCTCCTCGATGTACCGCGCCACGGCATTCTGCCACGGGGGCAGGCGGCGGAACCCCGCCGCATCGAGACTCTTCTTGCTGAGGCGCGAGTTCAGCGGGCGCACCGCCTTTGTCGGATAGCTGTGCGTGGGCACAGAGGTAACGCTCACCGCCTTCCCTGCCGCACGGAAGACCTCAGCAGCGAACTGCGCCCACGAGCAGAAGCCCTCGTTGGTCGCGTGGTAGATGCCGTACTTCTCCGATGCAATCATATCGGCGAGCAGCGGAGCGAGGTCATGTGTATAGGTCGGTGAGCCAACCTGATCGCCGACGACGGAGAGACTCTTGTGCTCCTGCGCGAGGGTCAGCATGGTCTTGACAAAATTCTTGCCGTGGATGCCGAACACCCACGAAATGCGGACGATGAAGTACTGGGAGAGATGCGCCATGACCGCCTCCTCGCCCATGAGCTTCGACGCACCGTAGACGTTGCGCGGTCCCGTCATATCATCCGTCTCATACGGCGTCGTGCCCGTCCCGGGGAAAACGTAGTCCGTACTGATGTAGAGGAGCCTGATCCCGCGCTCCGCGGCAAGACGTGCGAGGATCTCCGTCCCCGCCGCATTGATGAGACGGCAGCGAGCAGGCTCGTCCTCTGCCTTGTCCACGGCGGTGTATGCGGCTGCATGGAGGATGGCGTCCGGCTCGGTCGCCTCGATGACGGCACGCATGACATTCTCGTCCGACAGCGGAAAGAGCTCCGAGGAGACGCCGTGTACCTCGTGCCCGCGCGCACGGAACTCCTTCACGCAGTCATAGCCGAGCTGTCCCGTCGCTCCCGTGATGAGGATTTTCATCGCAATCCGTCCTTTCTTTTCCATGCGTATTATCCGTGATTTCTTGCTCTTATTGTATCACAAAGGCGCCGCCCATGGGCGACGCCTTTTCAGTATACACTATGATTTAAGTGTCGGCATCACAAGGGAGATGGCAGTCCCCTGCCCCTCTGCGCTCTTCACCGCGATGCGGATGCCATGCTGCTCGGCGATCCATCGGGCGATCGAGAGACCCAGCCCAGAGCCGCCCGTCTCCTTCGTACGCGAGGAGTCCACGCGGTAGAACCGCTCGAAGATATGCGCCTGATGTTCCGGCGCGATACCGATGCCGTCGTCCGAGAGCGTCACCGTGACGGATTTGCCGTCCGCTGCCATGATGGACGACGCACGGATGTGACCTCCGGCAGGCGTGTACTTTCTGCTGTTTTCGAGGAAGATGCGGAAGAGCTGACGCAGGAGAACGGGATCGGCGCTGACCACCGCTTCGTCGTTCCTGTCCAGAACCACCTCGTGCGAGCTCGTCACCATCTGCATCTTTTCCATCGTATCCGAGAGAATCTCCGCAAGAAGCACCGTCTCCTTGTGCACTGCCTGACGCTTCTGGTCGGCACGCGCGAGGAAGAGCAGCTTTTCGATGAGCTGCTGCATATTCTCCGCCTCAGAGCGGATCGCCGTGATGCCCTCCTCGAGGATCTCCTTATCCTCACGCCCCCAGCGCGAGAGCATGTCGGAGTATCCGAGGATGACCGTCAGCGGCGTGCGCAGCTCATGGGAGGCATCCGAGACAAACCTCTGCTGCTGGACAAAGCCCTCCTGCAGACGCTCAAGCATTCGGTTGAACGTACGCGCCAGCTCCGAGAGCTCATCGCGCGCGCGCGGGATCGTGAGACGCTGTCCGAGGCGCTCCACCTCGATGCTGCCCGCCGTCCGCGTGATCGCGCGAATCGGTGTCAGAATGCGCCGACTGATGAAATGCCCTGCGATGAGCGCGAGCACAAAGCAGATCGCAACGGTATAGAAGAGCAGCCGCTGCAGCGAGTAGAAAAAATCCTTTTCCGTCGTAATCGTGCGAAAAAAATGAATCCGATAGGTGGTGCCGCCGTACTCGATCGTACGCTGAGCATGATAGACCGAGCCGTTGCGGAACTCGGAGACCTCCATCTCGGGGTTTGCCCAGAACGGCGTCTGCACTCGGCCCTGCTCGATCGCCGCATTCGACGGAAAGTGCGGATCCGTATCGAGAACAACGCGCCCCGCATCATCCGTTATCCGCACGATCACGCCGGGGATCACGGGTCCCTCAAACCAGAACTTCGCTTCGGCCGCATTTCCGCTCTCGATGTTGTTCATCACATGACGGATACTGCGGTCGAGATCGACCTCTGCCTGCCGATAAAAAAAGATGTATGCGCCCATCCCCAGAATCGTCGTAGAAAGAATAAGCACGAAAAAGAGGATGGCGGCATACATCAACGTGATCTTGGTTGAGATGCGGATATAGAGACAGCGGTCAGCCCAGTCCGACAGTCGTCTCCTAATCGCGCACCACATAGCCGACGCCCCGCACCGTATAAATGTACTTCTTATGGAAGCGGTCATCCAGCTTGGCGCGCAGATAGCGAATGTAGACATCGACGACGTTGGTCTCGCCCGTGTAGTCGAAGCCCCATACCTCCTGCAGAATTTGATCGCGGGTCAGCACTGTACGCTTGTTGCGCAGGAGATACTCCAGGAGGTCATACTCGCGCTTTGTAAGCGCGACCGTCTCCCCATCCACCTGCACCTCATAGCGCGAGAGGAACATGATGAGATTTTTCACCGTCAGGCGGTCGGATGCATCGTCCGTCGAGATATCGCGGCGGCGGAGCGCGTTGCGGATGCGTGCGATCAGCTCAGGCACGGCAAACGGCTTCGTGATGTAGTCGTCCGCACCGATGTCGAGTCCCTCGACCCTGTCCTCCACCGCATCGCGCGCCGTCAGCATGATGATGGGCACGTTTGACACCGTGCGCACACGGCGGCAAATCTCGATCCCGTCCATGCCGGGCAACATCACATCGAGCAGGATAATGTCGAAATTCTCCTGAATGATGCGCTCATAGGCACGCGTACCGTTCCCCTCGATCTCGGCCGCAAAGCCCTCGTGCTCTAATTCCATCTGCAAAAAACGGGCAATTCGCGTCTCATCCTCCACGATGAGGACATGTGTCTTCTCTTCCATCTGAAACACCTCACATCATTTCCCTATTGATGTATTTAATGCCTATACTATATATGAATGCAGGAAGAATTAAAAGCGAAAACAGCAAAATATAATCGAAATTTTAAGGACATGACGATTTCCCCCGGTTTTCTTTTGGTTTTCCTTGACAATAGTGCATCCGTCCCGTATAAAACAGGGTAGGAATGACAAAATGGAGGAACAGCAGTGAACGAAAACGGACGGCTCTATCTCTGTGCAACGCCCATCGGCAACCTCGGCGACATCACCTACCGCGCCGTTGAGATGCTGCGCACGGCGGATCTCATCGCCGCCGAGGACACGCGCCATACGCGCGGACTCCTCGCGCACTACGACATCCATACGCCCATGACCAGCTACCATGAGCACAACAAGGATGCCAAGGGCCCCGAACTCATCGCACGGATGCAGGCAGGGGAGACCATCGTCTGCGTCAGCGATGCGGGACTTCCCGGCATCGCCGACCCCGGCGGCGATCTTGCACGACGCGCCGTCGCCGCAGGCATTCCCGTCACCCCGCTGCCGGGCGCGAACGCCGCACTCTCCGCACTCATCTGCGCGGGACTTTCACTCGAAGGATTCACCTTCGTCGGCTTTCTCCCGCGCAAGGAAAAGAAACGGCGCGAGGTGCTGGCACGTGTCGCCGCCTATCCCGAGACGCTCATCTTCTACGAGGCGCCGCACCGTCTGCGTGAGACGCTTGATGCTCTCGCAGAGTGCCTTGGAAAAGAGCGGCAGGCATGCGCCGCGCGCGAACTGACGAAGAAATTCGAGGAGTTTCGCCGTGCGCCGCTCGGCGAACTCTCAGACTACTACCGAGAGAACGAGCCGCGCGGCGAGTTCGTGATCGTCGTCGCGGGCGCAGATGAGAATGCCGCTGCGGATGATGGGGAGGAGGTGTCCCTCACGGAGCGTTATGCAGCACATATCGCCGCGGGACTCGACAAGAAGGAGGCCATGCGCCGCACCGCGCAGGAACTCGGCATCTCGCGCAGGGAGGTATATCAGGCACTCTTGGCGGGAGAACGTTAATTGCCGCGCGTGTCGGTTGCTGCGCGAATGATGATGGTGACAACGGACCATGTAGGGTCGCTTTGATAGAACTTGAAGGAATAGACGCAGCCCTCCGTTTGGTAGGTGCAATTTACTGCCATGATCTCCTGACGATGCGGTGCGCGGATGATCTCTCGATCATGTGAGATTGTTTGTTTTGCTCCCTGCTTTTGGAAGAAATCGTCGTAAAATGCACGCAGCTTTTGCAGGGGAAGGAGGGACTTGCAGGTATAGCTGAGCGTTCGGTGCTCCTCCTTCCGCCGTATTGTGAATGGCTCCGTTATGACGGTTTCCGGCGAATATGGTATTTCCATATAGGCGTTTACAATGGTTTCCTCATGTTGTTTTCCTTGGGGAGAGAGGTTGAAATAGGTGGAGCGAAGCAGCATCACCGTTATCATGAGCAAGAAAAAGCACAGATACCACTTGGCGATACGTTTTCTCATTCGGATGCCTTCCTATGAGGTGATGAATGTTGTATCCATGCTTCCCTAGCGGAGACGATTGTCCGCAGCGGCATGAATGCTGATGGAGATGTTCGTCCAGAGCACATCGCCCTTGTAAAAGCGGATATAATAAACACAGTCCTCTGTGTGATAGGTGTAACTCGTTGAGACAATGGTTCGCGGATGCGGTGGGCGCTGTGTTCTGGTTTGATGTGAGACTGTTTTCTGTGCGCCAAGCGTTTGGAAAAAGTCATCGTAGAACGCAGTCAGCTCGACCGGCGTGAGCAGGGACTTGCACCGATAGGAAAGCCAGCGGTGTTCCGCCTTTCTCCATAGCTCAAACGGCTCCGTGATGACGGTTCCCGTCGGATATGGTATCTGCATATAGGCATCCACGATGGTCGATTCAAACTGCTTCGCTTGGGGGGATATATAGAAATAGGTATCGCGCATTATCATTACTGTGATATAAACAATAAGCAGGCATACCACCCAATCAGGAATGCGTATCCTCATATGTCTCCCCCCTCTGATTATTTTATAACATATTTTTTCCCAAGGCAAAAGAGACAAGAACGCCGCCGCAGTTGTCACCCTGCACGGTCTGTGCTACTATATAAAGAAATTATATCGAAACGAGGAATTTAGGATGAGCGGAAAGACTCCATTTTACATTACCACACCAATTTACTACCCGAGCGCAAAGCTCCACATCGGTCACGCCTACTGCACGACCGTCGCGGATGCGATTGCGCGCTTCAAGCGGCTCGCGGGATACGACGTGTTCTTCCTGACCGGCTCGGATGAGCACGGGCAGAAGATCCAGCAGGCGGCGGAGAAGGAGGGCATCACGCCCATCCAGTACGTCGACCGCATCGTTGCGAGCTTTCAAGAGCTGTGGCGGCTGCTCGGCATCTCCTACGATGACTTCATCCGCACGACGCAGCCGCGCCACTATGAACTCGTGCAGGATATCTTCCAGCGCATCTACGATCAGGGCGACATCTACAAGGGTGAGTACAAGGGACTCTACTGCACGCCGTGCGAGAGCTACTGGACGAAGCTGCAGCTCGACGAGAACGGCTGCTGCCCCGACTGCCACCGCCCTGTGCAGGAGGTCTCCGAGGAGGCGTACTTCTTCCGCATGAGCAAGTATGCGGATCGTCTGCTCGCCTACATCAACGAGCATCCCGACTTCATCCAGCCCGTCTCGCGCCGCAACGAGATGATCGCCTTCATCGAGCAGGGGCTGGAGGATCTCTGTGTCTCGCGCACCTCGTTCGACTGGGGCATCCCCGTGCCGTTTGACCCAAAGCACGTCGTCTACGTCTGGTTCGACGCACTCACGAACTATCTCACGCCGATCGGCTACCTCCACGACAAGGAAATGTTCCATAAATACTGGCCGGCGGACGTGCATCTCGTCGGCAAGGAAATCGTGCGCTTTCACACGATCATCTGGGGCTGTATGCTTATGGCGCTCGGGCTTGACCTGCCGAAAAAAGTCTACGGCCACGGCTGGCTCATCGTCAACGGTGCCAAGATGTCGAAGTCGGTCGGCAACGTCGTCGACCCCGTCGCCCTCATCGAGGAGTTCGGCGCGGACGCCATCCGTTACTTTCTCCTGCGCGAGATCGCACTCGGACAGGACGGCAACATCTCGCGCGATGCGCTCATCGGACGCATCAACTCCGATCTGGCGAACGATCTCGGCAACCTGCTTCACCGCACGCTCTCCATGGCAAAAAAATATCGGAAGGGCGTTATCACAAAGGGTGAAGGGCGCACGGACTTCGACGCGGCACTCGAAACGATGACGGCGGTGACGGTGCGCGACTATACGGAGCAGATGGACGCGATGGAGCTCTCCGCCGCAGTAAAGACCGTCTGGGCACTGATCTCGCGCACGAACAAGTACATCGACGAAACTGCGCCGTGGACGCTCGCCAAGGACGAAGCGAAGGCGGCACAGCTTGACGCTGTACTCTATCACCTTGTCGAGACGCTGCACATCGTCAGCGTCCTCATCGCGCCGTTCATGCCGACGACGGCACGCCGCATCCACGAGCAGCTCGGATTCCATGTGGACTTTGACGCCGTACAGCTGGCGGACATCGCCGCATGGGGCACAACGCCTGACGGGCATACGGTCGGCACGGCAGAGCAGCTCTTCCCGCGCATCGAGGTCGAGAAGGCATGACACTCATCGACACGCACGCCCACCTCTACGACGAAAAATTCGACGATGACCGCATCGACGTGATCGCACGCGCGCATGAGGCGGGCGTAACGAAGATCATCAGCATGGGCGATACGATGGCGGCATCCGCGCAGGTGGTGCAGGATGCGGAGGAATATCCTGCACTCTATGCCGCTGTCGGGATCCACCCCGAGAGCGCGTGTGTGCTGACGGACGAGATGCGCCGTCAGCTCCTCACATGGGCACAGCATCCGAAGGTCGTCGCCATCGGCGAGATCGGACTCGACTACTACTGGGAAAAGGACGCGTCGCGCCGCGCCCTGCAGCGTGACCTCCTTGCAGCGCAGCTTGACCTCGCACGCGAGGCGGGTCTTCCCGTCTGCATCCATGACCGCGAGGCGCACGGCGACACGCTCGCCATGCTGCGTGCTGAGGGGGCGGGGCTCACGGGCGTTCTACACTGCTACTCGGGCAGTCTTGAAATGGCACGTGAACTGTGGAAGATGGGTTGGTACATTGGCATTGACGGGCCGCTCACGTACAAGAATGCGGCGAAACTGCCGGACATCGTCCGCGAAGCCCCTGCGGATAAACTCCTCGTCGAGACGGACTGCCCCTACCTCGCTCCCGTCCCCCTGCGCGGCAAGCGCAACGAGCCCGCCTGCGTCACGCATATCGTCGCCAAGATCGCCGAGATTCGTGGTGAAGCATTCGAGGAAGTTGCGCGTTATACGACAGAGAATGCACAGAGGCTCTATCCAAAGCTGTGATAGACACCGCGCAGGAACAGCAGGTTCCTGCAGAAAACCAAATACTATTGTTTTCACGCAATTTATCGCCCTGTGTGCAGAAAAATCCTCTGCACGCAGGGCTTTTACATAGGACGAATTCCCTAAAAGTGGAGAGCTAAGTTAGAAAATGCCTATCAATTTTATACTGAATCCCATTTTTCATGAAAAATTCAGTTCTCAGTGGGAAAATACCGTCAACAAAGGGGGAATTCTATGCAGTGGAAAAGTGTAGGAAAATACATCCAATCCAAGAAGAACACGGTGCTCTGTGCGGCGCTGGCGGGCATGATGCTGATGTCCAGCGGCTTCACGATGAACGGCTTGCCGAAGAATATGCACCGCGTGAGTGTGCATGTCGATGGAGAGACGATCAACGACATGACGGTGCAGACGCAGCCTAACGATATTTTTGCAAAACTTGGCGTTACGCTCGGCGAGAAGGACACCTACGAGGTGCAGGAGAGCAAGGATCCGCCGCGTACGGACATCTCCGTACGGCGCGCCGTGCCCGTCACCATCTCCTTCTGGGACGATACGCAGCAGGTTATGACGAGCGGACATACCGTCGGCGACGTTGTGGCAGAGTATGGCTACAATATGAACGAGGTTGATGTGAACCCCGGTGTTGACACACCAGTCACCGCAAACCTTGCGATACAGCTCACAGAGAATGAGCAGGCGGCGGAGCAGCGGCGCGCGCGTGAGCGCGAGGCCGAACGCGTAAGTCGGGGGATTCCCCGCTATCGTGCAGCCTATACAATGCACGCATCCGCCTATCTCCCGAGTGACGGGGGCGGCAGCGGCATTACGGCGACCGGCATGGCGGCGCGCCGCGGTGTTGTCGCCGTCGATCCGAACGTCATTCCGCTCGGCTCGCGGCTCTATATCCCGGGCTACGGCGAGGCAATCGCTGCGGATACGGGCGGGGCGATCGTCGGCAACACGATTGACCTCTGCATGGAGAGCTATGACGAGGCAATCCAGTTCGGCCGGCGCTCGGTTGAGGTCTACGTCCTCGAGTAACAAAAGAGAGAATCACTGTGGAATTATTCACACAGTGATTCTTTTTTATTGACAAGAAGTGCTTTCAGTGGTACTATTCTATCGTACCATAAAAATTACATATAGAAATTGGATCAAGTGCAGAGGTTTTGCTGTGCAAAGCCTTAATGCTTCATAGGGAATCCGGTAGGGAGATATGATCTCATAAGCCGGAGCGGTCACGCCACTGTAACAGTGAGCAAATTCGCACGCCAGCGCGAGCCGGCAGTCACTGGGGAAGCCCCTCGGGAAGATGCGAAGGAGCGATGAACTGGAGCCAGGAGACCTGCTTGATTAACAATCACCGATTGACCTGCGAGTGATGGGGATGGAGATTTTGCGGATTCGTTCGCTTGATATAAAGTTTGGCGCAGCCGCGACCAAACGACACGAGAACTGAGTGACGATACCGAAAAAGACCCATTCTGCTGCTGCGGGATGGGCTTTTTCTATGCAAGGCTCGATTCCCTGCGCGATCCTGCGGAGATCTGTGCGCACGTATGGGAACATGCGCAGAGATTTCCCCGGGATGAAGGAGCATTGCTCCTTGGGGAAACATTGCTCATCTTTTCAGTTCTCGTTTTTCCCTCGTGATGGGGGAACGCTCTGAGGGTGGAAGCTCAGGGCGATTTTTTTTAGGGTTAGCAATCGTGTGCAAAACTTGCATTGGTTGCTTTATCATAATGTCAGTTCATCCATTGAACTGACAGAGCCTTCCCGGAATAAATTAAAGGAGGACGTACTATGCCGGAAGAAAAAGAGCGGTCGAGCGACGAGGAACTTCAGAAGCTTCTGAAGAAATCGGCGGATGTTGAGGATTTCCCCGATGTTCCGCTCGATGAATTCACGCCGCCCACGGATGAGGAGTGGAAAGCCGCCTGTGAGGCACTCCTGAAGGGCGCGCCGTTCGAAAAGAAGATGTTCACGAAGACCTATGAGGGGATCACCTTTGACCCCATGTACACGCGGAAGCATACGGAGGACATCCTGCCGAAGGGTGTTATGCCCGGCATGGGGGACTATCTCCGCGGCGTGGATGCGGCGGGCTACATCGGCAAGCCGTGGGGCATCGCGCAGGCGTGTGACGAGACGCTCCCGGCGGAGAACAACGAACTCCTGCGCCATGAGAACGACAAGGGCGCAACGATCTACCACATTGTGCTCGATACGGCGTCGCGCGCCGGTGTGGATGCGCGTCAGGCGGAGAAGGTCGGCGACACAGGGACGAGTGTGACGACGGTCGAGGACATGCACGTCCTCCTCACGGGACTTGACCTCGCGAAGTTCCCCCTCTACGTCTACACGGGCGCAAATGCCGTGCCCCTGCTCGCGCTCGTCGCGGCGGCACGCCGTGCAGCAGGCGAGGATATGAAGAATGTGCGGGGCATTGTCGGTGCAGATCCCATCGGCGCTCTTGTGACAGACGGAAAACTGCCTGCGTCCCTTGACTCATACTATGACAGTCTCGCGGCGGCGGCGCGCTGGGCGACGGTGAACGCACCGCATCTGCGTACGGTATTCGTGCGCAGCGATGTCTACAGCAGCGGCGGAGCGAACGATGTACAGGAGGTCGCGGCAGTTCTCGCCGCGGCGACGGCGTATCTGCGCGCCCTCTGTGAGCGGGGCCTCACGATCGATGCGGCGGCATCGCAGATTGCCTTTGCGTTCTCAATGGGGGCAAACTTCTTCCTGCAGATCGCTAAGCTGCGCGCTGTGCGCCCGCTCTGGGCACAGATCGTGAAGGCCTTCGGCGGGAATGCCGAGGCGCAGAAGATGCGCATCCATGCGCGCCCCGCACTCTTCTTCAAGACCGTTTACGATCCGTATGTCAACATGCTCCGCAACACGACGGAGATCTTCTCAGGCGTTGTCGGCGGCATCGACTCCTTTGAGAGTGCGCCGTTTGATGAACCCATCCGCAAGGGCGATGAGTTTTCGCGCCGCATTGCGCGCAACGTCCAGATCATGCTCCAGGAGGAATTCGGTCTCCTGCAGCCGATCGACCCCGCCGGCGGTTCGTGGGCGGTTGAGACGCTGACGCGCCAGATGAAGGAGAAAATCTGGGCGGCGTTCCAAGGCATCGAGAAAGAGGGCGGCATCGCTGCGGCACTGCGTGCAGGCACGGTTCAGGAGGGCATCGCGAAGGTGCTCGCCGACCGCTTTAAGAATGCTGACCTGCGCCGTGACCGCATTGTCGGCAACAATATGTATCCGAACATGACGGAGACGCTGCTCGAGACACGCGCCGAGGATACGGCAGCGCTCAAGGCACAGCGCACGAAAGATATCGAAGCATATCTCTCCGACATCGACACAAAGCACCGCGACGAGGCACTTGCGGCGTTCAAGGCAGATGGTTCCGTTCAGAATGCTGTTGAGGCGGCGCTTGCGGGGGCGACGATTGCCGAGCTGATGGCGGCGCTCACGGCGGGGAAAGGTGCGGAGACGGTCGCGGCGATTGCCCCGCATCGCTGGAGCGAACGCTTTGAGGCGCTGCGCCGGCGCACAGAGGACTACAAGGCAGTGAAGGATGACAATGTGAAGATCTTCCTCGCGAACATGGGCCCTATCCCGCAGCACAAGGCGCGCGCAGATTTTACCACAGGCTTCCTGCAGGTCGGTGCATTCGAGGTACTCGGCAACGACGGCTTTAAGACCGTCGATGAGGCAGCGGAGGCGGCGCGTGCAAGCGGTGCGGATGCCGTCGTCATCTGCTCTACGGATGCGACCTATCCCGAGATCGTCCCTGCCCTTGCACCAAAGCTCCACAAGGTGCTGCCGCAGGCACGCGTTTTTCTCGCGGGCGCCGCGCCGAAGGATCTGCTTGAGACGTACAAGGAAGCGGGCATTGACGAATATATTTCCGTCCGCGCGAACTGCTATGAGATCCTTGAGGGTCTCCAGAAACAGAAAGGGATGATTGCGTAATGGCAGGCTTTACGAACCCGGATTTCACGGGCATGAGCCTCGGCGAAAGCCCGTCCGCAGACTCCAAGGAATGGCGCGCCCTTTTCGAAGGCGGTACGGGACGGACGTTTGAGGCACTCACACACAAGACGATGGAGCGCATCCCCGTGAAACCGTTCTACGATCACGATGTCTATGCGCACATGAACCACCTCGACTTTGCGAGCGGGATTCCGCCCTGCCTGCGCGGGCCCTACTCCACGATGTACGTGTTCCGTCCGTGGACGGTGCGCCAGTACGCGGGGTTCTCGACGGCCGAGGAGTCGAACGCCTTCTATCGGCGCAACCTCGCCGCCGGGCAGAAGGGACTCTCGATCGCATTTGACCTCCCGACGCACCGCGGCTATGATGCGGACAATCCGCGCGTGGTCGGCGACGTGGGCAAGGCAGGCGTCTCGGTCTGCTCCATGCTGGACATGAACATCCTGTTCTCGGGCATTCCGCTCGACCAGATGTCCGTTTCCATGACGATGAACGGCGCAGTGCTGCCGATCCTCGCGTTCTTCATCGTTTCGGGCGAAGAACAGGGCGTCGATAAGAAGATCATGGCGGGCACGATTCAGAACGATATTCTGAAAGAGTTCATGGTGCGCAATACCTACATCTACCCGCCGGAGATGTCCATGCGCATCATCGGCGACATCTTCGAGT
>ERZ773063.1648-NODE-1648-length-12938-cov-99.441512_pt1 | contig 12938 bp, 8 predicted proteins | sample MGYA00580625_ERZ773063 | MGnify/ENA primary metagenome ERZ773063 (study PRJEB29015, sample SAMEA2738022) | human oral metagenome | biome: human oral; feature: human-associated habitat; material: dental | place: China | collected 2042 ...
GTTGACTGCTCAGAGGTAACTTAGTTATAATCATGAGCGAACACACGATGATTGAGTCTACAGTGGACAAAGTCCCGGCGATCAGTTGTCGTGGTTAGATAACTATTCCGGAGTGGCGCAGCGGTAGCGCAGTTGACTGTTAATCAATGGGTCGCCGGTTCGAATCCGGCCTCCGGAGCCATATAAACTAATATCAGGTAAAAGGATCTATATAGCCAATCATTCAATTCGGATAAATGGTCAGATCCGTGCTCGTGAGCTACGTGTTATCGGTGCAAGCGGCGATCAATTAGGTGTCATGCCTACTGCGAGAGCCCTCGATAAAGCCCGTGAAGTCGGTCTTGACCTAGTAGAGATATCACCCAATGCAGCACCACCTGTTGCTAAAATCGTTGACTGGGGTAAGTACCAGTATCAAAAGATGAAAGAGCAGCAGCGTAACCGCAAGAATGCGCATAGTAGTGAGATCAAACAGATGCGGTTGGGGCTCAAGATTAGCCAAAACGACCTCAACATCAAGCTACGCAAAGTCCGTAAGTTCTTATTAGACGGCGATAAAGTCAAGATTCAGCTGATTTTTCGCGGTCGAGAGATGGCGCACCCTGAGGTGGGTCGAGATTTACTCGGTAAAATACTTGATCAGCTATCAGATGTCGCCGTCGCCGATAATAAGCCGGTGATGGCAGGTCGCAACCTGAATATCATCATAAGGAGTAACCCTCATGCCAAAGCTAAAGACGCACAAGGGCACTAGCAAGCGCATCCGCCTGACTAAGTCCGGCAAGCTATTACGGCGCAACGCCGCCACCCACCACAAGCTAGCCCATCAGACTGCCCGAAGCAAGCGAGCCAAGAAAGCCGACACTAAGATCAATGGTTCGGCTAAGCAGACTATTCGCCGGGCTCTAGGTGTCTAAAATTATTTAATCTACATGGAGAAGGAGTAAGAATGAGAGTTAAACGAGGTGTCACCGCCAGAGCTCGCCATCACAAGGTGCTAAAGCAAGCCAAAGGCATGAAGCATAACAGCGCCGGGCGCAGCTTCCGTCTAGCGAACGCCCGGATCATCAAAGCGTTACAGTACGCCTTTCGTGACCGACGCAACCGCAAGCGTGATCTACGTAGCCTATGGATTACCCGTATCAACGCCGCCGCTAGACAAAACGGCACTACCTACGCTCAGCTGATAGCCGGTCTCAAAGCTAAGAATATCCAGCTTGACCGCAAGACCTTGGCTGACTTAGCAGTGCGTGAGCCCGAGGCTTTCACTGCTATCGTCAAAGCTACCCAAAAATAGCTTTGCCGGAGCGTCGCGCTAAATCAAATCTAAAACACCCTCTTACTTAGAGGGTGTTTTATTAAGTCTACCAGTCTGCCTATAAGCCGGGTCCTGTTTAGATGGTCATCTATCTACCATGACTATTGCTAATCACGTCTAGCGGGTTAAAACGATCGGCTGGCGAGCCACCAGTGACCCGATCTCCTTGCAGTCAACAGGGTTTACCTCTCTGATGCGTCACCGCATCCGACTGTGAGCTCTTACCTCACTCCTTTCACCCTTACCCAGCACCTTTGCTAGCTCTGCGAGTTATCGTCGACTCGGCCGACATCCGACACAAAGCTGGTAAAGGTGCTGGGCGGTATCGTTTCTGTGGCACTTTCCCTAGGGTCACCCCCGGTCGCCGTTAGCGACTGTCGTTGCTCTACACTGCCCGGACTTTCCTCTCGTGAGGCTATCGCCTCACCAGCGACCATCCAGCAAACTAGCACAGACATTATAGCACGACCGCCCCGCTAACCGGTCTCAGCTGAACCATTCAGTAGCCCGACTTCTAGCTGTCATGACGGCTAGACTGATTTACTGCTTGTCATCAGAGTTGCTCTTGGCTTGAGCACCAGACTCTTCTCGGTCAGTTTCTCGCCGGGGCTGATCCTTCGGACGAAGCTTATCAAACTCACCTCGGTAGATCTTCATCAGAGTGTCTTGCAGCAAGCTACTCTCGATCAAGTCTCGCTTGGCGCTCTCCCTGAGCTTGCTATCAAACTCCTCGTTATAGCCGATGAAGACCGGACCACGACCCTCAGGGCGTCGCTCGCTATCTTGTCTCTGGTCCGGTTGCGATTCGCTATTGCTACTTTTCATGCTTTGCCTCCTTTAGCCTATTCTTATTATAGTAAGCAAAATTATTTTTTCTATAGTACGCCTTATCATCGATCAACACTATCGGTACACCGAAGTACCGAGCAAATTTCTTGCTGTTGTCGTTAATCACCGCCACATCAGCACCGTGCGCCACGATATAGGACGGTTGCAGGCGGCCATGTCGGACGTTTAGATCACCGGAGTTACGGAATAGTCCCACTTCGTTATAGTGCATCGTATCCAATTCGCCCGCCACGGATTGTTCCCGCTTGCTAATGCACTGCTTGATAAACTCATCACAAGTCGTCAGGGGTAGACTAAACATATTAGGCAAGAAGTTGCCGCTGAGGTAGGCATCTTGCGGGCACATACCGATGATGCCACCATAGCTAATATTGTTAAAACCTAGCGTCACCCCCTCACGACTCTCGTCTTTCAGATAATAGAGATAATCGCTGCTGACACAGCTGGCCGAGATGGTCGATGAACCCCGAGCCGTATTCCAAACACCGGGATCCTTCATCAGGGCGTCATAAATACCCGCATTACCAAACATGAAGATAGTATGGCTGAGAATATTAAAAGGAGTGCCATTCAGCTTAACCACGTCAATCTTGCCCTCACCTTGATCGTCGGCTACTTGGATGTGCTCCACCCCATCATTGTCGGCACTAGGGTCAAATAAAGCTTGATTCCAATCGTCGGTGATAAAGCGAACTAGCTTATCCATTAGGTCAGACTCTGAGCCCTCAATTTTAGTAATCCGAGCCACTCCGTCATCACCCACTACCGGTGTACACAAGGGAGAGTTCTGAATCACCCGCAGGACATCCTCGGCACTCTTAGCATCTTTTATCTTCTTGCGCAGCAGCATCACCGCCCGGTCATTAATCGTCAATGCGCCGGCTTTGGCAAGGTGCCCTAGATCATAAGCCTCCAGGGTGCGACTTGGTCTATCCGGTCGCATAATGAAGCGAGCCGCCTCGGCAACCTCGTCTCTCTCGCCACTGATCAAGTCGTCGCAAAGCCGCTCCGAAACGATCGCTCGGTAATTCTCCAACTCTTCAAACGAGCGAATATGGCAGAAGTTGCCAGTTCTCAGTACCTTTACCAGATTTTGTTTAGTCTCTTCACTCAGCTCAGCCACATCAGCCAGATCGTCAAATAGTTCTCCCGACCCCTCTTTCTCCCCCACCAAGACAGCATAATTGGTCGTCCGAGCTCTGTCGCCGTTAAACAGATCATACCGCTGCAATGTATCCAGGTGGCGCTTTATCGTCTCGATCTTCTGTTGGCTCGTCATTTTATCACAGATGATATCGTCGACGTGACTATCGTAGTAGACGATATCGCCAACGTAGTCATCACCCAGGATGGCCATCTTGCCGTCATGCTCCAGCTGGAGGAGCTTGGTATAAGTACCTCGCAAGAACGGGAAACGCTGAGCGAGATGCCGGATATCTTCCGCTACCTTAGCCGGGTCAGCACGCTGATTGTAGCTCTCCAGCATGATCTCGCAGAAAGTCTGACCCTCTTCAAACGACTCCAGGCTATTATAGGCCTCTACCGACCGCCGTTGCACATCGCCCAGCTTGTCCAGTATCAGTGGCGTCATCGGGGTGCGACCGATACAATCGTGCACAAAGCTACTGTTGTATTCTTCTTTCTTAAGCTTCAAGCTCTGATCTAGGGTCTCAATAAAGAGCTCGTTTGGCGCCCCGTCAGTAAAATAATCACTGATAGGACGGTCCTTGCCCCTTGATCTAATCGAGTTTAGAAAGCCACTGAAGCGGTTCATCTCAATTGACTGTACCAACGTCCGTTCACTAGCCGGTCTGTGCCCCGAGCTGTCATCTACATCAACTGTGTTCCAAAATTTAGTCGCCGGAGCGTCAGGGCAAATCTTGGTCGAGACGACAGCCACCATACCCCTACCACTACTGATCAAATAGTCATATAGCCTAGCGACATTATCGTCATTGAGCACTCCGGCTTGGTATAGATTCTCTTGAGTAGCTTCACCCAGCTTCTCGTCGCAACATCGCTCGACAAACCGCCTGTCCTCCAGCGGGTCGTAACCCAAGCTATTTAGACTATCAACCAGGCTCTTGGTGTTATCCAGCACCTGCTGCTTTAGCTCGGGATTATCGTCGCCGGGCTTATACAGGCAGATGTAACGGTCGTCTAGAATGGTCGCCCCGGCGACATCTGCCATACTGATATCCTCCTGGTCAAGACGCTCCTTCACTTCGTTGGCCGACTCTGTATCAGCCAGTACCTTGTTAATAAAATAGCCGTAAGCCGGACTGGAGATAGACTCCACCGGCTCGACAAACCGATTCCGGTGGTCTCGCACCGCTTGGCTCAGACAGTCTACCGTCAGATCCTCCAGTCCATCATGACTAGCCAGAGTAACATCCTGCTCGCTAAACAGAGTCGAAATGTCATTAATCAAGTGGTATTTGATAGAGTCGTCGTAGCGCCGACAGTTATTTAGCACACCTCTGATCACTTCGTCCTTAGCCGGATCATCCGCCTTAATTATCGGCACGGACTCCGCCAAACATCTAGCAGCAGCTAGCGGAGGTGGCTCTATGGCCTCCTCGTCATCACTACCAGCAAGATCGACAATCATATCTAATAAGTGTTGTGACATCTGCTCCAAAGACGGCTCACCCTCCGCCACCTCCGGCGAGGGTGTAGCCCCGGTCGTTTCAGGCTGAATAAGAGACTCATCCACCCTTGCGACTTCACCGGGCTGAGGCGAGTTCGTCAATTCACCCGCCTGATCAGGCTCAGGCAGCCTGAACACATCCTCCCCGCCCCACTCATTAGAGGGGTCAACTTTTTTGATCGGTGGCTTTTCGTATCGATGCATATATTTATACAAGCATTATACACTAATTCACCCCTAATCCGGCTATGCCCACCGCTAAACACCCCCCCTCGCACCGCCTTGCGTCAATTCGCCCGTATCTGATAGAATGCATGACGTGGGGATATAGCTCAGTTGGCTAGAGCGCCTGCTTTGCAAGCAGGAGGTCAAGAGTTCGAGCCTCTTTATCTCCACCACTTTTAGGTGTTACAATAGAGTTACTCGGGCGATTAGCTCAGCTGGTTAGAGCGCGTCACTGATAATGACGAGGTCTCAGGTTCAAGTCCTGAATCGCCCACCATAACCGAGGAAGACTTACGCCCCGTGAGGGGCGTTATTTTCGCCTGCCGGGGCAAGCAAAATGTTTACATTTTGTCTGACCCGGCAGGCGAAAATAATGGTGTCTGCCAGGAGCATGAGTCTTCCTCGGTTATGAGAGATATCTCAGGGTTTGATCTGAGCTTCACCGAAGTCATTATATACCCACCGGGGATATAATGATGTCTGTCGGGGCAAGCAAAATGTTTACATTTTGCCTGACCCGGCAGCAACCTCTACCCCACCACTGTCCTGAGCGCCTCTTTCATCCGCTCATAGCCCTCTTGGTTCATATTGTCAGCAACGAAGTTGTCGTGGGGCTTACTGCGAATGCCTTTGTGATTCTCACCATAGTCCCAGACCGGGTAGTGAACACAGAAGTCTTCAAAGCTGGAGCAGCTATCGGCTACAGCCAGGAAGTCTCTAGCAGCTTGCTTGAATGATCCGCCATGCTGCAGGACCCAGTTCTCGATACCGACACCACCAAGGCCACCTATTCCTTCTGCCTCGGGACTGCGTCTTGGTTTATAGGCACCGGCAGCCTTGAGGAACTGCTTAGCGTAGATGATGTTAGCCAGGACCTGCCGGTACTTGGTCTCGGATTGATTCTTGATGTTACTGAGTCGGTCAGCTAATGCAGCATCGGTCGGGTATTGGACTTTGTTAGTCTTCTGAGCGAAGGTGATATCAATGTCAACCGGTTCAGCCAGTCCATCGATGGATACTTGCTTGAGGCGGAGGTTGCCATTGACTATCCGACTTTTATTGTCTGCCTGGCTCGCTTCACCTTCGCCTTCTCCATCTTCATTATGGTCTAAGTTGTCTATTTGATTGCTCGTGCCGTTGACTTCATCCGCCTTGCCAAAGGCAGCGAGGAGTGCATCAGTGATCTGCTGCTTCTTGGTCGGGTCATTAAGGATGCTTCTATCCAGTCTAGCCAGGTAGTCAAAGTCACCTGAGCCGGGAGCGTTAGTCTGTCTGCCGGTAGAGCCGGTATCGATCATCTCAACTATGTTCTCAGTTAGGTCTCCATCTAGATAGTCTTTGTAGCTGAGGTTTAGCTCAGGGATGCTAGTGATAGCCTGTTTGATCACTTGGTTGATCACTTCATGCTTGTGATCCGTCTCAGCCATGCTGGCCGGAAGCTGGTCAATAATGGTAGTAGTGCTGGGAATGGTAGCTCTTTCAACATTGGTAGAGGGGAGCTCCAGCTCGTCCTCCGGGGCAAACTGATAGTCACCGGTGCGGTAGTGACTAAGACCGGACATCTGCTGACGCATCTTGTCATAGTCAGCCGGGGTGAAGATTAGCTCTTCGCTATCTCTATCTACGATGGGGATATAGAAGCCACCCAGGGCAATCTCCAGCTTGGTGACTTCGGAGACCAGGGTATACTCTTCGCCTTTATTGCCATTAAACCAGCCTAGACCTTCCCCCGTTCTGGTCGTCTTATCTGAAATGAAGAAATCGACGGTATTCATACCAAAGCCGGTACGGATGCCGTAGTGATCGTCACCGTCCACGCCGATAGCAAAGGCTTCCAGCTTAGTGAGAGCTTTTCCCTTATGGCGAGAATCCGGATCGTCGTTAGGATCGTCGGTATCTTGCTCAGCTTCGTACTTATCCCGCCTGGTAATAATGAATCTATCCTCTCCGGTAGCTTCATCACTCCGTAGCACCGTCCAGAGACCACCGCCATAAGCGTCAGCTAGCATACTATCCATGGTTTGGTTAATCGTCTGTTCGCCGTACAGGACTATACTCGCATCAGCATCCAGTGGCGTAGTGTCACTACGAGACGCATCGCCCAGGTATTCCTTAGAGATAGAGCCGTTTTGGAAGAGATAGGAGAGGTAGCGGATGCCATAACCGTCAGTGCCACCCATACCTTTGACCAGGTCACCCGGCTGGAGCTTAGGCTCCTTCGTGGTGGCGAGATACTCAGCTGTTTTGCGGTTTCTAGCGTCAGCTTCTTTGACTACGTTATCCATGTACCGTTCAGCACCAGCTAAATCCTCGATACCGACAAAGTGAGCGAAATAACGAACGGCTCGGTCAGCTAGGGTGTATCGGCTGTTAGGCTTGATCAGGCTAGTTAGGTTAGCGAAGTCGGTTTGGAGAGCGTTGGGGTGGTCTAGTTGGTTTTCGGTGTTCGACTGATCTGCTTGCTGATGGATCAGCTGATAGGGATGCTCTTTACCGGGCAAGGTACTGTTATAGAGAGTAGCTAAGTGCCAGGCAAAGGCGCTGAGGGTATCATAGTTAGCTTTAGCATCCTTGTCCATTAGGTTAGTCGGCTGGTTAAAGGTATCCCAAGCCAGATCACCCGAGCTTAGCTGATCGAGCAGTGTTTGACCGTTCTTTAGAGTAGCTAGATACTCTCTGATAGAGCGGTTATTAGAGCCGAGGGAGGCTCGGAGTAAGTCTGAGATAATGATGGTGTCCCTGCTATTCAGCATCTGATCCAGCTTGCCACTCCTTATATCACCGGTGGCTTGCTGGAGGACGGGGCTGATTGTATTAGGTCCGCCATAAATAAGGGTGGAGCCAAAGTTAAAGTCATCCTCCAGATTATCTGACGGGTGCATGGTGCGAAAGACTAGATAGTTCTTGCCGACATAGGGTAAGTGATTATGAATATAGATATCCTCGATCTTATCTAGAGCTTCCGGTATCTTGTCTGTATCTAGCTTGAGCAGCTCACGAGTGAAAGCCTCGGAACGCTCAGATAGCTCGCTGGCATTAGAGTTAGCCAGACGAGCGATGATATTTGCTGTCCACTTGATCTGCTCAGCGGTCAGCTCATCGTAATACTCCCTAACGTACGATTCGAAGAGGTCTCGAGGATTGTTCCAGTAGTTACCTTCGCTAATACTACCATATCCCTTTGTGACCGCTATCTGCTTGTCGTCCAGTCCCATACGCTTTCTACCATTGACATCCCGGCTTTGATAATATTTGTAAATCGCCTTGTAGTTACCGCCAGCAAAGACTCTCTGCAGGAACTCTGGTGTTGGACCGTCAGCGTTGAAGTAATCAGCGAGACTATCGGGGGTCAGCCCACACTTCCTCATATAGCTGTTATCAAGACTATACTCTCCACAAAACTCAACCGTGCTCTTCTGCTCGGTTGATAGACCTTCTTGGAGTTCGGGGTGTTTGTATAGTACTTCGACATTGTTGAACAGTATCTTTTCCTTCATCTTACTCGTCGGTCCGTCAGCGTCAAAGTACTCCGATAGGTTGTCGGCAGTTAGTCCGTATCTGTCTATATCATAGCCACGGAGACTATACTCTCCACAAAACTCAACCGTGCTCTTCTGCTCGGTTGATAGACCTTCTTGGAGTTCGGGGTGTTTGTATAGTACTTCGACATTGTTGAACAGTATCTTTTCCTTCATCTTACTCGTCGGTCCGTCAGCGTCAAAGTACTCCGATAGGTTGTCGGCAGTTAGTCCGTATTCACGTATACTATAGCCACTGAGATTACACTCTTCGCAAAACTTAACTAAACTCTTTTTGTCGTCTGCTAGTTTGGCTTGCCACTCCGGATGTTCTCCGAAGATCTCTATGTTGTTCCAATCTAGAAATATTTCATTAAATAATTCATTGGTCGGACCACCGGCATCTAAATAATTCTTAATCCATTCAGTACGTTCATCGCTAAAAGCGTCAGACTGGCTTGGGTAAGTTGAAACAAGCTCGAGATACTTACGACCGGCATCACCGTAGTGGTCTTGCCAGTTACTGTCGATATGTGACATAAACCTATCTATATATTCTTTATGAACATAAGATTGTCTGAAAGCTAGACTATAAAACTTATCAGCAGGTTTGTCTCCATCAAATAGCTTATCGGGTGCCTCGGTGCAAAATCTTCCTATGTGCCATTGAAGTTGTCTCACCGCCTCAATATCATACTTACCGTCTTCATCTTTCATCTTACTAAGCATATTAATCATCGCTTTACTGCCGTCCATCTCGCTAGCTTGGTCTTGGTGTGCTTCCAGAAATCTAATAACCCTTGCGTATCCCTCGCCGTCACAAGAATCATAAGCCTCTTGGACATCGTAGACGTCTTGCAGGAATGATCCTGGACGATTTTGAAAGAACGCATCCTTAAGAATACCTTTCTCGTCTATCAGGTCGGATAGATCAAGTCTCTGTCCATCGTCCTGTTCTTTTTCAGTCATATCAAGCGCCTTCGTCATGCAGAGTCGCATAGCATCGTCACCAAGAAGCCTGGACTGTTCATGCCAATAATTCGCCTTCACATCCTCGCCACTAGGCACCAAAGCGGGGTTAATAGTATACGCACTACTATTGTCATTGTGCCCCAAGATAGACCCCCTCTTTGTTGCATTGAATAACTCCTTAAATTGGTAGTTATATAGCCTATCGGTAACTCCGGGAGTTATTAGCCCCAACTTGTATGCACCATCTTGAACCTCAATTGACATTTTATCTTTCTTGGTGAAAAGACCTAAGGAGCTTGTGCAAAATAGCTTGACTAGCGACTCATCTTCCTTAAACGGCTCCCAGCCGAGCCCTTTAAGCACATCATTGTATTTGGTCATATCTGTAGCCATATTCGCAAACAGTTCATCCACATCACTCAGGGTATCTTCAGTTAAATCAGCATTCAAAGATGGTCTACCCCTTTCAATCCTTGCCCTTCTCCTTGCTATTTCCTCTAAAATATCAGTCTCCATTTTTTCAAAGGGTTCACCAAGCTCCTGGACACTTGCTCCAGACTTATTAATTGAATCTACTAAACGTCGCCTGCCTCCTTCGCTAGAGCAAACTTTTTCAAGTACATCAGCCAAATACGCTCCGCCATCAGTTACAGTCTGATACCAGTATTGAGAAAAAATAGGTGATTTAGCATCCTTACCATTGTGTACTCTATCGGCAGCACTTACCATTTGCTCGACGGCGATCTCCTGAATATGATCGTTGTTAACAATCCTCTCCGGCGAGATGCTCGACTCCTTTAGCATGCTAGTATTAAATGCGACGGACTGACTCATCGCACCCAAGAATTGATCAGCTATCTCTTCGTTACTCAGGTCAAGCTTGCCGGTATTAATAGCTTCTTGTACCCCAAGACGTTCAGAATTCAGCTCAGTGGATAGTGCAACTTTTAGGTACGCTTCTCTGACATCCGGTCTAGACAAATCAACCTTGTTCTCTTGAATAAGCTTATTTATGAAATTAGTGTTACTTCCGTCCTTATCCAAATAGCTCACCCGACTCAAATACTCTTTAAGTACTCGACCATCCTGTAATTTTACCCTGTCCTCATCAACCAGCCGGTTCAACTGACTACACCTTTCCTGTTCCTCGGTACTTCTATCCTGAGCCGTCTTGTCGATCAGCTTGATTTGCCTATCTACCTGAATTTCATGGACAGAATGTCTCACCGAGTCGAGTGCCGTCTGCGCCATGACACCCAAGGAGCTGGAACCAAGTAGCTCTATTACTCCTCTTTTCTTAGGCTGTGTCTCGGTGCTAGTCTTGACAGCCCGACCGCTCCGCTCTTCCGGGTCAACGTTAGTGCTATATTGTGACTCATCGGCATCAGTCTGGACAGTCTGACCAGCTTGACTGCCCTGCTCCACCTGACCGGGCCAGTCGTTAGGTTCGTCCCAGTCGCCCTTAATCACCCGGACTTCAACGGTCTCGCCCTGATCTGAGGTGCGGTTGGTATCGTTAGCATTTTTATCGCCATTGACATCACTGGCGTTGCCGTAGTTATCTACTTTACTAGCTCCTTGTTCCGGCACGTCACTCTGCCACTGCTTGGCATTGGCGTCGTTCGCTGTCACTTCCGGCTGTTGATAACTATTATGTCTATTCATAGTGCTTATGAAGATTATAACAAATGAGCCTTGCTGATATATAGCAGAGAGCCAGCGCACGAACTTGGACGACCGCTACCGACTAACGTAATAACACGGCGTCACGCCATGTACCCGCACTTACCTGCCCTGATGCTCATCCAGTATCTTGTTGACCAGGCTGTCGGCTAGGCTATTGTACTCACGGTGGATGTGGTGAAAGTGCACCCGCCGAAAGTTGAACAGTAGCTTGACCACCCTACTATAGACGTCGATAAACTCGGGGTTATGCACCTTGAAGATACCGTTAATCTGGTTAACCACCATCAGGTTATCACTATAGAAATCAACATCGGTCAGCCCCAGCTCGACCGCCTTAGCTAGCCCCAACTCCACTCCGATATATTCCGCCATGCCGCTATTGCTATAGCCGATGAACTTGCCACCCTGAGCTAGGACGGTCTGCCCGGAGCGATCAGTGATGATATAGGCACTGGCTGATGGGCCAGGGTTACCCCTAGAGCCACCGTCCGAGTGAATGATAGCCGTCTGCCGAGTCGCCGTCTGGTCGGGAGTGGCTTTGTCGCCGCCACTGTCAAACTTAGCTATGTCTAGTAGAATATTAGTGGATGAGGTTAGCTGGCTATAATGTATATCTGACAACTTAACCCAGCGGATTTTATCGTATTCGTCGTCCGTTGTGACTTTATCACCTCTATCAATAGTTGTGCTATAGACAATGAAAACATACTGGGTGTTCTGGTAGTCAGGATCGATGAAGCTAACTACATCACGCAGACAGAAGGTCTCCGGCTCAATGCCGGCATGAATCTGCAAGCTCCGTTTCAGTGCGTCCACCGGCTGCTCGCCGACATGAAGCGAACCGCCCGGCAGCTCGTATAGCCCGCTAATCGACGGGCGACCACCGACCCGGCGCAACAATAAAATCTTGCCTTGTCGCTCTACCAGTGCCCTGATGACTACTTTTTGTCGCATGCCCACCTGATATTTATTACTCAAATATTTCAACTTCCGGATGGTCTAGCCTGGCGTATTAGAATCCCCATCTAGGACAAGGCGGGTGCTCGCAATAACTAACCACGGTTAGCTACCATTAGAGCCCCTTTCTAATGCGTCGTTAGGAAATAAACTACAGGCTAGACCTAACCTAATTATATCATTGACCGGCAAATTACCCACTACCCTAGAGGCCGAACCACTTGGCGACTACGGTAAAGCAGCCCTCTGCCCCTCGAGCGATATTGATCACCAGTCCGCTCACAATCGTCCCGGCTAACAACACGACCAGGAAAACCACCGCCACGCCGTACCGTTCCATCTTATCCATCACTCGCCTAGCCCCCGGCGGAGCAAAAGCATAGAGCAAGCGTGAACCATCTAGCGGTGGTATGGGTAGCAGGTTAAAGGCAAAGAGGCTCAAGTTGATTACTTCCGCTTGACCGATGAGCTGACCTGCTAGACTAGCTTGGTCAATCCGTAGACACCTAGAGATGATAAAGCAAATAAAAGCTAGCACTAGATTGGTCAGCGGTCCTGCTAGTGCGACTAGGGCGGCACCCCAGTCGCCACCTTTTAGCCGTTTGGTGTTTATCGGCACCGGCTTAGCCCCGCCAAAGATCGGCATCGGCGTGCCTGAGGCGGTTGCCAGTATGGCGATCGCCGGCAGTACGATGGTCAGGTAGGGGTCGATGTGAGGTGCCGGGTTAAGCGTCAGACGCCCTTCTCGCTTGGCTGTGTCATC
>ERZ773063.1651-NODE-1651-length-12924-cov-13.005439_pt1 | contig 12924 bp, 9 predicted proteins | sample MGYA00580625_ERZ773063 | MGnify/ENA primary metagenome ERZ773063 (study PRJEB29015, sample SAMEA2738022) | human oral metagenome | biome: human oral; feature: human-associated habitat; material: dental | place: China | collected 2042 ...
GCGGTGTCATGGAGCTGCTGGACAAGTTCCGCAAGGAAGGAATCACGCGATTCGGGCTTGCGGCGGAGTAAGGCTGCTGCACGAACGCTCCTTCCACCGCTGACATAATGACAAGGGCTGTTGCATGAAGCTTTCCAGCTTCGTACAACAGCCCCTTTGTTATGGAGAAAAGGCGATGGTCGGCTGAGCTTCCATCCGTACCTCGAACGTGCGCGGCCACGGGTAGTATGCCGTGATATTGCTCCGCGCGACGCGCAGACGCATATCGTGCTGCTCCAAGGGTGCGCGGAATGCGGCGGTGGATTCATAGCTGTGTATGCGGCGGCTCAGATCGTTCATCAGGAGATCGTTTGCCCAGCGCCAGCTGCGCGTGAGATCGAGATCGGCGGTGTTCTGATAGCCCGCGATGCGGAGCCGATTGTTCACGCGGTCGATTGTCTCCTTGAGGTAAAATTCGTCCTCGGCAATGCGACCCGTGAGAAATGCGAGATTTGCGGCAATGATGCGTTCACGCTCCGTCGCGTCTGTCGCCCTCTGTATGGCACAGTGGGAGAGCAAGCCCTGTGCGAGTGCCGTGCCGATGGCGTTGCTCGCTGTGTTCCAGCCCGCGTATGCCGTGAGTGCGTTTATGGGTACATTTTTTTCGAGCAGAATGGGCAGCAGGGTTTCCTCTGCATGGAAGTGGCGCGAGAGATCGACGAGGGCGACGTTTGTACCTGCTGCAAGCATCGCGCTGATGTCGCTTGCCGCAGGGGCTCGTGTGCCGAGGGTGTCCGCCGCGTTGTCACCTGCCGCGATGAAGAGCGTCAGATCACGCGGCGCATCTTCCCCTGCCAAGGCACCGCCGAGCATTGTAATTTTCTCGCGTGCCGTCACATCGTTCGAAACGGCCATAAACGGGAAAACCATATCCGCCATGTCCGCACGCGCATAGCGCAGCGCAATCTGCGGCTGTGCGCCGCCCGCTGCACACAGCTCATCCACGGCAAGACGCGCGAGCATCGAGAGTGCAATCTCATCCGCACCGTGCACGATCATCGCCCGATCCGGGGCGATATTTTTTTCCCGCATCAGGGCGGCGAGTTCCGATTTTTTTAGATTGCCGACCGAGTACTCCTCGCCGTCGTCCTGCCCGAGGACGAGGCGTGTCAGCACGCCCTCCTCCGTGAGATTGATGAGCATGGCGGCGAGAGCCGTACTCTCATCGAAGTGGGCAAGATACTTTTGTAAATATTCGTCGGGGAACTGCGCGCGCAGCCGCTCCATCTCCTCCGTATCGACGGGCAGTCCCGCGCCCGCACGTCCGAGAAGGCGCGCGTACGCGAGGAGGGCGCGCCGCTCGCGCCAGCCCTCAATCCCGTCCTGCGGAATCGCACGCGGCAGGATGTAGAACGCGTGCAGGGGCACACGCGGGTGCGCCCTATGCAGCGTGCGCAGATATGCCGCAAGCGCGTCGATGTCGGCACCGGAGATATGTGCCTCACGCGCGGCGAGCAGCCCCCCCGAGAGCAGCTGATCGACGGAGAGAATCACGGTATCTGCGCTGCCCATATTCTCTGTGAGCCATTGGCGCATCGCGTTCGTATCGCCCCGCTTCGAGTAGTAGTCCATATACTCCGTCGGCGGCGTTACGATATCGCGCCCGATGATCCTGCCGCCGTTTACGACGAACTCCCGGCACGGGGGGCGTGAGTCGAGCGGCACGAGCAGGAGCGGGCGCTGCGCTGCAGCATTTTCCGCAGCGGCGGGGAGCGTGCGCCACGATCCCGCGTATGTGGGGTGAAAGACAAAGTGAAAGAGGAGGAGGGAGAGCGCGAGAAAGGACGCAGCGATCCATGTATTTGCTTTCATCGGAGGCTCCTCTCTTTATCGTATTTCAATCATTTTACTGGATGTTGTGTCATTCCGCAATCCGTCGTTTCCTTCATTGCAAAAAGGTGCAGGGAAAATTGCACAACGAGCGCTATTTTTCCTGATAGAATGAGCGTACAGAAAAGGCAGTGAGTACGACGAATGGAGGTATGACCTATGACGACGAATCAGCTGAAAGTAAACCTTCATATCACAGAAAAATGCAATTTCAAATGTCGGTACTGTTTCGCTCACTTTGAGAACAAGGATGACATGGGGCTTGCTGACTGGAAGCGCGTGATCGACAATCTGAAGTCGAGCGGTATGGTGTCGCGGATCAACTTCGCGGGCGGTGAGCCGGTTCTGCACAGGGACTTTGCAGAGATCGTCGACTATGCCTACGGGCAGGGCTTTGAGCTTTCCGTGATCTCGAACGGGTCGCTGCTGCTCGACCATGGAAAAATGCCGCAGAATTTCTTCCGTAAGATCAAAACGCTTGGGATCTCGGTGGACAGCGTTGTGCCCGAGACGCTGCGTGCGCTCGGCTGCTGTGACGCTGGCGACAATGTCCTGACGAAGGAACGGCTTACGCATCTCCTTTCCGCAGCAAAAGAGGAAAATCCTGACCTTGTCATCAAGCTGAATACGGTCGTCACGAATCTCAATGCAGAGGAGTCACTCATCCATCTGGAGCAGGAACTGCCGGTTGCACGTTGGAAATTCCTTAAGATGAAGCTCTTTGATGATGGGATGCGTTCGAACAGGGAACTCGAAATCGGGGAGGATATGTTTCAGACCTTTCTGCGCAGAAATGCCCGTATGCAGGGAGAGAGTGTCCCCGAAAGTTCCCTCACGCGCTCCTACATCATCATCGACAATCGTGGTTCTCTCATCGACAATGCAGAGGATAACTATAAGACCGTCGGAAGTTTGCTCCGTGAGGATTTTCAGACGGTGTTTTCCCTCTATTCATTCGATGAGGAACTCTATGCGAGCAGGTACGGAAACGTCGGTTGAGGAGGGGACGACCTCTCTTTTATCACTTGCCTATGGCGTTAATTTTCGGTAAAATAAGAGACAGCTTAGGAGGTGGGTGTTCATGAAGCAGAATATTGTAATCAGCTTTTTCAGTCCGGTGCGTATGGAGAAGGAGCCGGATGCGGAGACGGGACTGCGTTTTGCCTGCGTGACGGAAAGCCCGTTTGTTTTGGAGGTAGGAGAGGAACCGTTCCCGGGATTCCAGACGAACGAAGCTCCGCTTGCGAATGTGGTCGATTTGCTTGCACAGACTGGGGAGCAGCTGCACCGTGTCTATTGTCTCGTAACGCCGCAGTGCCTCTCGACGGAGATGGGGGGCGGGGATAAAGGTCTCGTGGTTATGGAGAACGAGGAGCGCCGCGAATACCCCGGTCAGTTTGATTTCTGGTGCAGCCGCATGAAGCGTCTGCGTCCTGCTCTTGCAGCGGTTGACTTCATACCGATTCCCCTTCGCTATCGTGAGGATGCGCTGATCGAGGACATCGAGGGGCAGGTTGCAGATCTTACCGAGCGTATCAAGGCGGATGCCGGTGGATTCGCCGAATGGGGCGACTGCCATATCTATGCGGATATCACGGGGGGAGCGCGTTATGTCAATATGATGATGACGTCGGTTCTGCAATTCCTCCAATACGACGGAATGCGGGTCGAGAAGATGATCTATGCAGACTTTCACACATTGTCACGGGAAAACCGCGTTTTTGATGTGAGCGCGGCAGGCGATGTGTATAAACTCGTCGCGGGTGCGGACGCATTCGTTTCCTACGGTATTTCCCGAACGATCGAACAGTATTTTTGCTACAATGCAGAGACCGGAACCTCCGGCAAGCCGATCAGCGAATCCCTCAGGGGCGTACTCGGTGCCATGCACGCCTTTTCGGATGCCATTCAGATCTGTCAGACGGGCAACATCCCGCAGACGCTCTCCGCGCTGAGCAGCGCGCTAGCTGACTTTCTCTCTGTGTCCGAGGAAGACCGCACGATCGAGGACCGGATGTTCATGCAGCTCATTGATACGATCACCGAGGGCTATGGCGAATTGCTCGGAGAGACAGAGGATGAAGCGGAGCGCTACGTGCCGATTATCCGCTGGTGCATAGAGAAGGGGCTGCTCCAACAGGCAATGACTCTTGCGACCGAGTGGCTTCCCGTGTGTTTCGTCCGACAGGGGATCGTCCGCCCGGTGCCGACGTATATTTCCTGTGCGGAGCGGGCGGTAGATCGGATGCACCCCGGCTGGATGCAGAACTTCATCATCAGTCCCGCGTTCTATTGGAACGCTGTTCAGGAGATGTGCATTGACACCTACCGCACCATGCTCACGGAAGCACTGGAACATGGCATTGTTCCGGAGGGGGCGCCGCCTCTTGTCTCTGCCGTGTGCGGCGTGGGGCAGACTTTTTCGCAGCTGCGCAGCAATATGGCAGGGCTAAGGACACTCCCCGCAGATATTCTGGAACTTTATGAGCACGTCTGTATGGAACTTGAGAAGGGAAACAGCGGTTCATCGTGGACGGTGCGCGGGCTTTTACAGAACAATAATGCGTGGCATCTGATCAAGTCGCAGATTTTGAAGAAAAAGAACAATCCCCTGATCTATCGGCTGCTCGGGATTGAGCAGTGTACCTTTCAGCAGGGCAACCCCAACGATATAGAGGCACGATGGGCAGCGTGGGAGGATACATGGACAAAGATGCTGGAGACCATGGGGATTGTGCGGACGGACTGCGGCAGGGAACACATGCTGTCCTGTCTGCGTGCGTACTTCTACCTGCGTGAGCAGCGCAATCAGGTGAACCACGCGACCACAGAAAACATCCTGCAGCGCGGAACAATCGAGAAACTTTTGGACAATGTGCTTGCGGCACTGGATGAGGGAACATCAGTTGTGCAGAGGGAGGATTGGTAACATGAAATCACATATCATGCTGTGCTTCTTGAGCAATGTCAAAATTGATAGAGACACAAAAGAAATTTCCGTTGCCCGGTATCAGAACATTGGGGAGAAAACGGACTGCAAGACGACGAATGAGTCTGCGATTCGCTATCTTTTGTGCGGAGAAAATGCCATTCGGGAGAAGTTGTCCAAGCTCTTTCTTGTACAGACAAAAATGGTTGCAGGTGAGATTCACGGATACGTAGCGCGGGAGGAGTGGGAGCGAACCCACTACGATTATTTCCTGCATCGGATTTCGGACATTGTGCCTGACGCGAAGGAAATCGCGGAAGCCATCGCATTTGACGAGGACGAGCCAATGGAGCAGAATATGAACGTGCTCATTGACGTTGCCACTCGTGTGCGTGCGTATGCACAGGACGTTAGAAGCCACAATTCCGATGCCGAGATCGTCCTCCACGTTGACTGTACGGGCGGACCGCGCAACGCCTCCATGATCCTCGTTGCACTCATGCGTCTGCTTGAGTACGAGCGCATCGAGATCGGCAAGGTGCTCTACTCCAATTTCAATCAGCGTGATTCCTCGAAGAGTCTGGTAGAGGAAGTCAAGCCCCTGTATTCGTTCTTTGATCTCGTTGCGGGTGCGGAGGAATTTGTTCATCACGGCGAGGTTACCGTGATGAAGAAGTTCTTTCAGGAGCGGGCGACCGGTCAGACCCTTCGGAATCTGCTTGTGTCTATGGGCAAATTTGCAGAGGAACTGAAACTCTGTCACTATGGTGATCTGCGTGACGCGATTGGTGCGCTTCGGCGTGCGATCGACGCCTTCTCCGCCGACTCCCCGTCCGACGCGTCAGCGGCAGTAAAGCAGAACGATGATCTCATGCGCCAGATGCTTGGGCGTATCAAATATGATTATGACACCATCCTGACCGAGGAGCTTGACGACATTGCCCTGATTCGCTGGTGTATTTCCCACAACCTCCTTCAGCAGGCAATGACCCTCTTGACTGAGCGCGTGCCGGAACTGCTCGTAGCGTCTGGATTTTTGAGCATTACACCAATCCATCAAGAGCATTTTATGGCAGAGTTGACCAAGGACTCCATGCGGCGCAGCAGCGGTTTCTTTCTCGTCAACGAATATAGACCCGAGAAATTGGGAAAGACTGGAAACCTGGATGCGGCAAGGGCGGAATGGAGACAAAAACGGCAGGCGTTCTTCAAGGTCTTCCGGCAGGAGGTTCTTGCGGATCAAATCAACGACCTCGTAGATGCACCGGTCTCCAATCGTTTTGAGGTTCGGTTGCAGGATGCAGAAACCCTGCGTGCGTTCCTCCTGTGGCTGAATCAGATGCGTCATTCCGGGGAGTGCAGTTTGCAGAGCACAGAGGCGGGCGCGGCATATCTGGAAAAGATCGAGCCGATTTATACGGAGACCACGAAAGGGGACTGGCAAGAGCTTCTTGCAAACAAAGACTCTGTGGTCGTAGCAAAGCTCATCAGAGTTCTGGGAAATGCAGGTGGCAAGGATCGCCACTGTACATTTCTTGACATCGAATGGAAGCCGGGCGTACGCCGGCTGCATGAGACCGGAATCATCGCAGGGGATCCCGCACGTGCAGCACAGATACTCGACAGCTATTTCAAGGTCAAGGACGAGCGCAACCATACCAATCATGCGCGTGCGGAGAAGGGGCGTACGGCGGTGGATGGCCTCAAGAACATCATGGAGCAGATCCTCAACGACACGGAAGAGGCGTGTCGGATGGGAAAGGAGCAGGCATGACAGCATTCATCAACCATACAAATCACCCCTCCTCCCGATGGGAGGAGGGGCAGAGGCGGGCGGCAGAGGCGTATGGGACGATTGTCGATTTGCCGTTTCCCTCCATCCCAGCCGACTGGGATACGGCGGCGGTGCGCCGTCTGGCAGAGGAACATGCACGGGAGATTCTTACGCGAAAACCAATGGCGGTACTTGTGCAGGGCGAGTTTACCTACAGCTTTGCACTCGTGTGTCTGCTGAAAGAAGCGGGAGTTACCGTACTTTCTGCGTGCAGCGAGCGCCATGTGAGCGAGCGCACGGATGAAAATGGAAAGGTAGTCCATGAATCCCGCTTTTCATTCTGCCGATTCCGCGCCTACTGAGCCGTGTGTGCGTCCGCTCCGTAGAACTCCTGCGCCTTGCGGAGACGGCGTACAATCTCATTGCGAATGGCGGTTGGCTCAAGTACGGTAACGTATGCGCCGAACGATAGAATACGCCGCAGAACATCCTCCTCCTCGAACGGACGATAGAAGACCGTGAGATGATAGTTTCCGTCCTGTTCGATAAAGGCTTTCTTGTCAAACGAGGAAAACATCGCATAGGCGCGTTCCCGTGCATTGAACCGATTGCGAAATGCGATGGTGACATGGGGACGATCTGGGCGGTCGGCATCTGCCCGGTGCGATGGCGCATACAGCATCCACGCATCTGCTGCTACAGCCTCCTCTTGCGACAGGAGCATTGTGTCTGTATCGCAGGCGGAGAACTGCTCCTCGCTCAGAGTGCAGATGGTATTGTCTTGAAGATTGCAGCACACGAGATGATAGATTCCCGTAGACATATTCTGACTGAGCCGGAGGGGGGCATGGCGTACGCCGTTCAGGCGAATGCTCTGACGGACATGAAGCGAATGCACAATGCGTTTAAGCGGCTCATGCAGGACGGGGCAGTCCTTCACGTCCTTCCGGTTGAGCTGCCGCTTCCATGCGGAGAGATCGAACGCCTTTATATCGGCAAGCGCGGCGAGCAGCTTTTCCTTGAGTGCCGGTGCCAAGAAGACATCCGCCTCGGGCGCGTGCAGTACGGTTTTCAGCCAACGCAGTTCCAATGCAGTCGGTAGAATGGGGAGACGTTTTTTCGGCGGTACAACGACCCAGTCGCTTCGCTTTAATTCATAGGCAGGATTCTTTTGGACTTCTTGTTCTGCACGTTTCGACAGCGTAAAATCGAACGCTGCCATCAGATAGAGAGAAAAGAGCGCGGAATGGTCTTCTCCCCGATGATTCGGCGCAGTTTTCAGAAGGTCTTGCAGTGTCGGCGATGCCTCTGTATCGCACAGTGTATTATATGCCGCAGTGAGCCAGCGAAAAACGGCGGAGTGGGCTTCTTGGAACATCGTGACGTGCAGGAGATTGTCCTTCTTGGGGCGCGGCGCTCCCGCTTCTCGTGCTGCGGCATCGGTTGTCTTTTTCCGTTCCCGGATGATCGTTTCTTCTTGTGCGCCATGTCCCTCATACAGAGATAGTGTCTCCGCGATATTGCGTCGCATCTCCTTATGCAGAAATGCTTTTGGCGCCGGCAGAATTTCGATATCCGGGAGAAATGTCCGAAGAATGGGCAGATATTTCTTTGGATCGCCGCAGACGAAGGAGCAGCAGACGGGATGCATACCTTCTGCGTCGACGGTGACGTCGGGCAGCTCTCTGCGGAGACGGTTCATAAGAGCATCTTCTTCCGCTGCTGATTGCCCGCAGAGACGAAGCCGGATTTCATTGCGTCGTTCAGGAACAATGTGTGGGGCGGGTATTTCACACTCCGGGATAAAGGCATGCAAATCGCGAATTTCCTCGATGCGGAGCTTGTGCGGTGTCGGTTTCGTTTTGTGTGCATCGGGGAAGAGTGCGAGAAGCTGCCGTCGTCCATCGCCCTGCTCCTCCTCCACGATGGCAAGCGGATGCAGATCGAGCCATGTATCAGTGTATATGCTGGAATTTCGTGGCTTATGATGCCAACGGACGTGCAGCGAATGACCGGATTCGATCGCGCAAAGAATCTGATAGACGACATCATCGTCGAGAATGCGGCGAATATCCATATTTGTAAAAAGGAAGGGCTGATTCCTGTCCGCATTTATGGAAAATCTGCGGCAGAGCGTATCTGCCAGAAAGTAGCCGGGAACACTCAGAAATGCCGTATTCTTGAAATAATCGACGGCAAAGAGAAGTGCTTCTGCTTCTTCCTTTGACAGATTGGCAAAGGGGTCGTCCGCCGGGGCATATTGTGCCGGTCTCTTGCCGCTGATTTTCTTCACGAGACCGCACGCGGCAAGTTGTTGGAGATAGGTCGAGATGGCGCGTTCATCCAGACCGTCTGCCAATGTGGACTTGGCGTAAACGGAGCCGCTCTCTAACAGAGGGATATCAAGATCTCTTGCCGATGTGTAGGTGTCTTTTTTCTTCGGCAAATCGCTTAAAATGCGGAGAAGATGGATATAGAAAAAAATCTCCCGCTCCGTCAGGCTTTTCAGGCGATAGGTCACGGCAAGGAAATTTTCGTTTCCTTCATAGGAATCGCCGCGAAATGCCGGACGTCTGTGACGCTTGTGCTGTGTCGGCTGATAGTGCTCCTCCGGGAGCGTTGTTTCGCAAAGCGTTAGGAAATTATGATAGGAACGCGTCTTGCAGCCGAGGAGGCGCAACAAATCCTTTTTCGAGTAGCATCCATAGGAGGCAAGGCGAAATGCGCGGCGGCGCAGTTCGTATGTATTGGGAAAGAAATTGTCTTTTGTTGCCGCTTTACGAGTAGCATGCAGAAACTTTTTATGTGCGTCCATATCCTCAGACCTCCCTTTTTTCATGCTGTATAATTTCGTCATATCCGGTTACAATCCTTGTCATAGGAGGAAAATATGTTAGGTGTTCTGGTTCTTCGCCTGCGTGTGAAGGTGGGCGGTCATTACTCCGTGTTTCCCGGGAAACTGCTGCATGGCGCAGTCTTTCGGTATCTGTCCGCACACAGCCCGGCACTCGCCAACGAGCTTCACGCACGGCAGACAAAACCATTTACCATCGGCTTTTTTCGACGTGCGGAGAAAAAGTCCGGCACGCTTCTGCGTGCACAGGAAGTGAACGAGCCGCACTATGCGGAGGGGGAGGAACTGCTGCTGCGATTGACCGCACTCGACGATGCGGTACTCGAAGCGTTCCTCCGGATACCGCCTGAAACGGAACTGGCGGTTGGGAAGCTGACGTTCACCGTTGCGGAGATCCTTGCGGATGGGCGCGAGGATACGGGTATCACGGCGGTGGAGGAACTCATGGCGGCGGCATTCTCTATGGAGGCGATGATGCGTCTGCGCTTTTTCTTTCGCTCGCCGACTGTTTTCCATGCGGACGGATATGACTGCGCCGTTCCCGCACCGGAACTCATCTTCGCCTCCCACGCGGACAAATGGACGTGGCAGGGGCTTCCCTTCGCCATGGACAAGGCGTACGTCCGCACGATCGCGGCGAAACTCATTCCGCTGGACTGGCGGGGCGCGGGAGTCAGGATTCGACAGAGTGAGCGAAAAACGATGCCGGGATTCACAGGCACGTTTGCGTTTGGCATGGAACGCCTCTCTGCAGAGGAACGGGAGATCATCGGATTGCTCGCGCAGTTTGCTCCGTTCTGCGGAACAGGACGCCTGACCGCACAGGGCATGGGGGAGACAACGGTGGCATTCGGATAAAAACGAGAAGGATCTTACAGAATTGTTATAAAAAATAAAGGAGAAAAGATTGGAAGTATCGAAATAGACTGTATTCTATGTTGAGGAGGTCGGGCTATGCAATACAAGGCAATACTCTTTGATACGCGCTCCATACAGAAGTACATCTTCTCGAGCAACCAGCTCAAGACAAACATTGGTGCATCCTATCTCGTGGACACCGTCTTCGAGGAAGTGCTTGTGCCGGCAGTGCGTGAAATCTTGGGGACGGATACACTCGATGATACATCGTGGAAGCGGCCGGAGGACACCGATTGGTCGTCCATGACGGCAGCAGCGCGTGTGGGCTACATTGGCGGCGGCAAGGCGCTTCTTCTCTTTGCGGAGCGTGTGGACGACCATTTCCTGCCCGCCGTCATCGCTGCGTTCACGAAGAAACTCCTGATCCATGCCCCCGGACTTCGTACCGGCGCGGCAATCGGGACACTCGAACTTGCGGCGGACGGACGCTACATTGGAGAGGAGCGGCTGAACCCCCTCTTCGACCAGCTCAAGGAGGGGCAGAACACCGTCTTTCCGGCAGTCAACGTACCCTACACCGGGCTGACCCTCGCGTGCAGTGAGAACGGGGAGACGGCAAACACATGGGTGGACGGGCGCTTCTGCTCGTGGGAAGTCGCCGCCAAACTGCATCCCGCCTTCCCCTCGGGAAGAGGAGAGGCGGATGTACAGCAGGCGCTCATGGACAAACTCATGACCGCGTTCACCCCCGAGGAGCAGGAACACTTTGCGGCAAACTATGTCTTTCCGGTCGAGTTCGCCCGCCTTGGACAGAAGACGCCGAAGAATGATATTGCCGTCGTGCATATCGACGGCAACAACATGGGGCGAAAATTCCAAGGCTGCGAAACACTGACCGCATACATCCGGCGTTCGCATGACATCCGTCACGATACCCTTGCCGCCTTTGCCGCACTTGTCAAACACATCGTGGAACACATTGACCGGTACAAGGACAGTCTCGACCTCGGAGACGAGCAGGGGCGCTGCATTCTTCCCGTGCGTCCGCTCGTGCTGGGCGGCGACGATGTGACCTTCGTCTGTGCGGGCAAGGCAGCTGTGGAGTTTGCGGAATTTCTGATGCGGCGTCTGATGGAGAAAAACATCGCTTCCTGCGGCGGCATCACCATCATGAACACCGCATACCCGTTCTTCCGTGCCTACGAGATGGCAGAGGAGTTATGCAGTGCGGCAAAGAGCGAAATGCGTGCGCTGGAACGTGCGGCGGGACGCGAGGTGGATTCCTGCTGGATCGACTTTGCCATCCTGCACGGAGAGCAGCCGCCGACACTGGAACAGTTCCGATCCCGGGAGTACCGTGGCGCGCTCGGCGATCTGCATTTTGGCCCGTACCGCATTGATACAGATGGGGAAGGTGCGGCGGATGCGAAGAACATCACAGCCCTCCTCGCGGGCGTACGAGGGCTGCGAGGCCTTCCGCGGAACAAGGTCAAGGAACTGCGCCACGTCCTTGCCTATGGAAAACACGAGCAGCAGCAGTTTATGACCCAGCTCCGCCATTTGAACCTGCATCTGCCCGATGTACCCGCGTGGCGTGCCTATGCGGAGAACCTGTGGGAACAGGAGCGTACACCCTACATGGATGCGATTGAACTCATGGATTATGTCATGGATGGGGAGGTGTAGTCATGGCAAAGAACCGGAATAAGGACGGAAAAACAGGGCAGAAAAAAATCAAGTATGGAAAGAAAGAGTCGGCTGTCCGGCAGAGCGTCCGAGAGACGGATGCACAGCAGATGCGGCAGGCAGATATCACAGATCCGTTTGCCTTTGTGCAGAAACAGCCCGCCGACCTCGGAGCCATCGACCCGGGCGCACCGATCCGCCTTCACATCAGGACATTCTCCCCTCTCCATCTCGGCACGGGCTATGCGGATATCCACGTCGATGCAGACGTGGTTCAGGATGATGTTGGACTGCCGTACTTCCCCGCAAAGCGGCTCAAAGGACTGCTCTACGAGAGCGGCTGCGAGGTCGCGGAGATGGCGGAGGCAGCGGAACTCGACCTCTTTGACAGGGCAGCGCTCGATGCGCTTTTTCAGCGTGGACGTACGGGGGCAGTGCAGCTCATCCTGCACAATCTCTATATGGAACAATACGAGGAGATTCACGCGGATCTCAAATATCTGGAAGCGAAATATCCCTCCATCTTTCGTCCGGAGGATGTCCTCAGCATCTGCGCGAACTTGCGCTGGCAGACGCGGATCAACCGCGAGACGGGCATAGCGGAGCAGACCACACTGCACAATATGCGCGTCATCGAAAAGGACGCAGAGTTCAGCGGAGAAATCCGGCTGGTCAACGCCGACATGGAGCATCTGTGCATCCTCGCTCTTGCCGTACGTAACCTCTCACAGTGTGGCGGAAAGCGGACACGCGGATTTGGCAGGATTGGCTGCACCCTGCGGCAGAACGGCAAAGACATCGCGCCCGCGCTCGTGACGAAGGCGCTCAGAGGACAGAATCGGAAAGGGGGCAGACTCTGATGCAGATGATGAAGATTCGCATCCAGACAAACGCGCCGCTGATCCTCTCCGCACCGGGACATACATCCGTCATGACCGCGACGCAGGACAGCTT
>ERZ773063.1655-NODE-1655-length-12909-cov-4.386728_pt1 | contig 12909 bp, 8 predicted proteins | sample MGYA00580625_ERZ773063 | MGnify/ENA primary metagenome ERZ773063 (study PRJEB29015, sample SAMEA2738022) | human oral metagenome | biome: human oral; feature: human-associated habitat; material: dental | place: China | collected 2042 ...
TAAAGGGGATTGTCTTTATAGATTTAATTCTCTACAGCTATCTAATGTAACTCCTCTTTATACGCTTGTTGAGGAAGGTTATAAGAGAAATAATAAAAAACTCCAGTAAGTGAGAACTTACTGGAGTTTTTTATTTCTATTGTTATTCTCGAAATAACTTATTGTACCAAATCTTAAGCGAGTTTTCCTCCCTCAAATCAGTTTTTCATACCAAACCAGAGGCAATTTTGTCTCCCTCCCCTTTCGGGGAGGGTCGGGGTGGGGCTTTACTTCCTTCCAAAGTCGGCAGGTATTTCACCCCACTGCTTAGTTTCCCACTTTATAATAGGTGTCGTAACCTTATGCGTTTGGAGCCAATGTTCAGCGCGAGCGATGACTTGATGGAGTTGTTCAGTTTCTGCATTGCGGACAAGTGTGGTCTTACAACGTTTTTTATTCACCCATAAGATAGCATTATAAGAGTCGCTATAAATAACTTTATCCTTGATACCTTGCTTCTCCATTAGTGCCAAAGCATGAACAATAGCGAGGAACTCACCAATATTGTTTGTTCCCATTACCGGACCAAAATGGAATACTCTCGCCCCTGTTTGTAGGTCGACACATTGATACTCCATTGGTCCCGGATTGCCAGAACAAGCAGCGTCAACAGCCCAAGCACCAGCCCCCCTCAATCCCCCCGAAAGGGGGGAAGCCCCAGTCTGCTGTGGTTGGATGCCAGACTGAGTATTAGTTTGAGAACTCGTCTGTGTGTTTGGCTGAGCACCACCAGCTTGATTCGTGTTATGTGAGTCTATTGCCATTATGGTTTCTTTAATCTTCTTGATAACTTCTTCCCGATGGTTGAAGACTTCCTCATTAGTGAATCGGATAACAGTATAGCCCCATTGCTTAAGGTTATGAGTCCGTTCCTCATCCTTTATAATCTGTTCATCATTAAAATGATACTTACCATCAATTTCAACAATAAGCTTATATTTAAGGTTGATGAAGTCAGCAATATATTGTCCGATGATATGTTGTCTACGAAACTTGTAACCACTTTGTTTTCCTTTTAGGTATAACCAAAGTAGATTTTCTGCTTGTGTAGCGTGCTGTCTGTTCTTTATAACATTTGCTTTCAGCAGTTCATACTCTATCTCATCAGCCGTTTCATAAATGTACATAGCCTAATCAAATCTCACTTTTATCCCACCTTACCCAATTTGTCTCCCTCCCCTTTCGGGGAGGGTCGGGGTGGGGCTTTACATCCTCTCAGGCACTTCAATACCGAGCAATGCCATACCATTCTTGATGACCTTAGCCACATTCTTGGCAATCATCAGACGGGTAATCTTCTCAGCTTCGGTATCAGCGTTGAGGATGCTGTAGTCGTGATAGAACTGGTTGAACTCCTTAGTCAGCTCATAGCAGTAGTTAGCAATACCGCTTGGGCTATAGTCGATACCAGCCTGTGCAACTGCAGCACCGAAGTCGTTGAGCTTCTGGATGAGTGCAATCTCCTTCTCGTTCAGTGGAGCATCGTCGTTGAGTGATGCAGGCAAGGTGATATTCTGCGCCTCAGCCTTACGGAGAATACTGCGGATACGTGCGTAGGTGTACTGAATGAATGGTCCAGTGTTACCATTGAAGTCGATAGACTCCTCTGGGTTGAAGAGCATATTCTTGCGCGCATCAACCTTAAGGATGAAGTACTTCAAGGCGCCCATACCCACGATACGTGCAATCTCGTTCTTCTCTTCTTCAGTGATACCTTCCAACTTGTTCACCTTATCCTCGCTAAGACTCTTAGCATTCTCAATCATTGAAGCAACAAGGTCATCTGCATCAACCACTGTTCCCTCACGGCTCTTCATCTTACCGTTTGGCAATTCTACCATACCGTATGAGAAGTGTACAAGGTCTTTACCCCATTTGAAGCCTAAACGATCCAAGAGGATAGAAAGAACTTGGAAGTGGTAGTTCTGCTCGTTACCAACGACATAAATCATCTTGTCGATAGGGTAGTCGTTAAAACGCATCTCTGCCGTACCAATATCTTGTGTCATATAAACCGATGTGCCGTCCTTGCGCAACAAGAGTTTCTGATCTAAGCCCTCATCGGTGAGGTCAGCCCATACAGAGTTGTCTTCCTTGCGGATGAAGAGTCCCTTCTCAAGACCTTCTTCCACCTTCTTCTTACCAGCGAGATAAGTGCTTGATTCGTAGTAAATTTTATCGAAACCAACGCCCAACGCTTTGTAAGTCTCGTCGAAACCAGCATATACCCAATTGTTCATCTTCTCCCACAAAGCACGAATCTCAGGATCATTAGCTTCCCACTTCACGAGCATGTCGTGTGCTTCCTTAATCAGTGGAGCCTCGTGTTCAGCCTTTTCCTTTGCTTCATCGGCTGTCATACCCTCTTTCTCATACTGCTCCTGCAGTTGCTTGCACTCCTCTTTGTAGTGTTTATCGAAGAGAACATAGAAGTCACCAATCAAGTGGTCACCTTTCTTGCCAGCCAGCTCTGGGGTGATACCATTGCCCCACTTTTGCCAAGCTAACATAGACTTACAGATGTGGATACCACGGTCATTCACGATATTTGTCTTAACTACCTTGTTACCGTTAGCCTCCATAATCTGTGCCAACGACCAACCGAGGAGGTTGTTACGTACGTGACCAAGGTGAAGTGGCTTATTTGTGTTAGGTGAAGAGTATTCAATCATCACCAATGGACTCTCGTCTGTCACACGCTTCTCGCCAAACTTCTCGTCAGCGTTGATATCATTCAACAGACCTGTCCATGCTGCCTGTGCAATAATGAGGTTGAGGAAACCCTTTACAACGTTGAAGTCGGCTACAGCCTTACAGTTCTTCTTTAGGTATTCACCTAAATCCTGTGCCGTATCTTCAGGCTTCTTGTGTGAAGTCTTCAGCAATGGGAAGGTGACGAGTGTGAGGTTACCCTCGAAGTCGCTGCGTGTCTTCTGCAGCTGAATCATCTTTTCAGGAACTTCTGTTCCGTACAATTCCTTGACAGCTGCAAGTGCAGCAATGGTAATTTGCTCTTCTATCTTCATCTTTTGTTTCTTTTTATCTGTCTGCAAAGTTACGGAAAATCAGCCGAATAACGGCAGGAGGAAGGGGGTTAATTCATAATTCATAATTCATAATTCATAATTATGATTAGTTTTAATTCAAAATTTATATCTTATTCTTTATAATTTTATTGTTTGTCAGTTATAATTATGTTTGCTCTTTTATGCAGTCTAATAAACAATCTTGTGTAAGCTTGTTAGTAGTGTTTTGCGGTGGTGTTGATGCTCAGCACGAGTGGTGTTGTTGGTAAGCACCAATGGTGTTGAGCGCTAATCGCCATGCAATATATGATGGGGGAGATATCAACTTGTTGTTAAAAAGAGTCATACTGTCAAAAAGTAATTAATGGTTATTCGATGTAGGGGCTTACTTGCTTAAGGGTAATACGATCTAATAGAGACCGTATGATTTAAGTTTTATCGGCTATAATGCTCACTTTTAGTTGTAAAGTCTTGTATTTATGTGTGTTGAGTTCTGTTTAAAAGTAGTTTATTTCTTGTTTATTTGCAATATTTACGCTATCTTTGCGATTAGATTAACTATAAAAGAAATAAATTATATGCGTAAAAGTATTCATAAGTGGACTTATGTCCTTGTAACCAGTGTTTTTGCATTGGTAATGTGTTTTAGCCTTAGTGCTTGCGGTAGTGATGATGACAATGATGTAAACAATGGGATAAGTCCTGTTCTTTACAGTGATTTTGGAGGTAGAATCGGTGTTAACTATCCATTGGATATTTCGGGTAAAATGGTTTCTTTCTTTATTCCTAAGAGTCAGGCTGGACAGATTGTTGACTTAACAAAGGGCGGTGATTGGGTTGCTGGTGGTTCTGCAGTTGGTGGTCTATACAGCTATGATGATCATCTTTTCCAGAAAGGAAGTTATGTTTATCTTCTCAAGACGGGTGCAAATGAGATAGAACTCCGTTATAAATATATTTGGAAAGAAGGTACAGCAACTCGTACAATAGAGGGAAACTATAAGAACGTAAAGATGACAACGCATCAAGATGCGATTGATTGGGCACATAGGCAGGGCTTGTATTAAAGTCTAATTAGCTTTTTCAAAAGAAATCATAGAAGGAGATTGTACCAGAGTATCAGGTTCTACCATTGATATTTCTGGCATAATCTCCTTTTATTTTTTGCTTTCTCCTACTGCGCATTAAGGAGGTGATAAGGGAGAAAAGATGAAAACGTGTGTCTTGTTTGTAAATTCCCTCTTGTTCAGATTATGCCTTTTCTGCATAATATCCACCCTTCTCTTTGATATAATCAATGAGTTCTGCGAAGATTTGGTTTTGTCTTAATGTCGGCTCATTACCTGTAAGAATCAGCTGTTTGCGGGCTCTTGTGATGGCAACATTCAGTTTACGGTCGATGGGTTGACCGTCTTCGTAGAAGGTGTTGGCGGTGAGGAAGTCGAGTTGATAGCGACTTTGAATGGTAAAAGAATAAAGAATGATGTCACGTTGGCTACCTTGATAGCGTTCTACTGTGTCAATACTGATTTCTTCCAATTCGGGAATACCGAGCTTCTCAATCTCCTTTCTAATCATTGCAATCTGATTGCGGTAAGGTACGATGACACCAACAGACTTCTGAGGGTCAAAGTTATTGCCGAGTTGTCGGTATAAACGTCTAAGCAGGTCGGTAATGATATGCGCCTCCTCCGTGTTTACTTTCTCTGAAATATTCAGTTGTCGGCATGGCTTTGAAGGGATGAAAATCATACGATGCGCCTTCAAAACATCATCCGTCTCGTCCTCACTTGTTTCGTTATAAGCTAATGTTTGCTCCAACTGATGCGCTAATGGCACACACTCGAGTTGTTCGCGTGCGTAAAACTTACGATTAGCAAAGTCGGCAATGTCTGGATGCATTCGCCCTTGTTTGTGCAGTGTACCTACAAACTCACTTCTCCCTGCTGCCCGCTCTGTGAGGATAAGGCGTTCAAAGAGGGAGTTGGCACATGATAAAAGGTGGATGTTTTTGAGGAAAGTATTGGTTTCTTCCGTTTCTAAAGTGTCCTGTTGTTGCACCACAGCAGGCAATTGTTTATGGTCGCCTATCAATATAAACCGTTTTATCGCATGCCTTTCTGCATGCCGGGTAGAAAGTAAACCAATAATATTAGGCTCTAATATCTGACTTGCTTCATCAATGATAGCGAGGTCGAAATGCTTGATATTAAAGAGTGCAGCATTGCTGTTCATTGTTGAGGTTGTGGCAACAACGATTTGAGCATCTGCTATGGTAGACTTTATGCTGTTGAGGGTTGCGTTGTCATCTAACACTTCCTTCAACAAATGGTCACTATATTTCGGGTCGCAACTGAACTCATTACCGATGCGGATATAGTCAAGTCCGTTCTCTGCCAGCATATTACAAATCTCGTCTACAGCACGGTTTGTATAGGCAAGGAGTAGGATTGACGTCTGGGTGTTGGGTGTTGAGTGTTGGGTGTTGATGGCTTCTGAAAGTTTGTTGTGTTCAGAATCTTCTGCTGAATAAGCTGATGATGATTGTGAATAGATGCTTTCTGCCAACTGTTCACGCACAAGGAATTGCAGAGCCTGCGAGGTTTTGCCAGTGCCGGGAGGACCGATAAGAAGGAAATAGTCCTGCGCCTGCTTTGCTTTCAAGATGATTTCGTCATAATCGGGATGGTAGCTGCGGGATAAGGTAAGGGACTTATCAACGCGTGGTGTGCGTTGTCCTAAGAGCAACTGACGGCGTTCTTCGTTTGAAGTGATGAAAGTGTAAAGACTTCTGATAGCTGATGTACCACCGATGTCACTACCTGCATGCTCAATAGCGAAGTAATCTCCGCTGATAAGATCAGGGTTTTGCTGTCCGTCATTGAGGTGTACAACAATGCTGTTGCTATGTATCTCTTGTAAAGAACCTTTGAAAAGAATACTCTTTCTCACGTCAGGTACCTCGTTTTTCTTGTACGCGTAGAGGTAAATCATGTCTCCTCGGCGAAAGTTAGGGAGGAAATCTTCGCCCTGTTGGGGTACAGATAGCGTTATTGTATCGTAGCCGTTGAACGAGCTGCTACGCTCTTTCTCTGTGATGGTCAGTCCTGTATAGATGTTTCCTGTCTCCTTCTTCTCTGTAAGAGGCATGTTCCAAAGGTCGGCATTACTATTTCCTACATCTTCCTGTACACCCACTTTCGACACTAATTGTTCTTTGATAACAAAGGTCATCATACGTGTGAAATAAGCACGTTCAAGATCGTTGAGCTGGTGAAGTGGCGCCAGTGTCTCTGTGAGCTGTGGTAAGAGGTATCTGTTATAGAAGTTGTCGTCTTGCTTCTCAATGTTCAATGTCTGTGGTGTGAGCAATGGCAATATCCTTTCAAAACCATTTTCTGCCATCCAAAACTCCGTTGCCACGGCTTGATTACGGAAGCGGATAGCTTCACGAATCAGCTTTTGCAGTGGCTCCACTTCGAGGAGTCCGTCGGGTAGGGGATATTTAGAATACAAGAGTTGGATGTGTGCATTCTTCGGACTGAGTTGGAAGTTATATTGCAAGATACCGTAGTAGAGCAATACCTGCACGTAGTGTTTCTCAACATGGAGTGACCCATGTGGATTTTTGTATTTGCGTTCAATAAAAGTATTCTTGCCCGACTTCTGCTCAACAAGTAGTTTTAAGTCGGTTGTCATCAAGTCAACACGACCCTGTATGCCCAATCGTTCGCATACAAAGGAAGGTTCAAGAATCGCTTTCTCACGGTCGAAAGTTTGGAAGATTTCGTCAACAATCCCCTTGATGTTCTCCACCTGTCGTTCTGCATCTTGTTTGAAAGACGCTGCATCAAAGTTGGGACAGGTCGCATAGTCCAAAGCCTTCTCTTTGAAGTTAGAACGGAAGGTGTCTTTGATGTCGTATTCTGCTGGATGATTGATGATATCATCGAGTGCAGAACCAGCGAAGTTACCCAATACAATGTGTTTATTGCTCAGGCGGGGAGTAAGTCTGTTGACGGTGAAAAGCAACGGATGGTGTCCGTATGTTTCAAAACAGTTTGCTATGGTAGAGATATCTATCAGATAGTCTGGCTCAACGACAATAAGGCGCGGTACGACCTTCTTTCGGGTGACAGTGCAGTCAAGAAGATTTAGCTGCATTCCTTCGCGTAGCATCGGGCGTAAGTAGCTGAAATCAATGTAGTCTGGTGTATTCATATAGTCCACTAACAAGAGTTCTTCGCTACTGTCTTGATTGGTTACAGCTATCTGAATAGTACTGTCGTCCCACTCTCTTACGATACAACGAATGTAACGATAATTCGTAATCTGGATATTCTCCGTTGTGCGTCCACGTGCAGGAATTTTCCCAACAAGGAACGAAGGAATAGCTTCCTGTACAACAGCAGACACGAAAATAGCTAAGGCACGACAGTCGTAAGCCACATCTTCAGGTAGAATCGGGGCATTAGAGTTACTATGTCGGCGCATTTTCTGGATTGCCACAATATCCTGTGGGGCAATGTTATGCAGTCTGCAGAGTGACTCCACCTGCGAAGAAAGGTTGCCGAAACCATGTCGGGTATTCTTTAATCCTTCATGACAAGCAATGACGAGCGTCTCGTGCATGATGAGTGCCTGTGCTTCAGATGGTGCCGAAAGGATGTCAGCGATACGTGAGAAAAGTTCGTGTGCCATAGGATAAAGTCTCCTCAGTCCTCTTGGTAAAGAGGTATTGTATTTTTACAATGTGCGAGGACTAATTCGTTGGGTTATGTTTTGAGTGCGTGTTATTGCTTTTTCGTCAGTTGGTTGTGAGTTCTCTTTGTTACAGAAAGGCTATTAGTGTGAATTATTTTCATGAAGAGAAGAATTTATTTTCATGAAAATAAATATTTCTTTTCACGATGAAAAATATTTCTTTTCATGAAAATAATTCGCAGAAGTGAGTCTTTTCGCCTGCTTACTGTCCTCCCAAGCGTTCAAAGAAAGTGATAATTTCCTCCCAAGTCTTGAACTCTTCGCTACCGAAAAGTAGGCTTGTTCCGAGAAAGTCATCGTGTTCGGTGCTACTAATGAAGTAGTCGCCATAGAGAAGGTGAGGCTGGTTGGTGAAGATAGTATGGTTCCATGCTGGTGCGCTGAAGGCATCTTCTATCCATGCCTGTTGTTCAGTGATGGCTGATGGATTGTTGGTTGGTGCAGGACACACGAAGAATACGTTGTAGTTATCAAGTAAGAACTCGTAAGCTTTGTTCAAACTTGATTTTGGTTTGCCGTATCCATCAGCAAGTGTGTTCTGATCAATGAGTACCGTACGACGCTCGCGCCCTTCCTGTCGGTCGTCAATCCATCGGATAACAGGCATGAGGTAATGGAAAACAGCTTTCTCGATGAGTCGGTGTTCACCATGAAAACGGATCGCCTGAGGGTAATGTTCGTTGAAAAGGTCGAAGGTGTGGACAACAGGGTCTGCATCACCAAAGAGTCCGAAGACGCGTTGCTGCTCTTCCTCTGTCACTTGTGAGAAACACTTTTCAGTTATCTCTTTGTATTCCTTCACCAAAGCTTTGGTCACGATAACCTCTTGTACGCCATCTTGTCGTGGATTTTGAAACACCTGTTTACCCATCATATTTGTCTCGCTGATGGTTGTTCCCATTTGAAAAGCAGGATTTACACAGATACGGTCGACACCATAAAGCATCTCGGTGTACATACCTCCCATTGAAGTACCAATGATAAGGTCGGGCTTTTCGGTATCAACAAGGTTGCGTAATAGTTCCATCGCCTCCTCAGGATGTATGGGGAGGTCGGGCGCAATGACTGTAGCTTCGGGCATATAGTCCCTCAGTATCTGTACCGTATGACTTGAACCGGCTGACATAAAGCCGTGAACGTAGATAATCTTCTTTCCTACCATGAGGTCAGGAAAGGTTTTCTTATATTGATTTTCCATTGTTTCTATTTGGGAGTTAAAGGAGTTGAAGGAGTGAAATGGAGTTAAGACAAATGCGTTATGGGGTGTCTTTATATTGATTTTCCATATTAAAAACAACTTCAAATCTTGCCATTTGGAACTCTTTTTCAAGCCCTTTTAAATGATTATTTGTGAGATAATAGTGTGATAACTATACCCCCCCTCTTTTTCCCTCTTTGCCTCCCCTCCCTTCGGAGGGGTCGGGGGAGGCTTCCGGGGAGGCTTTGTCCTACGCTGAACGCAAAGAGCTACAGAAGAAGATTCGTAAGGCTCAGCGTGCTGTGGACGAGTCTGAGGCTAAGATAGCGAAGTTGGAAGCACGTAAGAGCGAACTCGATGAACTCCTGATGGCTCCCGAGAATGCCTCAAATATGGAATTCGTGACGGAATATACCAACCTTCAGCGTGAACTCGATGAGGAAAACGAACGATGGCTCATACTGTCGGAAGAACTGGAAACTTTGAACTTTGAACTTTGAACTTTGAACTTTGAACTTTAAACATTGAACTTTGAACTTTGAACTTTGAGCTTTAAGGTTTTGATCTTTGAATATCGCCTACATCGGTAATCATAATTATGAATTCTGAATTTTGAATTATGAATTAAACCAAATATTTTTTACTATGCGTATCAAAAAACTTTTACCAATGATGCTCCTTGCATCTGCTCCCTTTACCGCTATGGCACAGGGTCAGGCAGGTATCAAGGCAGAGAACCTCGACAAGTCGGTACGTCCGGCTGACGATTTCTTCACGTTTGCCACAGGTGGATGGCAGAAACTCAATCCACTCCCTGGTGCTTTCTCACGCTTCGGATCTTTCGACCAGCTACAGGAGAACAACAACAAGCGTATCAACACAATCCTCACTGATCTGCTAAAGAAGCAGGGTAAGGAAGGCTCAACAGAGAGAAAGTTAGGCGACTTCTATAAGCTCGCTATGGACTCAGTGCGCCGTAACAAGGAAGGCGTGAGTCCTGTTAAGCCTCTGCTCAACGAGATGGAGAGTGCAAAGAGTCTGTCTGACCTTCGTGCTCTTCAGCTGAAGTATGCAAGCTTCGGCTATGGTGTGCCAATGGGCTATTCCTTTGAGGCTGATGAGAAGAATGCGAAGATGAACATCCTCCTTATCTATCAGGACGGACTGAGCCTCGGACAAAAGGAGTACTATCTTGATAATGATAAGGCTACGACAGACATCCGTAATGCCTTCCGCCAGTTCATTGCTAATATGTTCCGCCTCTACGGATTCTCTGACGCTCAGGCAGAGGCTAAGCGTGATGCCGTTATGCGTTATGAGACGATGTTAGCTATGATTTCAAAGAGCCGTACGGAATTGCGTGACGTGGAGGCTAACTACAACAAGATGACACTCGGTGAGTTTAAGGAGAAGTATCCTAATATCCCACTTGAGCAGTTGGCAAACGCTGAAGGTATTAAGAGCGAGTATATCCAGACAATGGTTGTATGTCAGCCAGCCTTCCTTGCAGGTGTTGACAAACTGACATCTACAGAGACTGCTGAGGAACTCCGTGCACGTATGGAATGGAACGCAATCCTTGCTTCAGCTAACTATCTGAGTGATGATGTGCGTGCGGAATACTTCAACTTCTTCAGTAAGACGATGCGTGGTACAAAGGAAGACTATCCTCGTTGGAAGCGTGCCACACAGCAGGTGGAGAAGCAGATGGGTGAGGCACTCGGACGAATCTATTGTGAGCGTTACTTTCCAGCCACAAGCAAGAAGCGTATGGAAGACCTCATCAAGAACCTTGAGGTGAGTCTTGCTGAACGTATCAAGGCTCAGGACTGGATGAGTGAGGCTACTAAGAAGGCTGCACTTGAGAAACTCTCTACCTTCTATGTGAAGGTGGGTTACCCTAACAAATGGAAGGACTTGAGCCAGCTTACGATTGACCCTTCAAAGTCATATTATGAAAATGTGCAGACCTGCCAGAAGTTCTGGGCAGAGGATGCTATCAAGGAGAAGGCTGGTAAGCCAGTAGACAAGGATAAGTGGCTGATGACTCCTCAGACGGTGAATGCTTATTATAACCCTACGACGAATGAAATTTGCTTCCCTGCAGGTATCCTTCAGTATCCATTCTTCGACCCAAAGGCTGATGATGCCTTTAACTATGGTGCCATCGGTGTGGTAATTGGTCATGAGATGACACATGGATTCGATGACCAGGGACGCCATTATGACAAGGATGGTAATATGACAGACTGGTGGACAGAAGAGGATGGTAAGAATTTCGAGGCACGTACGGGTAAGTATGCTGACTTCTTCAGTGCTATCAAGGTATTGCCTGATCTCAATGCAAATGGTAAACTCACATTGGGTGAGAACCTTGCTGACCACGGTGGTCTTGAGGTGGCTTTCAATGCTTTTGAGAAGACACCAGAGGCAAAGAAGGGCAAGGTCATTATGGGCTTTACTCCAGAACAGCGTTTCTTCATCGCTTATGCAGGCGTATGGGCAAACAATATCACTGAGGCTGAAATCCGCAGTCGTGTGAAGAGCGACCCTCACTCTCTTGGCGAGTGGCGTGTGAATGGTGCTCTGCCTCATATTAATGCGTGGTATAAGGCATTCGGTGTGAAGGAGGGTGATAAACTCTTTATCCCAGAGAATGAGCGTCTGAAGCTTTGGTAAATGATGGGTGATGGGTGTTAGGTGTTGATGATTGCATATTATTGGGTGATGGGTGTTAATTGTTGGGTGATGATGATTACATTTTGTTTGAGTGATAGATGCTAAGCAGAATTACTATTCATTACCACCTAACACCTAACACCCATTATCCTATTTCTACTCATACTTTTATATAGGTAAGCCTTGTAGAATCTGTTATTAATTACTATCTTTGTAACCTATTTAAAGGAGAGAAAAAGAAGGATCGTATGCTTGTATGACCCTATAAAGATAAAGGAAACAGGATATGCCATTAAGATTGCCCGACGGACTTCCCGCTATTGATATACTGAAGCGTGAGAATATCAACATAGAAGATATGCTTGCTAAAGAGGATGATAAGCGTCCACTCCGCATTGTCATACTCAATCTTATGCCGTTCAAAGCTACGACTGAGACTGATTTCATACGTATTCTTTCCAATAGTCCGCTATTGTTGGATATCAGCTTTATGAAGCTCAAGAGTCATACTTCCAGACATACACCTGCAGAACATATTGACCGTTTCTATCATACGCTTGAGGAACTCAGCGAGGAGAAAATTGATGGCTTGATAGTCACTGGTGCTCCTGTCGAGGGAATACCTTTCGAGGAGGTGGACTATTGGACAGAGCTACAAGAGATATTCAATTGGGCACGTGATAATGTGCGTTCAACGCTTTACATCTGTTGGGCGGCACAGGCAGGACTCTATCATTTCTATGATATTCCAAAGTATCCTTTACTTAAGAAGATGTTTGGCATCTTCCCTACGATTCCTCTAAAACCCGAACAGCCTCTCTTCCGTGGCTTTGATGATGTCTTCCGTATGCCTCAGAGCCGTCATACAGAGGTAAGGCGTGAGGACATTGAGCGGGTTGACGACCTTGAAATAATTGCAGAATCGGAGGAGAGTGGAGTGTCTATCGTAAGGTCACGCAGTAGACGTGAGTTCTTTATCACTGGTCATTTGGAGTATGCCCCCAACACACTCGACACAGAATATCACCGTGACCTTGGTAAGCGTGACGATGTTAAAGTGCCAAAGTATTATTACCGTGAGGATAATCCAGATAAAGGTCCGCTTGTCACTTGGCGTTCACACGCTAATTTACTGTTTATGAATTGGGTGAGTTGGGTGTTAGGTAGTGAATGATAGGTGATGATGAATGGTTATTTTGCTTA
>ERZ773063.1656-NODE-1656-length-12907-cov-8.762449_pt1 | contig 12907 bp, 9 predicted proteins | sample MGYA00580625_ERZ773063 | MGnify/ENA primary metagenome ERZ773063 (study PRJEB29015, sample SAMEA2738022) | human oral metagenome | biome: human oral; feature: human-associated habitat; material: dental | place: China | collected 2042 ...
TAATGAAGATAAGTTGGAATGGATTTTCTAAAAAATCATACCATGAGCGCCTTGAATTGCTGAAAGCTCAGGCGCTCCTTAGTCCTGAAAAGCAAACCAGTCTAGAGCAGGATGAACAAGTCAGCTTGGCTGTTGCAGATCAGCTGAGTGAAAACGTGGTAGGAACCTTTTCTCTACCTTATTCCATTATTCCAGAACTTTTGGTGAATGGTCAGGATTACACAGTTCCTTATGTGACAGAAGAACCCTCAGTGGTTGCTGCGGCCAGCTATGCCAGCAAAATCATCAAGCGAGCAGGCGGTTTTACTGCTCAAGTGCATCAGCGTCAGATGATTGGTCAGGTAGCCCTTTATCAAGTTGCTGATCCAGAACAAGCGCAAGCGAAGATTGCCAGCAAGAAAGCTGAACTCTTGGAACTTGCCAATCAAGCCTATCCTTCTATTGTTAAACGAGGAGGTGGGGCGCGTGATTTGCGTGTAGAGCAGATCAAGGGAGAAACAGACTTTCTCGTCGTCTATCTCCATATCGATACCCAGGAAGCCATGGGAGCCAATATGCTCAATACCATGCTAGAAGCCTTGAAGCCAGTCTTAGAAGAACTCAGTCAGGGACAGAGTCTCATGGGAATCCTATCCAATTACGCGACAGATTCTCTAGTGACAGCAAGCTGTCGTATTGCCTTTCGCTACCTGAGTCCTCAAAAGGACCAAGGACGTGAAATTGCAGAGAAGATAGCTTTGGCTAGCCAGTTTGCGCAGGCTGATCCTTACCGAGCGGCTACTCACAATAAAGGGATTTTTAATGGTATTGATGCCATTTTAATCGCTACGGGTAATGACTGGCGTGCTATCGAAGCTGGGGCTCATGCCTTTGCCAGTCGAGATGGACGCTATCAAGGTCTTAGTCAATGGACGCTGGATATGGAAAGAGAAGAATTGGTCGGTGAGATGACACTACCTATGCCTGTAGCGACCAAGGGTGGCTCTATTGGTCTCAACCCCCGTGTAGCTCTTAGTCACGAGCTGCTGGGAAATCCTTCTGCCAAGGAACTCGCACAAGTTATCGTGTCTATCGGGCTTGCACAAAACTTTGCGGCCCTCAAAGCCTTGGTGAGTACGGGCATCCAGCAAGGTCACATGAAATTGCAAGCCAAATCCTTGACTCTCCTAGCAGGTGCCAGTGAATCCGAGGTTGCTCCCCTGGTCGAGCGCCTCATCGCAGAGAAAACTTTCAACTTAGAGACAGCCCAGCAATATTTAAAAGTCTGGCGGTCTTAGCCAGTTGAAACCGTGGTATTAGTCTCAAAAAATGAAACATAAGGAAAACAAGTTCATTGTCAATTGAAAAGTCTCACATATAACAATGAACAAGAGAGGATTACATTATTCTCTCTTTTTTTGATATTTGAATCACAGAGAATGTACCCATTATGATTATTGCTTTCCTTGTTATTATGCCTCATAACTAATATAGTCGTTTTTCAACAATACAATCCTTTATAGTTAATTCAAGGGAAAAATCATTCATTTCTTGCTTTAGGGTATGAAAGTGAAGTAGTTCTATGGTTAATGGTTTTATAGTAATAAAGATCATTCTAGTAATGTTTTAAAATTCCTCTAAAAAGGATTTTCCCATTCTTATGTTTACACTACTTTAGAAAATAGCATATGTTTGTAACCCCTTCCATGTTTGTTGTTGTATTTTAAAACTTTTAGGTATAAAATGGAAGTATATAAAATGAGATGAAGAGGGAATGAATCATGTCTAAGAAAAAGTCCGATACACTTTGGGCTAAGAAAAAGGAAGAAAATGGTAGATTTTTTTGGTTACCCTTGTCTCAGCATCTAGAAGATACAAAAAATATAATTGGACTTCTCTGGGAGCATTGGTTAAGCGAGGGGCAAAAAAAACTGATTGATGATTCTCTGGATTCAGCAACATATGATGGAGGTTTAGGGAAACGACTTGCACAATTTTTAGCTGCTGTTCATGATATCGGGAAAGCAACTCCAGCCTTTCAAACTCAAAGAGGATTTGCAAATTCAGATGATTTGGATATTCAACTATTAGAAAAATTGGAGCAGTCAGGATTTACTAAAATTAGTTCACTTCAACTATCATCACCGAAAAAGAGTCATCATAGCCTTGCGGGTCAATATTTGCTATCTAGTTATGGTGTTCAAGAGGATATTTCGACAATTATTGGTGGACACCATGGACGACCGATTGATACGATTGAGGATGTAAAAAATCAAGGGAGCTATCTTTCAAACTATTTTCAAAATGAAAGTAGGGAGAGTGCTATCCATAAGAACTGGGATTTGGTTCAAAAAGAAATCTTCAACTGTGCTTTAGATGAGTTTGGGTTTGACTCTGTGAAAGAGCTTCCTAAAATTAAACAGCCAGCTCAAGTTATCTTATCAGGATTGCTGATTATGGCTGACTGGATTGCTAGTAATGAGAACTACTTTCCTTTATTGAGTGTCAATGAAAAAGAGGAGGTGGATAAGTCAAGACGCCTTCAAGATGGGTTTGAAAGGTGGAAAAAAACTAGTTTGTGGCAACCTAAATATATCTCAGAACCAGATAGTCTCTATAAGGAAAGATTTGGATTTGAACCTAATAATGTTCAATCAATCTTATCTCATGTTATTACTCAAATATCTAAACCTGGGATTGTAGTTCTAGAAGCACCAATGGGGTTAGGGAAGACAGAAGCTTCATTGATTACAGCGGAGCAGTTAGCTACTAAGACGGGAAGAAGCGGTCTTTTTTTTGGTTTACCAACTCAGGCGACATCGAATGGGATTTTTAATCGTATTGAAAAATGGGTTGAAAGTTTAAAAGATGATTCTGAAGACATACTATCTATTCAGTTGGTACACGGGAAAGCAGCTCTAAACGAAGATTTTTTAAAACTTAAAGCTAATACATTTAATTTTGACGATGTGGAAAATGGTAGTGTTATCATTAATGAATGGTTTTCTGGGAGAAAGACTTCGGCTTTAGATGATTTTGTAGTGGGGACTGTTGATCAGTTCTTAATGTTAGCATTGAAACAAAAACATTTAGCTTTACGTCATCTAGGTTTTAGTAAAAAGGTTGTTATTATTGATGAAGTTCACGCCTATGATGCTTATATGAGTCAATATTTGATGGAGGCGATAAAATGGATGGGAGCCTATAGCGTTCCAGTAGTCATTTTGTCAGCGACATTACCTTCTCAACAAAGAGAAAATATCCTTAAAAGCTATATGTCTGGGATGGGGCTCAAATGGCGAGATATTGAAAATACGGACCAATTAAAGACAGACGCTTATCCTTTAATCACTTATAATGATGGCTCAGAGATTCATCAAGTTACAACATTCAATAAGCAAAACATAAAAGACATTCACATCATTCGTTTACAAGAAGAGCAGTTATTGGGAACGGTTAAAGATGGCCTTGAGGGCGGTGGAGTAGTTGGAATCATTGTCAATACAGTGAGAAGATCCCAAGAGTTGGCAAGAAACTTTTCGGAAATTTTTGGAGATGATATGGTAGAATTGCTTCATTCCAGTTTTATTGCGACCGAAAGAATCCAAAAAGAGAAAGAATTATTACAACAAATCGGAAAAAATGTAGAACGTCCACATAAGAAAGTTATCATTGGAACTCAGGTGATTGAGCAATCCTTGGATATTGACTTCGATGTGATGATAAGTGATCTGGCACCTATGGACTTGCTAATACAACGTATTGGACGACTTCATCGACACCAAATAGAACGGCCTCAAAAGCATGAAATAGCTAGGTTTTACGTTTTAGGAATTTCCGAAGAGTTGGATTTTGAAGAAGGAAGTAGTTTTGTTTATGGTGATTATCTATTAGCCAGAACTCAGCACTTTTTACCAGATATCATGAGATTACCAGATGATATTTCACCATTAGTCCAGAAAGTTTATAGTCCAGATTTTACAATTGAGTTTTCAAGTCAGGAATTTCAGCAAAAATATTTAAATGCTAAGACGGAGCATGATGTCACGATTAAAAATAAGGAAACAAAGGCAAGAACATACCGTATCAATGACCCTGTCTTAAAAATATCGAGACATAGAAACAATAGTCTGATTGGCTGGTTGAAGAATCTGCATCCAAACGATAGTGAAGAAAAATCTAATGCTCAGGTTCGTGATGTTGAAGATACAATTGAAGTGATTGCTTTAAAGAAAATGTCTGATGGCTATAGCTTATTTATTGAAAATCAAGATATATCTCAGAATATTGATAATCCTTCGGTCGCTAAAAAAGTAGCACAAAATACTTTACGACTTCCGATGAGTTTATCCAAGGGCTATAATATCGATCAAACTATTGAAGAGCTTGAAAGGTACAACAACAGCTATTTAAGTCAATGGCGAAATTCATCGTGGTTAAAAGGAGCTCTCGGGATTATTTTTGATGAAAACAATGAGTTTATTCTAAATGGGTTTAAACTCTTATATGATAAAAAATATGGAATTACAACGGAGAGGTTGAATAAGAATGAGTCGATTTAATTTGCTAGATGAACCCTGGATTTCTGTCGTTTATGATGAAAAAGGAACAACAAAAGAAGTTTCCTTGCAGGAATTGTTTATAAATGCTCATCAGTACAAAGATTTAGCAGGAGATACAAAAACGCAAGATTTTGCTGTGCTACGAGTTTTGCTGGCTGTGTTACATACTGTTTTTTCACGCTTTGATGCAGATGGTAATGTCTATGAGTATCTGGCAGTAGATGAGCGGTTTAAACAAATTGAGCCTGTGGAAGAATCTGATATTGCTGACTATCAGGATGATTTATATGATACATGGATAGATCTTTGGGAAAGTGGTAAGTTCCCAGACATTGTTAGTCATTACCTAGAAAAATGGCGGGATCGCTTTTACTTATTTGATGAGAAATATCCATTTTTTCAAGTTAGAAAAGAGGATATTGCAGCAGATAGAATCAGTAAAGCAAAAGCAAGCAGTATTTCTGGGAAAAATATCAATAGAACGATTTCAGAGAGTGGGAATAAGTTAGCCTTATTTTCCCCAAAGAATAGTAAAAATAAAGAACAACTGACTCCTTCCGAACTTACACGATGGCTTTTAACTTTTCAAGGGTACTCAGGATTATCCGATAAAGTTATTTTTGGAAAAGAAAAATATAAAGCCTCAAAAGGCTGGTTGTTTGATATCGGTGCAGTTTTTATACAGGGAGCTTCTTTATTTGAAACGCTGTTACTAAATTGTATCTTGCCATTCTATGACTATGGTAATTTAGAAAGTATTCAATGTCCCTGTTGGGAATTTGCTAGTTCTGATAATATTAATCGCTATTTATTTGGTAGTGAATGTACAAATTTAGCTAATCTGTATACGATTTGGAGCAGAGGGATTTATATTGATCCAGAATATGATTTAAATAAGCCTTTCTCTTTTGAGATTGTAAAATTACCCGATATCAATCATCAGGACAATTTTTTAGAGCCAATGACAACATGGAAGTATAATACTACAGGAGAAAATAAAGATAGCTATACTCCTAGGAAACATCTCTTGAATCAATCGTTGTGGCGGTCTTTTGGTTTGCTAGCAGTAGAAGATAGAACAGGGCACTTTAGAAGACCGGGAATTATTGATTGGCTAGGAGATATAGGTGACACAATAGGAAATAGATTATTTAATATTATTTCCATTAGTATGCAGGACGATGGGGATCCTCGTTCAAGGGTTCCAACTGATGAAGTTATTGACTCTATACTTATCAATGATTTAGTTTTGGCTGATTTTAATGAGAGTGGTTGGGTACCACGTATTAATGAGGTGGTGGAAGAAACAAAAACTGTCATTTCTAAAGTATATAAACGCTATATAGAGGATCTAAAAGAAATCAGGAATATCTCAAACAACAATTATACTAATCAGATGGTTGAAATGCTCTATTTCAAAATCGATCACCCTTTTCGTGAATGGTTATCCAGTATCCTACCAGATGATGAAAAGGATCCTAAAATCAAAGAATGGAGAGATTTACTGAAAAAAATGGTTAAAGCTGAAGCAAAGAGCATCTTAGGTCAAGGAGGAACGAGGGACTACCTCGGTATTGAAAAAGATGGTCGAATAAAAAATATTGCAACTGCCTATAATTCATTTGATTATTTGCTTCATCAACAATTAAAATAGGAGGTGTGTGTTGGAACAATCCAAACAGACAGTTGGATCTGTCACAAAAAGAATTATTAGACAATTGAGTTATGAGTTGGAGTCACCATCGAGTAAAGCTGCACTGGCAAAAATTAGAAAAACGTTGGGTAAACCCTTGAGCGATGCAACAGATATCTGGCCGATTTTATTTGAGCATTTACCAGAGGAGTTTGTCAATTCATACCAGCAGCCTAGCTATGAGGAGTTAGCAATTTATACAGCTATCCAATTTTACGCCTTACATCAACAAGGAACTTCAACTGGTGTGATGTTAGATGAGCCCGATACTTATCAAAATATCGGTTCTGCTCTTAGTCAACTTCGAAAAGGAGATGATACGACAGCCATTGACAGAAGGTTCAATGTTATGATTACATCATCAACTTTTGAAGAGTTGATCTACCATTTACGCCACATGATGATGTTACTCAAAACAAAGTCTCCTGCTACAAAGGTTGATTATGCTAAGTTAGCTGAGGACTTGTATTGGTTTTTAAAAAATGTACAAGAAAATCTTCGCCTAAATTGGGCAAGATCATATTATAAACAAATCAAAGGAGAAAAACACAATGACAACTAACCAACGCTTATTTTTAGATATTCATGCTATACAAACCTTGCCACCTTCAAATATGAATAGAGATGATACAGGTAGCCCAAAGACTGCTCAGTACGGGGGTGTAAAAAGATCGCGCGTGAGTTCTCAAGCTTGGAAGAGAGCTATAAGAGACTATTTTAATACTTATGGAGAACAGTCTAATGTCGGTGTCCGAACAAAAGACATTGTAAGATATGTTGCAGGTAAAATTGTAGAACTAGATAATTCTATCAGTTTTGAAGATGCACTAACCAAAGCAGATACAGTCTTGATAGCTACTGGAATTAAGAAAAAAGGTGAAGTCAAGGCGCTTTACTTTATGGGGGATAGACAAGCTGAGAAATTAGCTCAAGCGGCCTATGAAAATCTGACTGATAAAAAAGAACTTCAAAAACTAGCTAACTCAAATCCAGCCATTGATGTTGCTATGTTCGGTCGAATGGTAGCTGAAGATCCAACTCTAAACGAGGATGCTTCCTCTCAAGTTGCCCATGCTATTTCAACACATGCTGTACAAACTGAATTTGATTTCTTTACTGCTATTGATGATTTAGCTCCAGAGGATAATGCAGGTGCAGGTATGCTGGGAACCATCGAATTTAACTCTTCTACGCTCTATCGTTATGCCAATGTTGCGATTCATGAATTATCAAAACAACTAGAGGATGAGAAATCCTTAAAGAACAGTTTGAATTTATTCATCGAAGCATTTGCAAATTCACTCCCAACAGGAAAAGTGAATACCTTTGCCAATCAAACTTTACCGCAGGCTCTAATCGTTTCTTTGCGTGATGATCGTCCTGTTAATCTTGTCAGTGCTTTTGAAGAACCAGTTAAATCAACAGATGGTTATGTGGCAAAATCTATTGAAAAACTGTCTAAAGAGTATACAAGAGTTGAAAAATTCGTGAATAAACCACTTTTGACTTTCTATGTGACTTTGGATGAGAATGAGAGTTTAAAACAAATAGGTGAGGAAAAATATTCAGTTTCAGAATTATTAAAAGATTTTTCGGAAACCTTAGGACAAGTCCTCAAAAAATAGGTGAATGGCATGAAGACTATTTTGTTGAAATTTGCTGGCCCTTTGCAATCTTGGGGGACAAGTTCACATTTCGAAACAAGACATACGGATTTTTATCCTTCTAAGAGTTCTGTTATTGGGTTGATTGCTTCAAGTCTAGGATATCGTCGAGACGATGATGAAAAAATTACTCGTTTAAACGAGCTGGATTTTGCAGTTCGAGTGGATCAACAAGGAAATTTACTCAGAGATTTTCATATTGCACAAAAGTATACAGAAAAAGGAAAGTTTGAACGAAATTATGTCACGAATCGTTATTATTTAGAAGATGCTGTTTTTGTAGTGGCTCTTTCTCATAATAATGAGCAGTTTTTGGAAATGATTTTACAAGCTTTGAGAAATCCCTATTTCCAACCATTTATGGGAAGAAGGGCTCTGCCGTTGACTGCAGATTTTATCTTAGGTGAGACTGAGATTGGAGCAGTTGAAAGTTTGAGAACTCTTGAGTGGCAAGCTTCACCATGGTTTATGAAGAGAAAGCTTATGGATGTCGTAACTTTAGAAATCTATTCTGATAGACATTTAACCGATAGAGGTATTTATCAACTGAGACAAGATGTTGTCAAGTCTTTTTCACAAAAGGGGAGAAGGTTTGGCTATAGGTATGAAACCAGAGAACTGGTTCAAGTTCGGAATTCGTTTCGAGATAAAAATACGGCACATGATGTTTTTAAGAGTATAGGAGATTGATGGTATGTATATCTCAAGAGTAGAAATTGATCGGACCAATCGCCGAAAGATTAGGCGCTTAACACATATAGGCGCTTACCATGCTTGGGTAGAAGAGAGTTTTCCAGAAGAAATGGAACAATCTATTCGAACAAGGAAATTATGGCGTATAGATCGTATCCAAGATAAAGATTACCTGATTATTGTTAGTGAAAATAAACCTGATTTACAACGATTAGAAAAATACGGGGTTTCTGGTAGTGCTCAAACTAAGGATTATCAACAATTTTTAGATAATATCTATACTGGTAGCCGAATGAAATTTCGAGTGGTGCTTAATCCAGTTATTTCCTTAGTATCACCAGATAATCTTAAAAGAGGTATTGTAAAACCTCATGTTACGAGTGAATATCAGATGAATTATCTAATAGACCGCTCTGACAAAAATGGATTTTCACTGATAAAAGAAGATTTTTCAATCGTTGAACGTGGTTATGAGGTGTTTAAAAAAGCTGTTAAACCTATCCGATTGATAAAGGTTGTTTACGAAGGAATCCTAACAGTTAGTGATGCAGATCTTTTTAAGAAGCTTTTGACTGAAGGAATGGGAAAGAAAAAAGCATACGGTTTTGGTTTAATGACCGTTATTCCATTGGGAAATGAATCATGGTAAAGAAAAGTGGAACGAAGAAAACATCTCTGCGAGAACTTCCTAAAATAAGCGATCGTGTCAGCTTTATTTACGTAGAACACGCAAAGATAAATCGTGTGGATAGCGCTATTACAGTGCTTGATAGCAACGGAACAGTTAGAATACCTGTTGCTATGATTGGTGTATTATTGCTAGGGCCGGGTACTGATATTAGCCATCGTGCTGTAGAGTTGATAGGAGATGCTGGAACCAGTATGGTTTGGGTTGGTGAGCGAGGTGTTCGTCAGTATGCTCATGGAAGATCCTTAGCACATTCAACAAAATTCTTAGAGAGACAGGCTAAGCTGGTTTCAAATTCTCGGTCGCGTTTAGCTGTTGCCCGTAAAATGTATCAAATGCGATTTCCTGGTGAAGATGTCACCACATTAACAATGCAGCAACTACGGGGTCGTGAAGGAGCTAGGGTGAGAAAAGCATATAGGATGCAATCTGAAAAATTCAAGGTTCCTTGGGATAAAAGGGACTACAGACCTGATGATTTTGAAGGAGGGACGGTAGTGAATCAGGCGCTATCCGCAGCTAATGTAGCACTTTACGGTTTGGTGTACAGTATAGTGGTAGCGCTAGGTGTTTCTCCAGGTCTTGGTTTTGTACATACCGGCCATGATTTATCCTTTATTTATGATATTGCAGACTTATATAAAGCTGAATTGACTATTCCCTTAGCTTTTGAAATTGCAGCTAACTATACTGAGGATGATGATATTGGTAAGCTTGCTCGATTGAAAACAAGAGATTCCTTCGTAGATGGCAAGTTAATGGCTCGGATAGTTACTGACATTCAATATTTATTTGAAATAGATGATGAAGAGGAGTTAGTGATTGATACGCTTTCTTTATGGGATGATAAGGATAAACTTGTTAAACATGGAGTTAGTTATACGGAGAATTGATAATATGCCACTGACTGTTTTAACTTTAAAAAATGTTCCGCCGTCTTTAAAAGGAGATTTAACCAAGTGGATGCAAGAAATTGCCACAGGGGTTTACGTTGGAAATATCAATACTAGGGTTCGTGAAAAGTTATGGGATCGTATTAAGGCGAACGTTGGAAAAGGTGAAGCTACAATTAGTTACGCCTTTAGAAATGAAATTGGCTATCAATTTGATACCGTAAATGCTCAGCGGAGTGTACTAGACTATGATGGAATCCCATTAATTCTATTACCTAGCCAAACAGACAGCAATGGAAAAATATCCAGTTTTGGATACAGTGATGCTGCTAAGTTTAGACGGATCAAGCGTTTTGGCCGTCATTCAGAAGTTTCTTCAAAACCACAGAGTTCCTATATTGTGATTGATATTGAGACGGATGGTTTAGATGAGAATGAACATACCATTATAGAAATTGGGGCACTTAAGGTTACTCCATCCACTACAGAAGAGTTTAATGCTCTTATCAAATATGACGGAATCTTGCCTACGAAGATTTCTAAATTAACGGGAATTTCTCAGACTCTATTAGAACAAAATGGTCGAAATTTAAAAGAAGTACTTTCCGATTTTTTGCTTTTTATAGGTGAATCAGCTTTAGTTGGCTATGGTATCAATTTTGATGTTAAGTTTATTAACAATGAGCTTAACAAGTTGGGTTTGCCTTTATTATCAAATAAAACTCATGATTTAAAGAAATTTGTCAAGAGTGAAAAACTATTTCTGGCTAACTATCAATTACAGACAGCTCTTAAGGAATATGGAATTGAAGAGGTAGTTCCTCATAGAGCTTTACCGGACGCTAAGTTAATCTATCAGTTATCAACAAAAGTGAATAAATTTTTGGATAGAATCAATCGGGATTAGCGATTTCAATGGGATCTTTTAGTGTTTTTCCCGCACTCGCGGGGGTGATCCCGTAATGGGTCTATCGTTGTATCTGGACGGGTAGTTTTTCCCGCACTCGCGGGGGTGATCCCGTTATGACAGCTTGACAAATGCAGGTTATGACGTTTTTCCCGCACTCGCGGGGGTGATCCCACAGCTGCCTCATGCTCTAAAGCGTTATGATCGTTTTTCCCGCACTCGCGGGGGTGATCCCATAATGGCAACGTGGACAGGTTCTTCTGTCTTGTTTTTCCCGCACTCGCGGGGGTGATCCCCCTCACGATCAATGTCGCCAGCCCAGATAATTGTTTTTCCCGCACTCGCGGGGGTGATCCCAAACCAAGAGTGGGAGATTCATTCACTCTTCATGTTTTTCCCGCACTCGCGGGGGTGATCCTGGCAGCTTTACGTTCTGCAAGTTCTTCGGGAGGTTTTTCCCGCACTCGCGGGGGTGATCCTATTCAATACCTTGGCTCTCTTTCTCTGCTAATGTTTTTCCCGCACTCGCGGGGGTGATCCTGGCAAACTTTATTGAATGTTATCAATCCTATCGTTTTTCCCGCACTCGCGGGGGTGATCCTATCAATTTCCGAATTTCTGTTGGTCGATTGGAGTTTTTCCCGCACTCGCGGGGGTGATCCACCTTTGCGCGCTTTCAGGTTGCTCTTGAAGACGTTTTTCCCGCACTCGCGGGGGTGATCCTAAAAGTCAGAAGCTGATTCATAACACGTAGTTGTTTTTCCCGCACTCGCGGGGGTGATCCCGGGTTCTGATTGACGGTCAAAACTTGTTTGTTGAGTTTTTCCCGCACTCGCGGGGGTGATCCTGTAACTATTGAGGTTTCAGGACATGGAGACGAGTTTTTCCCGCACTCGCGGGGGTGATCCCATATCCAAGTGAGTGGAGAACTCAGCTGAAATGTTTTTCCCGCACTCGCGGGGGTGATCCCAACCCCGTTGGAGTTCCAAACATGACGGCGATGTTTTTCCCGCACTCGCGGGGGTGATCCCGCCTTGACTGAACTCCTAGAGCAACTTATTCCGTTTTTCCCGCACTCGCGGGGGTGATCCTACGGTGTGATTTGTGCGTTTCTGTTTAGCTGGGTTTTTCCCGCACTCGCGGGGGTGATCCTAACCAAGTACATGTTAATTTCCTTGAGTATAAGTTTTTCCCGCACTCGCGGGGGTGATCCTAGCCTTGACAGCCTCATTCTGGCCTTTTACAAGTTTTTCCCGCACTCGCGGGGGTGATCCCGTAAAGTCTGGAAATTCTAGCGTTATAGAATAGTTTTTCCCGCACTCGCGGGGGTGATCCCGTCCCTCAGCCTATCTCATAAGAAAGGGTTAAGTTTTTCCCGCACACGCGGGGGTGATCCCAGGCAAACACAGATGCTTGTATTCGCTTTATGGTTTTTCCCGCACATGCGGGGGTGATCCCGGTCTCGAAGACCTGAAGAAAGCACGCAAGAAGTTTTTCCCGCATACGCGGGGGTGATCCTAAGTTTCAAGATAAGTTTAAGAAGATTGGTAGGTTTTTCCCGCACACGCGGGGGTGATCCTGATCCGACTGAGGGCTTTGTAGTCGCTCGTAAGCTTTTCCCGCACATGCGGGGGTGATCCTGGTGTAACTGTCCCAGCTAAACATGATACACTTGTTTTTCCCGCACATACGGGGGTGATCCCGCTGGTGCAAGTAGTTGGCTTGCTCAGGAAGCGTTTTTCCCGCACACGCGGGGGATTGACCGCAAGGCTCTTGTCTTGTATCTGTTGTCTTAAAGTGTTTCAGAACTAAATGCTCAATATTTTTC
>ERZ773063.1661-NODE-1661-length-12883-cov-2.810103_pt1 | contig 12883 bp, 8 predicted proteins | sample MGYA00580625_ERZ773063 | MGnify/ENA primary metagenome ERZ773063 (study PRJEB29015, sample SAMEA2738022) | human oral metagenome | biome: human oral; feature: human-associated habitat; material: dental | place: China | collected 2042 ...
CGTAATAAACTTGATAGTTAAGAAGAGGAAATAGGGAAAGGCCGTATTCGCTTCTGCTATATTTGTATCCACAAAGAGAAAAACCTTGAAATACAGAATGTTTCTGGCCGTCATAGCTTGCGTATCCCGATTTTAGTATACTCATACGGAACAAGAGAGGGCTCTTGATAGATGCAGGAATCGGATTGTAGTTCCGATAGGTGGCATTTATCAGGGGCCTTTTTTCTTATTCCTTTTAGCCCTTTAATGTGTCCCTCCAGCGGCTAGAGAAGTTGGAGGTGCTGGGGTTGAGGGAGCTACCTCTTCGTGCAGCGGAAGGTCGCAACGGAGCAGGGGGCCTTGACTTCTACCTCGGAGCCATAGAGTGCGGTGAGTCGCTCGTGAAACTCCGTAGGGGTGAAGTAGGGCGGCATAAAGAAGCCCTTCTTTTCTAGGATATTGCGGGCGAACCAATCTGCCACCGGGCGCATCCCTTTTACATATAGGCATCCAAAGAAAATCCCTCCGGGCTTTAGTACGCGATACATTTCGCTAAGGGCGCGCTCCTTATCGGGGAAGACATGGATCCCATTCATGGATAGTACGGCATCGAAGGAGGCATCCTCAAAGGGGAGGGCACCTACATCGCCTTGTACTAGCTCTAGATTGTGGGGTATTTTTCCGTTGTAGCGAGCACGCGTAATCTCCAGCATCTGGGGGGAGTAGTCAAGTCCAACGATATGGGCTTGCTTGAGCAAACTATATTTTTGATGGGTGAATACGGCAGTGCCTATGGGTACGTCGAGAAGTTTTCCCGAGAAGTCGTCGGGGAGCATGGCGAGTACTTCGCGTGCTATTTGGTTGTCGTCTGTGTGCCAAATACCATGCATATAGAGCCACGACCACCAGCGTCGCCCCGTAAGGACATCGTCGTATCGATTCATCAGCTTGGCATAGGCGTTCTTTTGATTGCTCATGGATTTTCTTCCATTTATTTCTACCGCAATAGTACTTGATTTTCCACAATGCTGCAATACCCACATCGCGTTATGGGAGGCTGTTTTGTATTCTTTCTTTTTATGTAGTGATAGATTTTGTCTATACGAGGAGGGGGGAGTTAGAAGTACCTTTGTTACAAATATAGGACCCATTCGATGAAGATAATTAAGCGAAATAAGCAAGTCGAATCTTTCTCTGTGGAGAAGATTAAGAATGCTCTACGTAGAGCATTCCGAGCTACCGAAACACGTGTTACCCCAGCTGAGCTTAATGCTCTGTGCGAAAGCATCCTTACGGAGATTGGCTCTCCCGAAGCTGTTGAGGTAGAAATGGTGCAAGACATTGTAGAAACACGCTTGATGGCTAGTGGCTACTATAAGGTGGCTAAGGCTTATATCCTCTATCGAACGAAGCACAGCGAAGCGCGTGAGGTGATCAATCGCTTCCGCCACTATATTGCCGATGAGGAGGTGATCTCCCTACTCAAAGAGCTGCAAGAGCAATACACGGGGGCTGCTTATGCCCTAGACCTTCTCTATGCCAAGTTTTATGCCTTCTACAAAGAGGGGGCAGAGCCGTTGCAGATGCTCACCAAGGCTGCTGTGGAGTTGATTACCCCCGAGGCTCCCAAATGGGAGTTTATAGCGGCACGGTTCCTAGGGTTAGAGCTGCGTAAGGGCTTAGAAAAAGTGGAAGAGAAGTACCACTTATCGGGCTTTTATGCAAAAATAAAGTTCCTCACAGAAGAGGGGCTTTATGGACGTTATATCCTAGAGCATTACACCAAAGAGGAGATTGACGAACTGGCCAAAGTAATAGACAATAGCCGTAGCAACCTCTTAACCTATAGTAGTTTACATCTTATTGCCAAGCGATACCTAATTCACTCTAGCGACCATATTATACTAGAGAGTCCTCAAGAGATGTTTATGGGTATTGCCATGCACCTAGCGATGCCCGAACGGCATAGAGTGCAATGGGCAACCAAGATTTACGATATTCTCTCCCAACTGAAGGTGACCATGGCAACGCCCACGATGAGCAATGCCCGTAAGCCCCTTAGTCAGCTCTCGAGTTGTTTTATTGATGTGATGCCGGATAACCTTATCGGTATCTACCGCACGATAGACAACTTTGCCCAAGTCTCTAAGTACGGAGGTGGCATGGGTATTTACCTGGGTAAAGTGCGTGCCGTAGGGAGCGATATACGTGGCTTTAAGGGGGTGGCAGGCGGAGTGCTCAAGTGGGTCAAGCTCGCCAATGATACCGCCATTGCGGTGGATCAGTTGGGCGTGCGCCAAGGCTCTGTTGCCCTCTACCTTGATATATGGCATCGAGATATGCCCGAGTTCCTTCAGATTCGTACCAATAATGGGGATGACCGCATGAAGGCACATGATGTATTCCCCGGTGTTTGTATTCCGGATCTCTTTTGGCAGCAGCTGGAAGAAGACCCTAACAGCACGTGGTACATGCTCTGCCCTCACGAGGTGCTTTCGGTTAAGGGGTATGCCCTCGAAGACTACTGGGGCGATGAGTGGACGCGTCGCTATAAGGAGTGCCTACAGGACAGCCGATTGGCCAAACGCCCCATTGCCATCAAAGATATGCTGCGCCTTATCATCAAGAGTGCAGTAGAGACCGGTACTCCCTTTATATTCAATAGGGATACAGTGAACCGCATGAATCCCAACGGTCATTGCGGTATCGTCTATTGTTCCAACCTCTGTAGCGAGATTGCGCAGTCGCAGAGCGAGATCCGCCTCAAGCAGCAAACCGTAGTGCTGGAGGAGGGCGAAGAGGTGGTTATAGAGAAGACCATTGCCGGCGATTTTGTAGTCTGCAACTTGGCGTCTCTCGTGTTGGGGAATATTGATACGGAGAGTCCAACCGAGTTGCGAGACACGGTGCATACCATCGTGCGCGCGCTTGACAACGTGATCGATCTCAACTTCTACCCCATCCCCTATGCCGAGATTACCAATCTAAAGATGCGCCCCATCGGGTTGGGTAGTAGCGGCTATCACCATCTGCTTGCTAAGCGTGGTATTGCGTGGGAGAGCCAAGAGCACCTCAGCTTTATGGATAAGCTATACGAGCAAATCAACTACTATGCGATAGAGGCTTCGTCCCTCCTCGCAGCCGAGAAGGGGCAATATGCTCGCTTTGCGGGGAGTGATTGGCAAACGGGGCAATACTTTGCAAAGCGCAACTACACGAGCGAACGATGGCAAAAACTTGCCGCACAGGTGGCAGAGTTGGGTATGCGCAACGCCTATCTCATGGCTATTGCTCCCACAAGTTCGACCTCTATCATTGCCGGTACAACGGCCGGTATCGACCCCATCATGAACCGCTTCTTCCTCGAAGAAAAGAAGGGTTCGATTGTGCCACGCGTGGCTCCGGATCTCTCCGACGAGACCTTCTGGCTCTACAAAACAGCACATCAGATTGATCAGAAATGGGTGGTGGATGCAGCCGGTATTCGTCAGCGCCACCTTGATCAGTCCCAGAGCGTTAATCTCTACATAACCCAAGATATTACCTTTGGGGGCATCCGTGATCTCTACCTCCGTGCGTGGCACGAGGGAGTAAAGACCCTCTACTATATCCGCAGTCTCGCTCTAGAGGTGGAGGCGTGCGAAACCTGTTCGGCTTAACAAATCCTTTCCTCTTACATAAATACACCCCCTCTTATGGATCTCAAAAAGAAGGCTCTCTTTAATGAGCATGGCGATATAGAACTCTCGAAGCGTAGGCTCATCAATGGTAATACGACCAACCTAAACGACTTCAACAACATAAAGTACCCGTGGGTATCGAATTGGTACCGCACGGCAATGAATAACTTCTGGATCCCCGAGGAGATTAACCTCAGTCAGGATGTCAAAGACTATCGTATTTTGAGCAAAGCCGAGAAGACGGCGTACGACAAGATACTCTCGTTTTTGATTTTCCTCGATAGCATCCAGACGGCCAACCTACCCAACGTTGGCGAATACATTACGGCCAATGAGGTAAATCTTTGCCTTACGATCCAAGCCTTTCAGGAGGCGGTTCATTCGCAGAGTTACAGCTATATGCTCGATACGATCTGTTCGCCTGAGGAGCGTACTTCCATCCTATACCAGTGGCGCGACGACGAGCACCTTCTGCGCAGAAATAAGTTCATAGGGGATATATACAACGACTTCCAGCTCCACAAGACTCCCGAGCAACTCGCGCGTACAATGGTCGCAAACTACATCCTCGAAGGGGTCTATTTCTATTCGGGATTTATGTTCTTCTACAACCTCGGTCGCATGGGTAAGATGCCGGGTTCGGTGCAGGAGATTCGCTACATCAACCGCGATGAGAATACCCACCTGTGGCTCTTCCGCTCTATGATACTAGAGCTAAGGCGAGAGCAACCCGAGCTATTCACGCCCGAGCGTGAGGCGGAGTTCTTAGAGATGATTCGGGAGGGTGCTTTGCAGGAGATCGCTTGGGGTAAGTACGTAATTGGCGACGAGATAGAAGGGCTTACCTCGCAAATGGTGAGTGACTATATTATGTATCTAGCGAATTTGCGTAGTGCCAATTTGGGTCTTGGGGTGATATTCCCGGGGCACGAAGAGGAGCCTGCCAGCATGAGTTGGGTATCGCAGTACAGCAATTCGAACCTAATCAAAACCGACTTCTTCGAGGCAAAGCCGAGTGCTTATGCCAAGAGTGCTTCCATAGAAGACGACCTCTAAGGCAAATCTTTTCATAGCATACGATAGGGGAGAGGGATATTTTGGTGTCCCTCTCTTTTGTGTGTATGAGGCTCCTTTGGGGGGTAAGGGATTGAGCTATTTGGCACGAATCAGTCCACGGATGAGGGGTGAGTAAAACGATGATGCCGAGTAGGTAAAAAGCTCTTGCTCCACAGTTCCACCCATCTCTTCCACACCTAATCCACTCCTACTTAAGACTATTTCCCATTCCCTACTTCATCGCTTTTCTATACCTTTGTTCTTGTGAGGATTCTCCTTTCCAAAGGATCTCCTGGTACTCAAGTTTACCCTTCGCGAATAACAGCGTATGTACAATACTGAAACGGTAGAAGACTATATTTATCGCCTTATTGATGAGCGAGAAAGTAGTGATGTTGAGTTTAAGTCTGGAAAAGGAGGCTTTCCCAAAGAATTTTGGCCTACCTATTCCGCTTTTGCAAATACCAATGGAGGTACTATTGTACTCGGTGTAGTAGAACGAAAAGACTCTTTTTCGCTTGCAGGTCTATCTCAGCAGGAAATTGAACATTTGCAGAAAGAACTTTGGAGGCAAGCCAACAATCGGCAAGTGATCAGTAGTTGTATACTAGCACCGCAGGATGTCCGTACAATCGAATTAGAGGAAAGCTGGGTACTTCTGTGTTATGTGCCTCGAGCTCAACGGGAAAGACGTCCAATCTATTGTCAACAAAATCCCGAAGAAGGAACCTATCGTCGTGGATTTGAAGGCGATTTTCATTGTACTCCTGCCGAAGTTCGACGTATGTTATCCGATTCAAACATTTCACATCCTGCAGATAGTCGCATTCTACAGGGCTACAAATGGGAAGATATTGACCAAGCCTCCTTTGATCAATACCGCAGACTTTTTCATCTTGTGAGTCCTGGACACGTATGGCTTACCAAAGAAGATCTCGAGTTAATGAAAAAACTCGGAGGGTATCGACGCGATCGTGAAAGTGGAGAAGAAGGCTTTACTGTAGCAGGATTGCTGATGTTTGGCAAATATGAAGCCATTATTGATCCGCTTTGTGCTCCTCATTACTTCCCCGACTACAAAGAGTTTTCGCTTGCAACCAAGGGTGAACGATGGTTGGATCGCATCTGTCCTGACGGCACTTGGGAAGCGAATCTCTTTCAGTTTTATAGACGAGTATTACCCAAACTGCAGGAGACGTTGCCCCTTCCTTTTCATCTCGAAGGCAATCAACGAAAAGATCAAACAGAGGCTAATGTGGCTTTACGTGAGGCATTTGCCAACCTATGTATTCATGCGGATTACAGCGAAGAGTCTACCTTACAGGTCAATCGCTATCCTCATTGTATCGTCTTCTCCAATCCAGGTACGATGTTGATCTCTCAGCGTCAATACTATGCAGGGGGAGAGAGTGTGTGTCGCAATAAAAGTCTTCAACAAATGTTTATGCTGATCGGTGCTGCAGAAAAGGCAGGAAGTGGTGCAGACAAAATCATGAGGGGTTGGGAAAGTATCGGTTGGAAAAGGCCCTTTCCCAACGAAAAATTTCGCCCAAACAAGGTCGAACTAACCATGCCTCTCGAAGCCCTAATGGAGAAGCGCATCATACAAGAGTTGGAACAGAGATTCGGAGAGGAACGCATCGCTCTTCTAAACCAAGACGAGCGGACGATCCTCTCAATGGCCTTGACAGAAGGTGTCATCAATAACAACCGACTCCAAAGTAGACTTACACTACATACTGCAGATATCACAAAAACGCTCCAAAAATTAACGAAAGGAGAATTTCTGATCTCAGAGGGACGAAGTAGAGGTACTGTGTATCGAATGAATAGTGCTATGGATGCTTATAATGCAACCTCGGATGCTTATAATGCAACCTCAGATGCTTATAATGCAACCTCGGGCGCACAAACAAAAAACTTTCCCAAGCGATTTACAAAAGACCAGTGTAAGGCAATACTCCTTGAGTATTGCAAGGAATGGAGAAGTATTCAGGATATTGCCGATCATCTGAAACGAAGCAAAAGTCATGTTAGGAATGTCATACTACCGCAATTTGCCTCGTTTCTAGAGAGAAAACACACCTTTGATAATCATCCCGATCAGCAATACAAAACCAAATCATAAGGCAATTTATATTGACCGCTATCCTGCTCTAGTCTCCCCAAAAGAGTCATTGCATTCTTAATTCAAGAGACAAAAAACTGCCCTTCGGAGGTAAATCCTCCAAAGGGCAGCTCTATTTTGTGAGTCACCTACCGCTCTCCCCGGCAAGGGAGAGGCTGTAGGGAAAAGTATCTATTACTTCGCTTGCTCCTCTTTGAGCTTCGCAAAGAATTCTTCGCAAGCGCACATGGTGGGCACGAGGTTGCGGTCTCCGTAGCCGTTGTCTACACGAGCTACATTGATCCAGAACTTATTATCCTGCAAGAAGGGGAGGGCAAAAGCGGCCTTCTGGCGCGAATAGCTGTGCTTCCACTCGTCAGCCACAATTTCGTATTGGGGGTGAGGTGCATTCTTGAGCACGTTGTCTTCCTTATCAGCCTTACCTTGGGCGATCTCTTGAGCCTCTTGGTAGATGCAATCCATTACCTCACAGAAGCGGTCGAGTTCGGCCTTGCTTTCGCTCTCGGTAGGCTCTACCATAAGCGTACCGTGTACGGGGAAAGAGAGCGTAGGAGCGTGGTAGCCAAAGTCCATCAGACGCTTAGCGATATCGTTTTCGTCTACTCCGGTCTCTTCTTTTACCTTACGGCACTCTAAGATGAGCTCGTGCCCAACGCGTCCCGTAGCACCGGTATAGACGATGCCGTAGGTGTCTTTGAAGCGTGATGCCATGTAGTTGGCATTGAGGATCGCCATAGCGGTAGCTTCGCGAAGTCCCTCAATACCGAGGAGGCGAATGTAGCTGTAGGTAATCACCTGTACCCCTGCTGAGCCGTAGGGTGCTGCGGATACTTGGTTGTTGCCATCGCCAAAGCGAACTACATGCTTGGGGAGATGGGGAGCGAGATGAGCGCGTACACAGATAGGACCTACACCGGGACCGCCGCCTCCGTGAGGCGAAGCAAAGGTTTTGTGCAGGTTGAGGTGGCATACATCGGCTCCGATGAATCCGGGTGAGGTAAGCCCAACCTGTGCATTCATATTGGCTCCGTCCATATATACCTGTCCGCCGTTCTTGTGTATGATGTCGACTATATCCAATATATCTTGTTCGAAAATACCGTGCGTCGAAGGATATGTTATCATCAGTGCGGCTAAGTTTTCGCGGTGCTGTTCGGCTTTTGCCCTGAGGTCGTCAACGTCTACATTGCCTTTTTCGTCGGAAGCCACCACCACCACGTCGAAGCCTGCCTGAATAGCACTCGCAGGATTAGTACCGTGTGCCGAGGCGGGTATAAGTACTATATTTCTATTGCCCTGACCCTGTGCCTGCTGATAATGGCGAATTGTCATCAACCCCGTATATTCGCCTGCGGCTCCCGAATTAGGCATAAGCGATATACCTGCAAAACCGGTGATTTCCGCCAAGTATTCTTCGAGGTTTTTGATAACCGTACGATAACCTTCTGCCTGCCAAGCAGGAGCAAATGGGTGTATGGAGCCAAATTCCGACCAGCTCAGCGGTAACATTTCGGCGGCGGCATTGAGTTTCATAGTACAGCTGCCGAGCGAAATCATAGAGTGAGCCAACGAAATATCGCGGCGTTCGAGCGCCTTCATATAACGCATCATCTCGGTTTCGGAGTGATATTTCTCGAAAATCTCGTGTCGAAGCGGACTCTGCTTTCTAAGCAACGATTCGGGGATAGAGATACCTTTTATCTCACTCACTTCGGGGAGCTCTTTGCCTGCCAGTTTGGCAAAAACACCTATCATAACGGCAAGTCCCTCCATCGACGATGTCTCATCGACCGAGATGCCTACTATATTTTTTTCTTCGAAATAACGAATATTTATCCAGTTGTTTTCGAGCTCTTTGCGGAGTTTTTCTCTGTCTACTCCTGAGGCAAGTTCTATCTTCAGAGTATCGAAGAATGTATCGTTCAGCTGTTTGTAGCCGAGCTTTTGGAGTTCGTTAGCCAAGAAGCACGCTTTGACGTGTATCTCCATCGCAATATTCTGCAAGCCTTCGTTGCCGTGATACAGGGCATAGAAGCCTGCCATAGTAGCCAATAGAGCCTGAGCGGTACAGATATTGGAAGTCGCCTTCTCGCGTTTGATATGCTGTTCGCGTGTTTGCAGGGCAAGACGTAGAGCGGTCTTGCCATTGGCGTCTTTGGATATACCTACGATACGTCCGGGTATATTACGCTTAAACTCCTCTCTACAAGACATATATGCAGCCGAAGGACCGCCGTATGACATAGGCACACCGAAACGCTGTGTAGAACCGAAAACTATATCTGCTCCCCATTCGCCCGGAGGTGTGAGCACCACAAGGCTCATAATATCGGCAGCAACGGCTGTCTTAGCTCCCTCTTCGGTACATTTTTTTACAAAATCGGCGTAATCTTCTATTAGTCCGTCGCCATTGGGGTATTGCAGAATGGCTCCAAATATTTTGGTAGAGAAATCGAACGCCTTCCAATCGCCGACCAAAACCTTAATACCTTGTGGTACAGAGCGTGTATTGAGTACGTCCATTGTCTGCGGGAATATGTTCTCGTCTACAAAGATGGTATCGATACCCTCTTTGACCTGTTCTTTCGACCGTAAGCCGAACATCATCGTCATAGCCTCGGCAGCAGCCGTGCCCTCATCGAGCAGCGAGCAGTTGGTCAGAGGCAGTGCCGTGAGGTCGCATACCATAGTCTGGAAGTTGAGCAACGCCTCGAGCCTACCCTGCGATATCTCTGCCTGATACGGAGTGTACGAGGTGTACCACACGGGATTTTCGAAAATATTACGGAGAATGACTGCCGGCGTAGCCGTGCCGTAATATCCAAGCCCGATATAGTTGTCGAAGATAAGATTTTTCGACGCAAGGTCTTTGATATGAGACAGATACTCATATTCCGTCATTGCTTCGGGCAGATTGAGAGGTTTTTTTAGTCTTATCTTCTCAGGAACTACCTGATTGATAAGTTCATCGATAGAGCTTACTCCTACCGCTTGCAGCATCTTAGGCAAATCGTTTTCGGATATGCCGATATGCCTTTTTGAAAACTCGTTGAAATTCATATTATAAAAATGATATTTTGACTTTTATTTAATTACAAAAATTGGGCACAAAGGTACGAAATAATTACCGAATTACTACAAAATTAGTTGTGCTAATTTCGGGTTTTATATACGAAAAGAGCCTCACGTAGAGGCTCTTTGTTGTCGAATTTCGTTTTTTCAGACTTTAATCTCTACCGATACACCGCTTGGCAGTTCGAGTTTCATCAGTGCGTCTACTACTTGCGATGTAGACGAATAGATGTCGATAAGTCGCTTATAAGAAGAGAGTTCAAACTGTTCTCTCGATTTTTTGTTTACAAACGTCGAACGGTTTACTGTAAAAATTCTCTTGTGTGTGGGCAAAGGAATAGGTCCGCTTACCGCTGCACCTGTGGCTTTTGCCGTTTTCACGATTTTTTCTGCCGACTTATCTACCAAGTTGTAGTCGTACGATTTGAGTTTAATTCTGATTTTTTGTTGACTCATAAAGTTATTATCATTAAAAAATTACTACTAATATGCTGAGGTTAAGAGTCATTCGCTAACCTCAACAAATAAAACATTTGTGCCGCAAAGGTAATACATTTTTTTGAGTTACAAATTACTTTTCCGATACGCATAGCAATTTATTGTATACGAAGAAACAAAATTTATTGCTAACTTTGCTCGAACTTTCTATTGATTTGTATTGATAATTAAATAGATAAACGAAAAATGCTTATTTCCAAGATATTAGAAAATGTTTCTGCTAAGAAAAGTTTTAGTAAAGATATAGAAATCAGTAATATATCCGACGATTCGCGTAAAATAGGCAAGGGCGATATGTTTGTTGCCGTATGCGGTGCTGTGGCAGACGGACACGCTTTTGTAGAAACGGCTATCGGCAACGGAGCTGTCGCCGTAGTGGTGAACAGTTCGAGTGATGTACCTTGTTTGGCTAAATATCCTGATATACAGGTGATTGAGGTCGAAGACTCTGCAAAAGCTCTCGGCGAGATAGCTGCCAATTTCTACGGTCGTCCGTCGGAGAGCCTCAACCTCGTGGGTATTACGGGCACTAACGGCAAAACTACCACAGCCACACTGCTTTACAAGCTATTCTTGGGAATGGGCTTCGGTGCGGGACTAATCTCCACTATCAAAAACTATATCTGCCTCGAAGAGCGTGAGACTATCAACACCACCCCCAACGTATTGGAGAATAATAGACTGCTTGCAGATATGGTACGTGCAGGCTGCGACTACTGCTTTATGGAAGTATCGTCGCATGCCACTGTACAACAGCGTATTGCAGGTCTGACATTCCGCGGTGCCGTATTCACCAACTTGACGCAAGATCATCTTGATTATCACAAGACTATGGATAATTACCGCGATGCCAAGAAGTTATTCTTCGACCACTTGCCACAGACCGCTTTCGCTCTGACGAACGCAGACGACCGCAACGGCAATTTTATGCTACAAAACACCAAAGCTCAGCGATATACCTATTCCACTCGTTCGTTGGCAGACTTCAAGACCAAGATAATCGAAAATACATTCGAAGGGATGACTTTACAGATGGAGACCAATGTAACCGACAAAGGCAAAGAACGTTACGAGGTATCGACTCCTTTCGTAGGTTCGTTCAATGCACAGAATCTGACTGCCGTTTTCGGAGCGGCAGCCCTCTTGTGCCAAGGTAAAGGCATCGACAACCAAACGATTCTGACCAAACTCAGCGAACTATCGCCTGTATCGGGTAGGTTCGAGGTGATTCGTATGGCGGGCATATCGGCAATAGTAGATTACGCACATACGCCCGATGCTCTAAAAAACGTATTGTCTACCATCAACGATGTAAAAAGCCCCGACAGCAGAGTCCTAACCGTCGTCGGTTGCGGCGGTGACCGCGACAAAACGAAGCGTCCGATAATGGCACAAGAGGCTGCCGCTCAATCGGATACATTGGTGTTGACGTCGGACAATCCGCGTACGGAAGACCCACAGAGTATTCTCGACGATATGGTTAAAGGGTTGAGCAAAGACAGGCTCGAAGACACTATAGTGATTGTCGACCGCCGCCAGGCAATAAAAACCGCCTGCAAACTGGCAAAAAACGGTGATATAGTGCTCGTTGCCGGTAAAGGGCACGAAAACTATCAGATTGTAGGCAAAGAAAAGCACCACTTCGACGACAAAGAGGAGGTAATCGTCGCGCTAAGCAGTAAGAAATAAATTATTTTATTTTGTACTGCCAAACATTTTATTTGTGTTGTGCACGATTGAAAAAAAAAGTATACATTTGCAGGTAAATTATTAAGTAAGAGACAAACTATGTTTAGACAATATAAAGCACATCCATGGCACGGAGTAAGTATAGGCAATCTGTATCCTGAAATCGTTACCGCTTTTGTAGAGATAGTACCCACAGATACAGTTAAATATGAAGTAGATAAAGACAGTGGTTACTTATCGATAGACCGTCCGCAAAAATATTCTAATGTAATACCTGCTTTATATGGCTTTTTGCCGCAGACATACTCGGGGCAGCAGGTAGCTGAGTTATGTAATAAGGCACTTGAACGTACTGATATAGTGGGAGATGGTGACCCTGTCGATATTTGTATACTCACCGAAAAAGATATTGTACACGGCGATTTACTTGTAAAGTGCCGTCCGATAGGAGGTTTTCGTCTTCTCGACAACGATGAGGCTGACGATAAACTAATTGCTGTAATGCGAGATGATGCCATATATGGTAAATATCATAGAATACAAGATATTCCTTCACAGATAATCGAGAGGCTAAAACACTACTTCACTACCTACAAAGATATACCCGGTAGCGACAAACGCCGTACTTATCTGGCTGATATATATGATGTTGAGGAGGCTCATGATGTTATACGTCGGGCTATAAACGACTACAAAGAGAATTTCTGGATGATAAAATAAACACTACATCATCATCGTTCAGAGGTATCTTCGAAGGGCGTGGTCAATACTTAAAGTTGCT